>Ga0068855_100008365_pt1 | contig 12511 bp, 11 predicted proteins | sample KBSCornC52_FD_66592 | JGI IMG/M metagenome (GOLD analysis project Ga0068855, IMG submission 66592) | Corn rhizosphere microbial communities from Kellogg Biological Station, Michigan, USA - KBS Corn C5-2 | ecosystem: Host-associated > Plants > Roots > Rhizosphere > Soil ...
ATCTGGCTGATCTGGGCCTCGTGGAAGCCCGAAGCCGCGCCGAAGCGGGCACGCGTCTCCGCACCTTCATAGGAATCACGGAAGATCACGTTGACCACGCCGGCGACGGCGTCCGAGCCGTAGAGCGCCGAGGAGCCGTCGGCGAGCACCTCGACCCGCTCGATCGCGGTCGAGGGGATCAGCGAGATGTCGGCAAAGGTCCCGTAGATGCCGCCGCTGGCGACGCGGCTGCCGTCGAACAGGACGAGCGTCGAGGAACTGCCGAGCCCGCGCAGGTTGATGTTCGAGCCGGCCGCCTGGTTGGTGTCCTCGCCGTTGAGCGAGCCAAGGCCGTAGCTGCCCTCATTCTGCCCGCCGCCGTAATTTTGCGGGATGGACTGGAGGATCTGCTGGGTGGTGGCGTAGCCGCTGCGATCGATGTCCTTGCGGTCGAGCCGGATCAACGGCGATCCGACGGGGTTGGCACCGCGGATGTTGGTGCCGGTGACGACGATCTCGCTGGCTGTTGATTGCCACTGAGAGTTGACCCGGGATTTCCACCGAGAAGTGACCCGCCTGATGTTATGTTTCGGATGTCATCGGTGGGTCAAGATGCAGGTTTCTCCTTTCTGGTTTTGGCCTGCTGGGCAGAGCTGTTTTTGAACCGGAAGCTGTCGTTGCCGGTTTCCAGGATGTGGCAGTGGTGGGTGAGGCGATCGAGGAGCGCGGTGGTCATCTTGGCATCGCCGAACACGGTAGCCCATTCACTGAAGCTGAGGTTGGTGGTGATGATGACGCTGGTGCGCTCGTAGAGTTTGCTCAGCAGGTGGAACAGAAGCGCGCCACCGGAGGCGCTGAACGGCAGATAGCCCAGTTCGTCGAGAACAACGAGATCGGAGTGCACGAGCCGATTGGCGATCTGCCCGGCCTTACCCTGGGCCTTTTCCTGCTCAAGCGCGTTGACCAGTTCGACCGTGGAGAAGAAGCGGACCCGCTTGCGATGATGCTCGATAGCCTGAACGCCCAGCGCCGTGGCAACATGGGTCTTGCCGGTGCCCGGGCCGCCGACCAGCACCACATTGTCGGCGACATCGATAAAGTCGCAGCGGTGCAACTGGCGCACCAGCGCCTCATTCACCTCGCTGCTGGCAAAGTCGAAGCCCGCCAGATCGCGATAGGCTGGGAACCGCGCGACCTTGAGCTGATAGGCCACGGACCGCACCTCGCGTTCTGCCGTCTCGGCTTTCAGCAACTGGGAGAGGATCGGCACCGCCGCCTCGAAGGCGGGTGATCCTTGCTGCATGAGGTCGGTCACAGCCTGGGCCATGCCGGGCATTTTCAGGCCGCGCAGCATCACGACGATGGCGCCGGTGGCAGGATCATGACGCATGACGGTTCTCCCCGCGCAAGGCATCGTAGCGTTCGACATTGGCCATTGGCTCGCTGACCAGCCTCAGCGCCTGTGGCGCCATCACCGGCGGCGTCGAGAGCGGTTTTCCATCGAGCAGGCGGTGCAACAGGTTGAGGATGTGCGTCTTGGTCGGAACGCCGGCGTCCAGCGCCATGGCAACGGCAGTCAGTACCGCCTGCTCGTCATGGTGCAGGACAAGCGCCAGGATCTCGACCATTTCCCTGTCGCCGCCGGGATTGCGCAGTAGATGCCGCTGCAACCGCTGGAAGGCATCGGGCAGTTCGAGGAACGGCGCGCCGTTACGCAGGGCGCCGGGCTTACGCTGAACCACCGCCAGATAATGGCGCCAGTCATAGACGGTATGCCCGGGGCCATCGTGGGATCGGTCGATAATGCGCTGATGCTCGCATATCACCTGTCCTTCCGCCACGACCAGAAAGCGATCGGGATAGACCCGCAGGCTGACGGGCCGATTAGCGAAGGATGCCGGTACGCTGTAGCGATTGCGCTCCAGATGGACGAGGCAGGTCGGCGAGACCCGTTTGCCATATTCGACAAAGCCATCGAAGGGCCTGCCCATCGGCATCAGGCATTCCGCTTCATCAGCCCAGGCATCGGCGACGGAGCCGGGTTCGATTCCGTGCGGGATGTCCCGCCACAGCGCCTTGCAGCGCTCCTCCAGCCATAGATTGAGGGCGTCGAGGCTCTCCGCCTGCGGTGTGGGCTGCCACAGTCGATGCCGCGCATCCTGGACATTCTTCTCGACCTGGCCCTTTTCCCATCCTGCTGCCGGATTGCAGAACTCGGCCTCGAACAGATAATGGCTGACCATCGTCAGGAAGCGGGTATTGACGTTCCGCTCCTTACCGCGTCCGACCTTGTCAACGGCGGTGCGCATATTGTCATAGATGCCCCGGCGCGGCACGCCACCCAGCACGCGGAAGGCGTGATTATGAGCGTCGAACAGCATCTCGTGGGTTTGCAGCAGATAGGCCCGCACGAGAAAGGCCCGACTGTAGCTGAGCTTGAAGTGGGCGACCTGCAGCTTGGTGCGCACGCCGGCGATGATCGCCCAGTCCTCGCTCCAATCAAACTGGAACGCCTCACCCGGCGCGAAGGACAGCGGCACGAATGTTCCGCGCCCGCTCATCTGCTGCTGGCGTCGATAATCATCGCGCCAGTCCCGAGCAAAGGCCGCAACCCGATTGTAGGAGCCATCATAGCCCAGGCTCACCAGATCGGCGTGCAACTGCTTCATCGTCCGCTTCTGCTTGCGGGTGCGACCCATCTCCCGCCTCAGCCATGCCGACAGCCGTTCCGCGAACGGGTCCAGCTTACTCGGGCGATCGGGCACCTTGAACCGCGGTTCTACCGTGCCTGCTCGCAGATATTTACGGATCGTATTGCGTGACAGCCCGGTACGTCGCGCGATCTCGCGGATCGACAGATGATCGCGGAAATGCCAGCGCCGGATAACGCTCAATAACGCCATGTCCAACACTCCATGACCCCTCGCTCGCCAAAGCCAGGGGTGAGTTCAACATGGGTCACTTCTCAGTGGAAATATCGGCCCTTCCCGGGTCAACTCTCAGTGGCAATCAACAGCCTGGCAGCCGATCTGCCGGGGACGATGGTGATGTGGAGCAGCCGCCGAACCGGATGAACGCCGAAAGCGCAAAAGGGAGCATTCCGAAATCTGGAACAATGCATGCTACACAGAGGATTCAGCGTGCGTTAGATACCAAATAGGACAATGACCGACGCTATGACGGGCAGCGGTCGAACATGCGGAGGCGGGCATCGACCGGGTTCAAGCCATGACCGTGTTCGTGAAGGTCGCCGAGGCCGGAGGCTTCGCCGGCGCGGCGCGGGAGCTGGGGATGAGCGCGCCATCGGTGACGCGTGTCATCGCCGGGTTGGAGGACGCTCTCGGCACGCGCCTGATGCAAAGGACAACGCGCTCGATGAAGCTCACCGAAACCGGTGAGCGCTATCTGGAGGACTGCCGCCGCATCCTCGCCGAGCTGCAGCAGGCGGAGGCAGCTGCAGCCGGGTCCTATGCGGCACCTGTCGGCACGCTGACGGTATCGGCACCGGTGCTTTTCGGCCGAATGCACGTCATGCCTATCGTGATCGCTTTTCTTGAACGGCATCCGAAGGTGACGGGCCAGGCGTTGTTCGTCGATCGGATGACCAACCTGGTTGAGGAAGGCATCGATGTCGCCATCAGGATCGGGAATCTCGCGGATGCCGGCTATGCAGCCACTCGCGTCGGGTCCGTCCGCCGCGTGGTGTGTGGAGCGCCGGAATATCTGAGACAGAATGGCACCCCGGAGACGCCGGCGGACCTTGCCAAGCATCGTGTCATCGGCGCGACGGCGGCGTGGTCAACGCGCGAGTGGCGGTTCGGGAAGGCAGGGGAAGCCAGCACGCGCGTTAGTCCTGCGCTTTACTGCAACACCAACGACGCGGCGATCTCGGCGGCGATTGGAGGTTTTGGGCTTACTCGCGTGCCCAGCTACCAGATAGCGGAGGAGCTTCGTTTGGGTACGCTTCGGACAGTACTGCAGGATTTCGAGGAAGAACCGCTACCGATTCACGTCGTTCATGCCGAACGTCGGCACGCCTCGGCAAAAGTCAGGAGCTTCGTGGATCTGTGTGTGGAGCGCCTTCGCGGAAAACACCTCGGGACCGGATGAGAGGAGAGTCGAACTCGAACGCTACCTCATCGCGCCGCCTGGAAGGCGTCCGCTATAGCGCCGATGAGCATGTCTATGTCGTCGTCGGTCGTGCGATGCGACGACACGCTGATTCGTATGGCGTCCCGGCCATGCCAGCGCGTCATTCCGAACCAGCCAGCGCCGGACTGCTGCACCGCGTGACAAATCGTGCGGGTCGCCTCGTCGGTGGCGGCATGAGCGAGGATCTGGTTGAGGAAGGTCGGGACGGGCAGCTGATAGCCGATCCGCGCCATTGCATCGCTAAGGCGCCGGGCCTGCGCGATGTTGCGATCCACCAAATCGCGAAGTCCGTCACGGCCAAGCGAGCGTAGCGCTGCCCAGATCGGGATACCCCGCGCGCGACGCGAAAACTCCAGGGTAAGATTCTGCTGCGCGTGCGGCTCCGATGGGGAATAGTCCGCATCGCTCGACATCGCCGCTTCCAGCGCACCTGCGTCGCGGCAGATCGAGAATGCGCCGTCATAGGGCGTATTGAGCCATTTGTGCCCGTCGGCCGTCCAACTGTCGGCCAGGTCGACGCTTTCGCATAAGGCGGCGCTGGAAGAAGCGCGTGCCCACAGGCCGAACGCCCCATCGACATGCACCCAGGCGCGCGCGCGGGCTGCGATGGGCATGATGCACGTGAACGGATCGAAGGCGCCTGTGTTCACCTCACCGGCTTGAAGGCACAGGATCGTGCCGGCATCCAGCTCAGGAAGTTGCGCAGGGTCGACGCGTCCGAAGGTATCGACCGGTGCTGGTATGACGTGGCCGAGCCCGAAGCCCAGGATGCGCAACGCCTTGGCGACGGCGACGTGTATGGTGGCGGACGCGACGACGCGCACGGGCGGCGCCCCCGCTGCCCCATCCATGTCCCAATCCCATCCGTGCCGCGCTAAGAGCGACCGCCTCGCGGCGGAAAGGCAGGCAATCGTGCAGGCGGTCGCGCTCGTCCCGAACCCGACCGCGCTCTGGCGAGGCAAGTCCAACGCGTCCAGTACCCAGCGCCCCGCCTGACGTTCGATGACCGCTGCGGCCGGCGAACTCGTATGCGTTGAGGCGCGCTGGTCCCACGCAAGCACAAGGCGCTCCGCCGCCGCTGCGGCGGGCAAGACACCGCCGACGACATAACCGTAGTACCGCGGGCCCGTCGTTACCGCCGTGGCGGGGCTGCCAACATCATCCAGTAACGCCAGCGTCTCGCGATCCGGACGTCCGGTGGAGGGAAAAGGTTCTTCGAAAGCGGTGAGCCCTTCGATCGCTGTCACGTCGGGATAGGGCGGCCTCGTCGATGCGCTCGCCGCATAGAGCGCGGCGCGCCGGTCCGCTTCGGCGATCAATGATTGGTCGTTCATCAGAGTCGCTTCCGGCTGTGGAGGATGATCTCTCAAAGACGATGCTCATCAAGGAACGCCGTGACTGACTGGTTGAACTCCGCCGACTTCTCCAGATACGGCAGGTGGCCTGTCTCCAGCACGGCAAGCTCGCTGCCGCGAAGGCCGGCGCGGATCTCATCGACGCAATAGGCAGGAATAAAGCCATCTTTCGCTCCGCGCACCACCAGCACGGGGCAATTCAGGTGCTCCAGGTCGGGACGCTGATCCCAGTCGATCTGTTCTCGAAAAATGCGCCGGATGTGGAGCGGATCGATCTGATCGAGCGAGCGCAGGAATCCGCGGACGATCGCAGGATGGTCCTCGACGCCCATGAGGGCGAGTAACTGGTCCGCCCACCGTCTTGCGCCGTCATCCTCGAGCAGCAAATCGTACAGCGCCAATCGCCGCGCGCGATCTTTCGGTTCAAGATGGAGGAAGGCGTTGACGATAACCATGCCGTTGACGCGTTCCGAATGTCGGACCGCGAACGCGAGCCCGGTTCGCGCGCCCTTCGAAAGGCCGCATAGGGTCGCACGGTCGACGCCGGCATGGTCGAGCATGGCACCAACCGCCTCCGGATACGCGGAGAAGCCGATGGCGCGACCGCTGGACAGTCCGTGCCCGGGCAGGTCGATGGATAGCACGCGGTGCGTCGCGGAAAGGTGGCGGCGTTGGAGTAGCCAATTCTCGGCGTTCCCGCCTAGGCCGTGCAACAGGACCACGGCTGCGCCGCTGCCTTCATCGACGTAATGGATCGTCTCGCCGTTCCACTCGCAATTCATGGCGCCTCTCGATGCTTCCTGCATGATCTATTTCGCCCGACACCGCTCGACCAGATATGCGAAAAGGCCATAGGCCTGCGCCTGCGAGTAGCCGGCGTTGACGAGGCTGACCACGTCAGCCTCGGATACGCGGTCGCAGTGATGCCGCGCGAGCGACGTGAATTGCCGTAGGCGCTCGAGGCGAGGATCGGCGAGCGGACGCGGAAGGCGAGCGCCGATCACGAATTCCAGCACGCGGCGGATCCATATGCGCGGCCGTATCTCGCGGGTCGCATCAACACTCTCGCCAAGATCGATCGCCCGTAGCTCGATCGTCGAGAAAAGGCCGGCGTCGGCCGCAGTGGCGCAGCGTTTGGTCTGCCAGGCGGAAGGACTTTCCATCATCTATGCCTCTATCTTCCTCGGCACTGGTCTCTCATGATCCGCCACATCGTGCGGGCTTGCGGTCGGATTACTGGTCGGCGACCGCTCGCGCATCGTCACGAACTCTTCGGCGGAACTGGGATGAATGCCCACGGTGCGGTCAAACTGTGCCTTCGTCGCGCCACCCTCCACGGCGATCGCCAATCCCTGCATGATTTCGGCTGCGTCGGCTCCGACCATGTGGCAGCCGAGCACCGCGTCGCTCGGTCGATCGACGATTAGCTTCATCATCACGCGGGTCTTGCTGCCGCTGAGGGTGTGCTTCAGCGGTCGAAAGCGACTGTGGTAGACGTCGATCGTCCGCCCCTCGGCCCGAGCCTGCATCTCCGTCAGACCGACCTTCGCGACCGGCGGCATGCTGAAGACAGCGGTTGGTGTGCGCGAAGGATCGAAGCGCGTCGGGTTATCGTTGAACGCTGTCTCCGCGAACGCCCGCGCCTCGGCGATTGCCGCAGGCGTCAGGTTCATGCGGTTGGTCACATCGCCGACCGCGTAGATGTGGTCGACGTTCGTCCGCGACCATTCGTCAACCACGATCGCGTTGAGCGGTCCGAGATGCACGCCGGCCTCGCGCAGACCGAGCCCGTCCGTGTTCGGAGCTCTGCCGACAGCGTAGAGGATCTGGTCCGCCTTCAGCATCGCCGCAGAGTTGTGCAGATGCGCTTGTAGGCATCCATCGACCTTCTCGATCCTGTCGACAACGGCGCCTGCGACAAGGGTGACGCCGGAGCGGACAAGCTCGTCGGTGAGGTGCGAGCGGACATCCGCATCAAACCCCTTGAGCACCGCATCACCGCGCACGACGAGCGTCACATCGCTGCCGAGAGCGTTGAAGATGCCGGCGAACTCTACGGCTATATACCCGCCCCCGACGATGACGATCCGTTTCGGCAATTCCGCAAGGGTGAGCGCCTCGTTTGACGTGATCGCGTACTCGATGCCGGGGGTCGGCGGCAGGACTGCGTGGCTGCCGGTCGCGACGAGGATGCGTTGCGCGGTAACGGTGCGATCGCCGATCTCGACGGTGTGCGGGGCTACGATCCGGCCTCGCCCCTCGATCAGTTCGGCCCCAGCCCCAGCGAGCAGGCCAAGATAAATGCCATTCAGCCGGTCAATCTCGCGATCCTTCGCGGCTATCAGATTGGACCAGGAGAAACTGGGCGTGGGAATCGTCCAACCGAAGCCCGCCGCGTCCGCCATCTCCTCAGCGACGTGCGCACCGTAGACGAGCAGTTTCTTGGGGACGCAGCCGCGGATCACGCAGGTGCCGCCGACACGGTCATCCTCACAGATTCCGACCCGCGCCCCATAGAAGGCGGCGCGCCGCGATGCCGCGACGCCGCCAGATCCGGCGCCGATGGTGAAGAGGTCGAAATCGAACTGCTTTGTCATCCCTCGACATCCTGAAGGTTGAACCGGCGAAGGCCGCGTGGCCTGGGCGATCATTGCGAAGTGGGAACGCGATGTCCGCAGGTCGGACATGGCGTTCCCATCATCAAAGACTCAGGCTTCCACCTGAAGGCGCACTACGTCGTCTGCATCCCCCTCTGCCTCCAGCTGGACCGGCTTGCCGGCGTGTGCGGCTATGAGATCGTGTGCCGACACAGCCGTCGAGGTGGGCGAATTTGTTATCAGGAGCCGCAGGAGCTCGGGCCGCGAGAAATGTCCGACCGAGTCCATCAGGCGCTTGCGTTGAAGGTTCATCTCGAGATCGAGGTCTGCGATGAGGATGCCCTCGCCGAAGGTGAGCGGCGGCACGACATGCCTGCCCTCGGGATCGATGATGGCGGTGATGCTGCCGCCCCGGATCGCACCGCCGGCACCGGTCTCGCCGGCGATCTTCGCGATCTGCTCGTCGCTGAGCCACCCCGTGGCATTGACGACGAAGCAGGCACTCTCAAGCGCGTGGTTACGGATTTGGATCTCGGTCTGGTCGGCGAACGTCTGACCGAAAAGCGCGCCGGGATACATGGAGACGTGGATCTCCTCGTGCTGCGCCATGAGCGCGTAGCGGGCAAGCGGGTTGTAGTGCTCCCAGCAGATCAGGCCGCCGACCCGACCGACCGCGGTGTCGACGACCTTGAGAGTGGATCCATCGCCCACGCCCCAGATCATGCGCTCGTGATAGGCCGGCGACAGCTTGCGGTGCTTGAGCTTCATTGTGCCATCGGCGTCGAAGATCAGCAGGCTGTTGTAGAGCGTGCCGTGGTCGCGCTCGTTGATGCCGATCGAGATCACCATGTGATGGCGGCGCGCGGCGGCGGAGAGCGCCTCGGTAACGGGACCGGGGGCGACGACCGCGTTCTTATAGAGGCGGATGTGTTCCTCGCCGATCAGGGCCGGGCCGTGGCAGATCGAGAAATAGGGATACCAGGGCAGGAAGGTTTCGGGGAAAACGACCATCTCCGCGCCCTTAGCGGCTGCGTCAGCAATCGCGGCGAGCACGCGGTCTACGGTTCCAGCCAGCGCGTCGAGATCTGGGGCGATCTGGACCGCTGCGGCGCGAATGGTGCGGGAGTCAGTCATTATGGAGCCTTCCTTGAGGGGGGGCGGCTGTCGGAGGCGGATTTGACCGCCCCCGACGCCGTCTCGTCGTGCCGGACATCGGGCTTGGTCAGATGCCTCGGGCTTACGCGCCTGGTGCGGCGTCGAACGCTTCGAGGGCGCGCGTCGAGTAGACGAGGGCCGCGCCAGCGTTCATGGCGATCGCGACGCCAAGCGCCTCGGCAAGCTCCTCACGGCTCGCACCGGCCTTGGAAGCCTCGTTGCTGTGGATCGAGATACAGCCGTCGCAACGGGTGGTAACGGCCACGGCGAGCGAGATCAGCTGGCGCGTCTTCTCGTCGAGATGTCCGGTCTTGTTGCCGGCGCCCGAGGCGGTCATGTAGCCCTTGACGGTGTCGGGGGTCGCCTCCACATGGATCAGGGCGCTTTCCACCACGCGGGTCCGGCTGCGGTCGGCGCGATCGCGCACCGATCGCGCCAGTTCGGAGAGCGAGAGGTAGCGTTCGTCAGCCGGCCGAGAGAACCACTCCGACGAGACGCGGCCGACCCGGTCGCCGCGGCTGACATCCACTTTGTAACCGCCGGTCGTGTCGCGGCGCGCATCGAGAATTTGCATGTTCATGGGACCAATCTCCACGACGGTCGCGGGAGCCTCTCTCCCAGCTATTCACCCGTCACGGAAACCGGTCCGCACTCTCACTCTCAGGGTGCGTTGCGGGGTCTCCCCGTAGAAGGGGTCGGTCGAGACCGCAGGGCTCGGACGCAGGGGAAGGCTTTCCCCTTCAGGTCCAGTCCGAAGAGCAAATGTCTAGAAGGCAAGCGCCGCTTGCGCTGCCGGATCTCGCAGCAGCGATATTTTGAAGGCGCCCGGTGGCAGCGGCTGAAGCAGCTCCGCTTCCGTATTGGTCAAGCTCAGCCAAGCCAAACGCTGATCGCGCCGCAAGACGGCCATCTGCCGATCGTGATAGGGCGCGACGTCGTCATTCGCGGTGGTCGTCAGAATCGCATATGCCTCCGGCCAATCTCGCGTCGCGGGACGCCAGATGCCCGCGAAATAGAACCAATCGCCACTCGCCAGCGAGAAGCTGTAATGCTTGCCCCGGCTGCGATGGTGGAATTCAGACGCGGGGATAAGGCATCGATGGGTTGGGAAGGTCCGGCCTTCCGCGCGGATGACGGTGAACGGTTGGCTGCCGGTCTCGCGAGGTTGAAGTCCCCACGGCAGCTCCACCATCTCAACATCGTCCCCGTCACGCCTTATGATCACCCGGCGTTCGTTGAGGGATGCTTCGGAATCGAATGCCGTCGCGCTCATAACGAATCGAACATAACAAGAACATGATTGCCGTTCAAGGGCGATCGACAGGGAGGATTTATGTGCAATGACTATCGCTTGAAGGTGGACGTGGCGTCGATCGTTGAAGACTTCGCCGATCTGAAGATCAAGATCCGGTTCGGCGAGGGCACGCCGAACATCGAGGCGCGTGACGATATTAAGATCACCGACGTGGCGCCGATCATCCGCACGGTCGAGGGCGTTCGCGGGGAAGGCGACCTCGTTCAGCGGCGTTGGAGCTGGCCGGGTCCGGGCAAAAAGCCGGTCTATAACTTTCGGTCCGACGGACGCGAGTTCACCACGAACCGCTGTTTGATCGTCGCGGACGGATTCTACGAGTTCACAGAACCAACCGAGAAGGGAAAGAAGCGCAAGGACAAGTGGCTTTTCACGAAGCGGGACGAGCCGATCTTCTGCGTCGCCGGTATCTGGCGGGAGACCAAGGACGTCGGCGAAGCCTTCACAATGCTCACCATGGAGCCAGGTCCCGACATAGCGCCCTACCACGACCGGCAGGTCGTCATCCTCGAACGCGACGCGTGGGTCGACTGGCTCGACCCATCGATATCAGCGAAGTCGCTCATCAAGCCGCTGCGGCCTGGAACGCTTCAAGTCGAACAGGTCGGATGAAGCTGCGGGAGCAGCGTCGTGGCTCAACCCCTCGAAGCGCGGTTTGCAAATGGAGTGAAGTTAGGCGTCCCCCTGAACACCGACGATCGCCTCAACGCCTTCAACGATCACCTTAGCTTCGTTGCGGCTTATTAACTTCCCCGAATGGACGGCCTCGTTTCTGAGCTTTGTCCAGCGGATGAGCTCCTGCTCGGATATGTCCAAAATACCGTCTTCGAGAGCACGGCTTACAAGCTGGCGCATGGACATTGGTCGCTGCACAGCTTCCCGAACTGGTTTGTTCAAGCGCTGTCGCAGCGTGGCCTCCAGCAGCGTCATCGCCGCGATCACCGCTGCGCGATACTCCTTTGCCTCGAAGAGCCGGCGCGGTTCCAAATTCTGAGCGATGCCCATTTCGTTTGCCAACGCTTGGAAAGCCTCGGCGAGCTGGGAAACGAAAGGGCTATCTTCGGATAGTATTGTCGGTCGTTGGATTGCCAGGATTGTAATGCTCGGACCGGTAAGCTGGGTGAACTCGGTCACCACCGGGATAAGACGTAGCGGTTGCCGGTTCGATCGAGTGGATACCTCCTGCGCGCGCGACGCGGCGAGCCCTAATTCGAATTGCGTGTGGGGTGAGCTGGCATCGACGACCATGACGGCTGCACGGTCAATCAGTGTGTCGATCTTTGCGCTCACACTATCGCCGAGATTGATGACATCGGCCGCCGTCACGGGAACAAAGCCCGCTGCTTCCGCGAGTGGGAATATGTTTTCGCGATAGAAGGGCAGGACATCCAGCGGGGTGGCAAAGAGGCAAAGCCGGGTCATTGCATCGCGCGGCAACAGAAATTGTTCGAGCGGCTTCTCTTCGGTGGGCTTCAGTGTGGGACCGGCATGCTCGCGCCGGTATTCGCGCAGTTCCGCGAAGGTTTCTGCGAGAACGTCGCCATACCGTTCTCTGGTCCCCGGCAGATTGACGATCTTCACCCCGCGGCGTTCGAACCTGGCGATGTCCCCGGGTCGGGCACCGACAAGCACGGCATATGCCATACGGCGTGTCTTTCCCAACCGGTTGCCAACGAGATGCCAGATTTGACGGAAGTCTGGATCATCAAGGCTGTATCCCACGAACACGGCCGTCTTTGTGATAAGTTGGTTGGCGAGATAAGTTGCGATGAGCGGATATTCGGTCAGGAATCCATCATAATCGGACTCAGTAACCACGAGACGCTTCGGGTGACGCAAGTCACCGTGAAGTTTGAGCAGTAGTGTTCCCGCTGTGCCGACGTTGATAGAAAGCTGGTCTTCATCGACCACCGGATGAATCGTCCGATTGTCTTGACGCTCCAAATCGTACTGCTTCTCCA
>Ga0068855_100008368_pt1 | contig 12509 bp, 15 predicted proteins | sample KBSCornC52_FD_66592 | JGI IMG/M metagenome (GOLD analysis project Ga0068855, IMG submission 66592) | Corn rhizosphere microbial communities from Kellogg Biological Station, Michigan, USA - KBS Corn C5-2 | ecosystem: Host-associated > Plants > Roots > Rhizosphere > Soil ...
AAATTCTTTAGTATTTAATTTTCAATTTTGAATATTAGATTTTTGTAACTTGATTGAATTTTGGTCCTTGGAGTTTGGGATTTTATGAACAAGCAGCCACTTATTGATTTCCAAGATATTAAGAAAGAATACAAAACAGGCGATACCATTTATCAAGCAGTAAAGGGTATTACTTTACAGATTTTACCTGGCGAATTTGTGGCCATCATGGGTCCGTCCGGAAGTGGCAAATCAACAACCATGCATATTATGGGTGCACTTGATACGCCTTCAACTGGTCGATATTTGCTCAATGGGAAAGATATTACCCATTACACTGATGATCAGTTGGCACATATCCGCAATCAGGAAATTGGCTTTGTCTTTCAATCATTTAATCTCCTGCCTCGCACAAGTGTCATCAAAAATGTTGAGCGGCCAATGTCATTTAGCACAACATATCCAGCCGAAAAACGACGAGAACGGGCTATGGAAATGTTGCGTCTAGTGCACCTGGACGAGAAAGCGGAAAATTTATCAAATCAGATTTCTGGCGGACAAATTCAGCGAGTAGCTATCGCTCGAGCCTTGGTCATGAATCCATCCTTGTTACTAGCTGATGAACCTACAGGAAATCTAGACAGTAAAACCTCACATGAAATTATGTCTTTTTTCCAAGGCTTAAACGAACAAGGACATACCATTGTCGTGATTACTCATGAACCAGATATTGCAGGATATGCAAAACGTATCATACAAATCAAGGATGGTACGATTCTTACTGACAAAAAAAATATCCATATAACCAAAGGAGGAGACCATGAATTACGCTGAAATATTTATTACAGCCCTCCAATCGTTACGTTCTAACCTTTTACGAACTGGCTTAACTATGCTGGGTATCATTATTGGTATTTTTGCTGTGACCCTGGTTTTAATCATCAGCCAAGGTGCAACTGCAGCAATCACGTCCAAAATTTCATCGCTTGGGACAAACTTACTCTATATTATTTCTACACCCGCAATTCCTTTAACTCTTGATGATGCCAAGGCTATTGTGCAGCAGGTTCCTGAAGTAGATTCTGTTGCCGAAGAAGTAACCAGTAATCAAACAGTAGCTGCAAATGGCCAAAGTACGGGTGCAGCTATTGAAGGCGTATCGCCATCATATGCTGAATTATTATCACTTACCACACAACAAGGCACCTTTTTTACTGAGGATGATGTAACCGGCTATAGCGCTGTTGCTGTGGTAGGCCAGCAAGTCGTCACTGATTTATATGGAGCTGGCGCCAATCCGGTTGGTCAACTCATTCAGATTGGGCATCGCTCCTTTTATATTGTCGGAGAATTAACGCAAAAAGGAAGTTCAATTGCCGGCGATCCTGATAATTCAGTTTTTATTCCTGTCACCACTGCTATGAATACGGTTGCCGGGAAAACCACGCTTACAGCAATTGATGCAGACGTGAAAGATACGACGCTCGTGGATGTAGCAGCCAAAGAAGTGAAACAATTATTGCTTGATAAACATAATATTACCGATCCGAACGTGATTAAGAAATATGCCATTTATACATCCAAAGACCTTTTGGCAACAGTTGGAGCAATCACTGGTATTTTGAGTGGGGTATTAGCAGGCATTGCCGGTATATCACTTTTAGTTGGCGGCATTGGAATAATGAATATCATGTTGGTCACAGTAACTGAACGAACCAAAGAAATTGGGCTCCTGAAAGCAATTGGCGCTACCAGGGGAGATATTTTGACCCAATTTTTGATAGAAGCAGTCGTATTAACTGTTTCAGGTGGACTGATTGGAACGGTATTAGGTATAGCGACAGGTTTTATTCTCTCAACTGCACTTAAGGTGCCATTTACCTTACCAGTTGCTTCAGTCATTTCAGCCGTTGTCATCTCTATTATCATTGGTTTAATTTTTGGCATTTACCCAGCCCAACGAGCTGCTAAACTTTCTCCCATCGATGCTCTGCGGTTTGAGTAATTGTGAATACCTAAGATCTTCAAATATATTAAAAAAATTAACATTAAGAAGAAATATGACGAACAGAAGGAATGTAGAAGAAATACTTTGAGGCTTCTCTAACTTATCTTTGCTGTAGTCGTTGAGAGATAGCACTAGTGATTAATGTATGAGGTGTTATTCCTCCTTGATGTGCAATCTTTGCTATAGACGCTTCTAAGGGAACTGGCAGCATCAATGTCCTTCTCTGATAAGCGGCTCCCATGATAATTCTCTCTTGTTCTTCCGCTTTTTGTCTTGCATTATTTGCTTTAACAGTACTTTCGGCAAAAAAATCTTTTCTCTCATCAGGATTCAATCCTTCGACGTGCTGAACTGTGCTTGCCAGTGCTTGAGAAACTATATCATTTGCGTTTATTTTTCTAGCTGTTGCTAATGCCTCTAATGCTCGATTTTGGGGTGCGGGAAGCATCATAGTACGACGAACTAAATGTGCTACTTCAACGGGAGCTGATCCTTGTTCTACCATATTGCTGCTATACTAGCAAAGTATCTATCTAATTACAATAGATAAAATTGTTCAAAACTCCGTTGCCAATTTCACTCTCTCAAATCGATCTCCCATAAATCCATTCGGCACGGTCTTTAATTTCTTCGCGTGGAGTAAAAATCCATTTCTGACAGTATATGCGCCATATTTATCATTTAATTTATCAACCGTCTCATCTAACTTTTTATTTTTCTTCAGTTCTGAAAATAATGACTCAGGAATCGCTCTCGCATTTTCCAAATCGCCCACCCAGACGCCAATTCTACGGACATAACCTGGAATATGCAGTGTGTGATCTGTTGTCACATGACTATCCAGAAATGGGCGAGTCAGACTTTCATATTCGCGTAAAAATTTCCAGACAATGTCTCGGCAATAGTAAAAAATATCTTTACCATTAGAAGTATATTCGTGTAAGAGCAAATGACCGCCGATATCATGACTCCCATGCAGAGAAATGCCAACATGTCGAGTTTTTTTCTCCAATCGGCGCAGTTTAATGGCTAATTCCTCACACAGTTCATAAATATTTTGAAACACAATACGTTCGTCATATTGATTATCAGGGAGACAATATTGCCGACTGACAGATTTGGCATCAGGTGCTTGCGTATATGGTTTCACTCGATCAGTATCTACTCCTTGACCAACATTGTGGAGAAAATGTCCTTCCACATTGCCAAATTCGGCGACTAAATTTCGCAAGGGAACTTTTCCCAATTGTAATAATGTGTATACTCCCATGGCGTTTAAACGAAGATTAATTCGTCCGCCAATTCCACAAATATCTGTTAATGCTGCATCAGCAAATACATCATGCAAATTTTCTTCAGTAATTTTTACGATCCCATTTGGCTTCTTCAATCCTGAACCTAATTTAGCTAATAACTTATTATGCGAAACACCGATAGATACAGTAATATATGCACCAATTTCGTCATTGATACGCTTTTTTAATTTAGTAATCAATACATCTGTTCCACCAAACAATTTCGCTGTCAAACTAATATCTATAAATAATTCATCAATTGAGAAAAGTTCAACATATGGTGAGAAATCTTTGCAAATACGAACGAATTTCTTTGACACCTCGAAATATTTTTCAAAATCTGCTCGAACCAGAAGCAAGGTAGGGCACAAATGAAAGGCTTCCCGGGTATTCATCGCTGTTTTAACGCCAAGTCTTTTTGCTTCTCGACTGGCAGCGATAATGCAGGTTCGTCCGTTGTGTGCAGTGACACCAATTGGCTTATTTCTTAATGCAACATCATATTGTTGTTCAACGCTAGCAAAAAACGAATCAAAATCAATATGAAGAATTATCTGCTGCATGGAGATACTATAACGGAAAATATACGAAAAGTAAACATTCGTTTACCTACTAAATTTAAAGAATATTATCATTCCCGCAGGCGCAACCTCAATGAGGTAAATATTCTTGGAGTGTAAAGTAAATACTCTTGGGGTGAATCCAGGGATGACAAACAATATAACAATTTAATAATGTAACAAATACTTACTTCGTAAATATCTCTGCGGGAAAATCAGGAGATTTTTCTAGTCTATTATTTTCATCAAGTAGGGCATAGGAAAATGTGTATTTTGTCAATAATTTTTCGGCAGGGACGAAAAATAAACAGGTTGCTAATGCATCTGCCAAAAGTGCTGTGTCTGCAATCACCCAGGTTGCCTTGACATGTACAGGTGACGATAGAGTAGAGGGATTGATAATATGATGAAATCCTTTCCACTTCCGTCTATTCCCAGCAGAAGCACAAATGCTTTGATTCAAAATTTCAGCTACACCAATAACTTGTGACGAATTATCCGGATTTTCTAATCCGACTCGCAATCTGTCAGGTTGATTGTTATGAAAAAACATATCACCGCCTGCATCAACACAAAAATACGCAATTTTGTGTTTTTGAAGTACTTTTGTAACTAAATCAATCAAATATCCCTTTCCCCCTGCACCAAAATCGAGCAGAACAGATTTTTTTATGTGCAAATTGGGAAATTTAAAGTCAATTGCCTCTTCCCAGCTTGGAGGATGATGTAAAGCTTTCGGTTGCAACGAATACTTCGCATCATACCCAGCATCAACCAACGTTTGTCCAATTAAAGGAGTAAACATATGGTCTGTCAAGTCATACAACTCATAATACAACGACAACAATTGCCGAGCATTTTCCGGCAAAAGATATTTCCCCGTTTTTTTCGCCATTTGTGTGACAAGCGAATCTGCACGAAAACGAGAATATGTTTTATCAAAATCCTCTATGACCGCCAGCATTTCTTCAAGCAACACTGTACGTTTTTCTGAAGTAGTATACTGGGGAATATCGATTTGCCAATGTGTCCCAATGGCTTCAAATGTGAATGAGGTTGTCTGCATGCGGCCCGAATTATGACTTTGCTTCTTTTTCAATGGTTTGCAATGCATTATTAAATCCCGTAGGGGTTAAAGAAGATAAAGCAACTTTCGTTAAATGCACAGTTGTTATATCTTTTCCAATGACCAATGGTTTATAGCCACTGATAAATGAGTCCTGGAAGTGAACTGACATTGGATCATCTGCTTCATCAACCACATCTGCACTCGTTATGATGTTATTTTTTAACGTCACTGTTACTTTAATATGTTTTGGCCCGATATGTGTCACGTAACCACCTTCTGCAGAATATGTTCCATCTTTGTACATGGTCATTGCCATGGTTGGTGCTACAGTTGGTTGCATCGCTGTGGTAGCCGACGTCGTCTTTTTCTCAGGTGTCATCGCCACAGGTTTCGATTTCATTTGCATCGCATAGGCATACCCTGCGATAGCCAGGATAATGATAATGGCCGCAATAACTAAATATTTAGAACTGCTTCCGCCTTTATTTGAGGAACTTACTTCTGTTTTTGTTTCTTCTTCCATAAACGATATTATATGCAACTTTTGTTACACTTTGCAAGAGTTATTTTATTATCTTCTCATACAAATATGAGAGGAACATGAATAAAAATATATGGAGGTGTATACTGTGATCATGGGAAAGGCAGTGTGGGACAGTAAATCATCCGGTAACTTTACTACAAATTTTGATTGTTATATCGCCGAAGCTCTCTTATCTGAAGGCCATCCAATAGGCACATATGAAGAAACATGTTTGAAATATAATGTCACAACAATCGAAGACTTGATGCAAAAACAAAAAGAAAATCTTAAAAACTATCCTGCATTGGAAAAATTATTTTATGAAATAGAAATGCCCTTAGCCAAGATTCTTTGGCAAATGGAACAAAAAGGTATTCTCCTTGATACTAAACAATTAGCAAAAGTCGGGAAAGATATCGACGGTTTAGTGCTATCAGTCCAAGACCAAATATATAAAGAAACTGGAAAAGACATGAATATTAATTCTCCACAGCAACTAGGTACATTTTTGGTAGAAAAAGTTGGCATTCCTCTTGGAAGGACCAAAACAGGAAAATATGCCACAAATGAAGGAGAACTTTCTAAATTTTCAGATCAATTCCCCATTATTGCTCATTTATTAACCTACAGAGAATTAACCAAACTTCGCTCTACTTATGTCGAAAGTCTTATTAAGAAGGCAGATAAGCGAAGCCGTATTCACACGACATATAGTCAAATGCTCGTGAATACAGGACGACTTGCATCTTCCAATCCTAACTTACAAAACATCCCTGTCTCATCTGCAATTGGACAAGAAATCAAATCTTGTTTTATTGCTTCTCCTGGCAATCTACTGGTTTCATTTGATTACTCACAGCAAGAACTCCGCGTATTAGCACATCTCACAGGAGAAAAAGCGCTCATTCAAGCATTTACAGAAAGACAAGACGTGCATAGGCTCACTGCTAGTAGGTTATTTAACGTGCCATATGAGCAGATATCCAAACAACAACGCACTATCGGCAAAACAATTAACTTCGGTATTATTTATGGCATGAGCAGTTTTGGTATGAGTGCAGGGTTACATATACCACAAGAAGAGGCTGAAAAGTTTATTCAGCAATTTTACACGACCTATCCGAATATAAAAAAATATTATGATACTTATCTGCATAATGCCCGGATTAATGGCTTTGTTGAAACAATGCTTGGACGAAGAAGATATGTTTTTGATGATCCGAAGCGGCGCTTCATTGATAATAATCTGAGACGAGTTCTGATGAATTATCCGATACAAGGAACTGCTGCGGATTTAATGAAAAAGGGAATGGTCGATGTACAAGAAAAAATACTCAACATCTATCCTGAGGTCTCATTACTATTGCAAATTCACGATGACTTAGTATTTGAAATCACTGAAAATGATAAAAGCAAAGAGGTTATTCATGCAATAAAGCATGTCTTGTGTTCTGTCTATCCCTTAGCAGTACCAGTTATGGTTGATATCAAGATGGGGAAACACTGGGGAGATATGCATGCCATCACTTAACTTACCGGCAGCTTTTTTGTAGTAAAAAATAATGGTAAAAGAAAAAGCATAAAAAGAGGTGCAGTATTAGGATCGGTTGCTGTACCGTTTGGAAAGGTAAAAATTCCTCCAAAATCCTGCGAAATCCACCATACGAAGAAAAGGAAGACAAACATGATATAACCAATACGTCGACTCGGTTTGAAGAATAATAGACTTCCTAAAATGAGTAAGACTACAACTGCCGCTCCATTACTCACAATTGGCGATAGAACAATATGTGATAAAACATTCGACGGAAACGCAATAAATCTATTGCCATCTGCTTGCGACATCTGATACGGCATAGATTGCATTTCTTTTGTCCAGAACATTGGAAATGCATTCAATATTCCACCGAAGATACATAATAATCCTAACGCTTTGGGTAAATATGTTAAAGAAAATTTCTTGGGAAATAATAGAAATGTAGCAATGATCAAATAGAGAAGCACAGCACCTGGAGCTCCAGTATAGAAACTGGCTGAACCGGTTAACAGACCACCTAACCCTTCACCAAGCACCCATATGACAAGCGACCAAAAAATAGATACCCACAATGCAGCCTTTTGTATCTTAATAGAAACTGGTAAAAGCAATAAAAAGCCGATCAGTATTTGAATAAAGGCAAAAAGAAAATTCTCCACAGGCATATTGATCTTAAAAATAGTTATACCAAAAGAAATTATAGCTTGTATAACTACTGGTTGATGTGCTAAATTCGGGGCTATAACAGCATCGATAAACTTATGGGTAAACATCGCCGGTTGTAATTGCAAGATACCATCAATCAACCAAAACAAGCCGAGAAGAGTAGTAATTGTATTTTCAGGTGAGAAATTTTTTTTTTAATTTCCATAAGTTTCATTCTAATACAAAAGTATCCCCAATGAAAGAGAAAACAATATATGCTGATAGAATAAAGGATCATTATGGGAATAGAACAGGAAAAAAATAAAAAAATGAGCAACAAACAGGGTAGGCGTGAATCTCCTATCGCTAATCCGAATAGCTTAGGTGCGTTGATACGGGAATTACGGCATGATCAAGGATATAATATATCGGAGTTAGCAGAAGCTGTTGATATGAAACCCGAGGAAATTTCCGCTATAGAACTGGGTAATTTAGGTGTAACACGAAAGACATTACCTAAACTCATGCATCTTCTGCCATTCTATCCAGAATCGGAGGAAGCTATCATAACGAAACCTGGCCATCCTTTGAGGTTTGTTTCTGAAGACACTTTTGGTGCATCTCTCCGTAGAAAACGATTAGAAAAAGAGTGGAGCCAAGAAGAATTGGGTCGTGCTATCGGAGATACTGGGAAAAATCCGGCCAATAAAATATCCCGTTTAGAGCACTCTCAGAAAGATCCAAAGCCAGAAGTACGTAAAAGATTAATTGTTATTTTTGGCGAAGAGTTAACGAAAAAAAATTAAAGTAAGTATATAACAGCTTTGCCCTCCCCTCTGCACAGATAGTTCACGCAAGAACAAATAGTAACCATTGAGGTTTTAATTCATAGGACTATTCGGTCTTTTCTTGTACTCCTCACATCTTTCCACAGTACTTCTTTCGGTTTACGCTCTATAAATCCCAACCGTTCCCAAAAGCTTTTTTGTCCATACAGTAAAGAAACTACTTCTATATGGTCAAGAGACTTACCTTTATATGTAAGATGTAGTTTTATATTATAAATACGACCCAAACAAACATTTTCCTTATTATAGACTTTTTTATGCAACAGTTCGCTTATTCGTTTCATATTATTTTCCTCCAGGTATATGTGATAAGACAGATGTAATTTTCTTTTCGAGTGAAGAAATATATATTTCTTCTTTGCTACAGATTAATTCAATTAAAGGATCTACTCTTTTAATTTTTGCTAAAGGCAACTGCCTTGGTGTAGTATGAGGAATAAACCAAACGAACAATCGAGAGAAAATATCTCTTTTTCGTTTGTGCCAATTACCTACTCCGACAATAATATTTGTTGCAATCAATTTTTGTCCAGGTTTCCCTTCTATAGCGATATCATCCACTTTGCCACAACGCATACCATCTTTATCCATAATTTGACAATCAAGCAAACGTGGTAAAAGTAATAATTCTTCCGGCTGTTTATATTTTTTTGTATTCATGTACTTCCTCCTTGTGATAAAAAGAACAAAGGAAGAGCCGTCACAGCACAAATAACGATAATGATAAGATAAACGATTCCCAAAGTATTGGTTATTCGTCCATTCACATATTTTCCCATATAAAATTTGTCATTACTCACCAGGTAAATTGGGATATAAGTAAATGGCAATGCGACAATAGAGAAAATAACTGCATACTGTGTGATGCTCACTGGATTAATACCTGAAAAGAGAATGAGTACTGCAATTACTATAATAATGATCCAGGTTAAAGTAAAAAACGGAGTTTTACTTGGTTTTTCATACCTGCCCCAATGCCAACCAAAAAATTGTGAAAGTGAATATGCTCCGGCCAGACTGGTTTCAACAGCTGCACCTCCAACTGCGAAAAGAATACCCAATAAAACCATGATCAAACCGATTTTTCCAAATACAATTGTCGAACCTAGGGCAACACTATTGAGTAATTGTGGTTGAATACCGAGAGGATGAAAGATGATAGCACCAATAATTGTTAACGCAACAGCCAGCACTGACCCGAAAATATATCCGACATAGGTTGATACTCTATTCGTCAGTAAATCTTTGGCTGTCCAATGTTCTTCAATTCCACCTGAAGAATAGAAAAAGACATTATATGGCATGATAATAGAACTAATCACACCAATAACGAAATAGAGATATGAGAAAAGATGTGGGGGAGAGAGGTGGCTCGGAATCTGAGGAATAAAACCTTCACCAACTAATTTCAAATTCGGATGGAGATTAAATGCAACAAGAATAAGTACCAAAAGAAATAATCCCAGAAAGCCAAACACTCTTTCCAACCATTTGAATTTCAGCAACCATAACACGAGAAGTATTATGAGTCCGGCAATAAGAATTGTAAAAAAATATGGTAATGCAGAAAGCAAACGTAAAACAATTGCAATACCACCGATTTCAGCTGCACAAGTCATGATAGTAATAAAGAGAGATGCAATTAACGTCGTCATGCCCAAAGGAAACCCCATCCGTTCGCGAATCAAATCAAAATCAGGTTTCTTCGCCACAGCAGCAATTCTGCCTGCCATTTCTGAGTAAAGCGCAATGCCAATCGCGCCAATCACAATAGGCCACAATAGAGAATAGTGGAATATCGCTCCTGCTTGTGTATTAAAAACCAAATTACTGATATCGATAAACCCACCAACTGCCGTCAGAACACCGAGAAATATATCTAAAAAATTCATAGTGATTGTAGTAAGTTATTTTGTTTCTGTTCTAACTCTTCTAATGCAGATATATTTTTTGCCATTTTTATTGGAGAATCCACGTCTGACAATGATTGACTAAGCAATTGCCTTACTTGTTTTATAATCTGCTTTTGTTCTTTTACTTCAGTTTGCACATCACGACTCGCAGGTTTATCCACTTGCTGTTCTGTATCGCTGACTTGTTGCTGTAAATCTTTTAAGTATACCTGCGCATAGTTTGTCGTCACTTTTTGGTATTGTATTTGTTGATCTAAAAGAGTAGTTTCAGCCACGAGTGAGCCAGCGTTTTGAGCTATTTGTTGGACATTCTGTCTGGTTAACTTTTGGGATGACATCGCAGAGACTGCGAAGGTAGCAATTCCGATAACAATGATAATACCAACGATAATTACAATACTCACCAAAAGAGCTTTCATGCTGGGAGTTTAGATGAAAAATATGTGAGCTATGTAAGAAATTAAAAGAATTTTCCCTTACTTACTTCGGATCGAGGAGAGTCCAATTATGCGATACAGCTGGTTCGCTGCACATATTGCGGTTAAAGCAACACGGTCTTCGCATGCCTTTATTTAATTTATCAAGCATAACCTCCAGATGTTTTTGCCGGGTTTCTGCAGTTTTTACGGCCCTCACCCAGCGCACCCAATCCCAGTGGGCAAGTGGCGTAGTCTGTTTCCATAGCTTATACGCTTTAGGCGAACTCGCAAGCGCTTTTTTCATGTCTTCAGGTATGTCAGGTTCTATCCACTCTTTGGTTGCTTCAAGAGAAACTTGTACAGTATCGCCTGCCTTCACATGAGCATCCGCCAGTAACTTTTTATCAGGTCGGAACCAGTGACTTGGCTTTTTTCCTGCGCCATACATCCCATCAGGTTCGAGCAACGTTTTAAAGGGAACATCATTCAAAGTCCCTTTCACCATAATCATTCCTCGTGAGGGAAGTTTTGCACTGGCATCTGTTGGTAAATGTAGAATCGTCCACCCGTTGATGGTAACTAATTTCGTTTCAAACGTAATTGCTGACATATTTTGTTTACTAATTTTACGTCCCATAGTGGGTGGCCAACGGGGCTCGAACCCGCAACCACAAGATCCACAATCTTGCGCTCTACCATTGAGCTATGGCCACCATGAAATGAATAATCCAATGACTAAAGCTTATTCGCTCATTGATTATACCAAAGCTAGCTGCGTTTGTTAATCTAGCATAACTTATATATAATACAGGCATGATAGTCACCGCATACAAAACGCACAAAATCACTGAAAAAGACACTAGTATTTTTCCGATTCTCGATCAATATTTGCCGAAATTGAAAGAAAATTCGGTTGTGGCAATTGCGTCTAATATTGTTGGTATTTGTGAAGGACGTATTATCAAAATTGGTCCATCAGTTGATAAAGACGAATTAGTCAGACAAGAAGCTGAATATTATTTACCTCGAGAATTTAATCAATATGGATTTATGATTACGATTAATCGTAATATTTTGGTCGCATCAGGCGGGATTGATGAATCTAATGGCAATGGACATTATGTCCTTTGGCCAAAAGATCCGCAAAAAAGTGTGAATGATATTCGAGAATATTTATGCAAAAAATATAATGTACAAAACTTAGGAGTAATAATGACAGATAGTAAACTCACGCCTTTGCGCTGGGGAGTAACAGGTATTGCAATAAGCTATAGCGGATTTGAAGCATTGAATGATTATGCAGGCAAACCGGATATTTTTGGCAGGTTATTACATGTAGAAAAAACAAATGTTCCCGATTCGCTAGCAGCAAGTGCAGTCACTGTCATGGGGGAAGGAAATGAGCAAACTCCATTAGTCGTTATTGAAGATGTTCCTTCCTTTGTAAAATTTCAACAACGAAATCCCACAAAAGAAGAATTAGAAAAATTGAAAATAAGCATTGGCGATGATGTCTATTCCTCTCTTTTAACCACAGTTAGATGGCAAAAGGGGAGGCTCAAACGAAAATTAAAAATTGTATAAACCATGATGGTTCGTTGCTCTCCTTTGAGGATTATGCTCTGGAGTATTATCTGTTACTACATGAGTAATCTTTACAGAGCTCTCATATGGTCTTTCGGCAATTGTCATAGCAATCTCAGCTAAACTTCG
>Ga0068855_100008371_pt1 | contig 12508 bp, 7 predicted proteins | sample KBSCornC52_FD_66592 | JGI IMG/M metagenome (GOLD analysis project Ga0068855, IMG submission 66592) | Corn rhizosphere microbial communities from Kellogg Biological Station, Michigan, USA - KBS Corn C5-2 | ecosystem: Host-associated > Plants > Roots > Rhizosphere > Soil ...
GAGCGCCGGCCAGCCGTCCTTCTGCCCCATGGCCATCGGAACGAGGCCGTCCTTTTGCATCTGCTTTTGCAAGGCGACGAAGTCGTCCCATGTCTTGGGGATCTGGTAGCCCTTCGCGGCGAACACGCTCTTACGGTAGAAGATCGCCCAGGGGTAGTTGTAGAGCGGAACGAAGTAGTAATGCCCGTCGTCGCCCTTGGATGCGGCCTTGAAGGCGTCGGAGAAGTTGCTGCCGATCTTGTCCCAGACGTCGTCGATCGGCGTTGCGAGACCCTGCGATGCGAAGAAGCGCATGCGGAAACCGGCGAACCAGGTGTACAGGTCGTCGGGCGTTCCCTGCAGGTAGTTGTTGATGTTGTTCTGGAACGTGTTGTGGTCAACGGTGTTGATCTTGACGTTCACGCCAGAGTTCTTCGCGGTGAACCCGCCGATCATCGCCGCGAAGGCCGCCTTCGGCACGGCGTCGGAGTAGTTCGAGCCGAAGGTCACGGTGCCGGACGCCGTTCCGCCGCCGCCACCACCGCCGCCGCTCGCGCTGGCGCTCGGCGCCGCTGCAGACGAACTGCCGCCGCCCGCGCTCGAGCTCGGCGCTGCCGCTGGCTTCTTGCTGCTGCTGCACGCGGCCAACAGCGCGCTCGGCACGACGGCCAGACCCGCAGCGCCGGTCAGCCCCTTGAGTACGGAACGACGACTCAGCGGCGTCTGTTCGGCCGCCTGCGATGGCGCCTGGGCGCCGGAAGTACCGGACGGCGGGATAGACCCCGACGGGGTAGACGCGGAGTCCGACATGGTGCCTCCATCGGTGAGTATGGGCGATGATTTCAAGCCGCTTGTACAACAGATTCGAGCGGGAACCCTCAGAAGCGATCACAGCAAACCGCTCCATGGTGAGCCCTGTCAAGGTCCGCAACGATTGCGATTCGGTCTCGTACCGGCCCTCGCCGGAGCCCGTACGTCGCAGCCGATCGCCTGAAAGGGCAGGAGACACCGGCATAGCAACGCGATTGGAGACGTCACCGCCGGTGCCCAAAGCGCCGTCCGGCACCTAGTGGGTCGCGATGTCCGTGAGGTGTGGAACCTGTGTGAACCTGGCGTCTTCTGTGTAGGCTGGCGCAGCCCTCGCGCAAGACCGGAGCGAACCTGGAGACAGACGTGGCGGAACCGGCAGTTTTCGATCGCGAGCCATCGACGCAAGCGCCGCGCTCGCACCCCTGGCCGCAGGTCCAAGGCATCGCCTACGGCGGCGACTACAACCCGGAGCAGTGGCCGGAGTCGACCTGGGCGGAGGACGTCGCCCTGATGCGAGAAGCAGGCGTGTCGCTCGTCACGGTCGGGGTTTTCTCGTGGGCTCTCCTCGAGCGGTCCGAAGGGAAGTACGACTTCGGCTGGCTCGACCGAGTCCTCGACCTGCTCCACGAGAACGGCATCAGCGTCGACCTCGCGACGGCAACCGCCTCACCGCCGCCGTGGTTCTCCCGCCAATACCCCGACAGCCTGCCCGTCGACCGGCAAGGGCATCGGTTGTGGCCCGGCTCGCGGCAGGCGTACTGCCCGAGTTCGCCCGAATACCGGACCGCGGCGACCAGGTTGGCAGGAGCCCTCGCGACGAGGTATGGCCAGCACCCGGCCGTGGTCATGTGGCACATCAACAACGAGTACGGATGCCATGTCCCGCAGTGCTACTGCGACACCAGCGCGGCCGCGTTCCGGGCATGGCTGCAACGGCGTTATGGCGATATCGGGGGGCTGAACACAGCTTGGGGCACCGCCTTCTGGAGCCAGCACTACGAAGATTGGGAGCAAATCCTGCCGCCGCGGGCGACCCCGACGTGGGGCAATCCGACCCACCAACTCGACTGGTCGCGGTTCTCCTCGGACGAGCTTCTCGAGTGCTTCAAGGCCGAACGCGACGTACTTCGCCGCATTACGCCGGGCATCCCCATCACCACGAACTTCATGGGCGCGTTCAAGCCCGTCGACTACTTCCACTGGGCCGGTGAAGAAGACCTCGTCTCCAACGACCACTACCTCATCGGCGACGACCCGGCGCCGCACGTGCACCTCGCGATGGCCGCCGACCTCGTCCGCTCCGCCGGCCACGGCGCGCCCTGGGTCCTCATGGAGCACTCGACCAGCGCGGTCAACTGGCAGCTGCGAAACCTCGCAAAGCAGCCCGGTCAGCTACGGCGCAACAGCCTCCAGCACGTTGCCCGGGGCGCGGACGCCGTGTGCTTCTTCCAATGGCGGGCGTCGCGAGCCGGTGCTGAGAAGTACCACTCAGGCATGGTCCCGCACGCGGGCACCGACACGTTGGTCTGGCGAGAAGTGGTCGAGCTCGGCGCCGACCTCAAGGCACTCGGCGAGGTCGCCGGCACGCGCGTGCAGGCCGAGGTGGCGATCGTCTTCGATTGGCCGGCGTGGTGGGCCTGCGAACTCGACGCGCACCCGTCCGCCGACGTCCGATACCTGCCACTGGTTCGCGACGTCTACGACGCGTTCTGGAATCTCGGCACGACCATCGACTTCGTCCGGCCCGATCAGGATCTGTCCCGCTACAAGCTCGTCGTCGTCCCGGCTCTTTACCTGGTCAGCGACGAGGCTGCGGAGAACCTGACCAACTACGCGCGCGACGGCGGACACCTGCTCTGCACGTTCTTCAGCGGCATCGTCAATACGGACGACGCCGTGCGGCTCGGCGGCTATCCCGGGGCTTTCCGGGAGGCGCTCGGTGTTCGAGTCGAGGAGTTCTTTCCGTTGCGGGAAAACGAGACCGTCACGTTGTCCGACGGCACCAGTGGCACGGTCTGGACCGAACTGCTTCACCCCGAGGGCGCCGACGTCGTGACCACCTACACCGACGGACCGCTGGCCGGCGCTCCCGCGAGCACGCGGCACATCTTCGGCACGGGCGTCGCTCACTACGTCACTACCCGCTTGGATCCGGCAGGGCTGGCAGGGCTGCTGCGCGACATGTGCACCGCCGCGGGCGTCACCGGCCCTATCATCGCTCGCGCGGGGATCGAGGCCGTACGCCGGAGAGGCGCTGGCGCGAGCTATCTGTTCGTCATCAACCACACGGAGCAGGAGGTCGACCTCGTGAACCTCGGTATCGCGGGAGACGACTTGCTCACCGGAAAGCCGGTCGCCGACGGGCTGTCCTTGGCGGCCGGGCGCGTCGCGGTCGTCAAAGAGGCAGCCACGTCACCCGGCGGGAAGTGATCCTGCATGCTCGCAAAGCAACGCCAGTCGATGATTCTCGAGCACGTCCGCCGTTCGGGTGGCGTGCGGGTGAGCGAACTCACCGACCTGCTCGGCGTTTCCGACATGACCGTGCGCCGCGACCTCGACGTGCTTGCCCGCGAAGGCCTCATTGAGAAGGTGCACGGCGGCGCCACGCTGGCCTCGGCGTCGAGCATGGACGAGCCGGGTTTCGAGGCGAAGTCATCTCGCGAACTGAGCGAGAAGGAGGCGATCGGGCGCACCGCCGCCCGACTGGTGCGGCCTGGCACAGCAATCGCGCTCTCCGCGGGCACGACGACGTGGGCGCTGGCCCGCTACGTCTCACACGTGCGCGACCTGACCATCGTCACCAACTCGGTGCGTGTCGCCGATGTGCTGCAGCAGGGCCCGGGCAACCCGACGGTCATCCTCACGGGGGGCGTCCGCACGCCGTCCGACGCCTTGGTCGGTCCGGTCGCCGACCTCGCGATCCGATCGCTGCATTTCGACGTGTTCTTCCTCGGCTGCCACGGCATGGACCCGCAGGCGGGCCTGACCGCCCCGAACTTGGCCGAGTCGGAGACGAACCGCAGCTTCATCAGGTGTGCGCGAACCGTGGTGTTGACCGCCGACCACACGAAGTGGGGCACGGTGGGGTTGAGTTCGTTCGCCAACCTGAGCGAGGTCGACATCCTGGTCACCGACCCGGGGTTCTCGCAGGAGGATCTCGCGACCGTCAGCGAGCACATCGATCGCGTTATCGTCGCCGGCACAGAGGCGGACGACGCCGACAGTCCCCTGGCCAGCGTGCGCCAGATCTGACCGTTACAGCAGGGTCGCACCCCATACGGTCGTCACCGACTGACCGGGCTCGAGCCTGATCAGCCCTGCGCCGTTGACGAACGCGTTTGGGGCGGCGGTCATCGGTTCGAGCGCCACCGCGCGGCGGGCCCGCGCCGCCGGCAGGTAGTCGCCCGAATACGCCTGCCAGTAGCCGAATTCCGGCCCCGCCCAGATAGCGACCGTGCGGCCGTCGGCGCCGGCCAGCCGGGCCCACGAGCGACCGTTGGCGTCGGCGATCACAGTGCCGAAACCATCGTCGAAGCTGCGCCCGGAAAGGCTCACCGGCGTGCGGAAATCCAACGGGCCGCCATCGACCGCGTCTTCGCGGATCGGAATCAACCGCGAGTCGGGCACGAAGTGACGCCGGACATCGAGCTGCAGGGAGCACTGGTCGATCGTCGTGCCGGGCGCGGCCGCCGCGTAGGCGTGGAACCCGATGCCGTAGGGGCACGCCCGCGAACCGGTGTTGGTCGACGTCGAGGTGACCTGCAGGCCACCCGGGCCGACGACGTACTCGACGGTCGTGTGCAGGTGGAACGGATATCCCGGGCTCGGAAGCAACCGCAGCTCCATCGTCACGCGATCTTGCTCGTGCTCGCGCATGCTCCACGGCACCCAGGAACCGAGGCCGTGCAGCGCGCAATTGCGCTCGGGCTCGGTGATCGGCAGCTGAAGCTGTTCACCGTCGAACTCGTAGCGCCCATCGGCGATCCGATTCGGCCACGGCACGAGCACCGTGCCGTGAAATGCCCACGAGACCTCGTCTTCGGCATAGCTCTGAAAGACGTCGCGGTCGGCCACTCGGTATTCGCGGACCGCCGCCCCGACTTCGACGATCGTCGCTCGGTGATCGCCGTGCGTGATGACGTACTGCTGGCCGGACGGCGCCAGCTCGGGCGTGAAGGTGGCAAGCCCGGCAACCTGCGACTCCATCGACGGCCTTCCGTAACGGGAACGGTTTTGGGGCGACCAAAACCCGCGGACAGGGTCTCACGACGCTGGCCGACGGCTTCGCACGGGCACGCCAGCCGGGTCATAACAGAATCCGACACCCACGTCGCCGGAGCTCACCGGCCGCTTCACCTAGCACCGAGAAGTGTCACGCCCGGTCTGCCGCATCAGCGACGCGATCGGGACGCGCCGCCGACGTTCAACTGCAGCGGCACCTTGTGTCGGTAGGCCAGCCATTTGGTCGCGAGCAGCAGCCCTTGGAACCGGGTCCTCGCGTGGATCGCTGACGGGCGACGGCCGGCTACTCGGGCAGCCGCGTTGCCCAGATCGTGACCTCGTAATGGCCTGCTGGCCGTTGGCGGTCCGCTACCATAGCCGAACGAGTCCAAACAGCAATTCCCATCGTTCTTGTTGACTTCAACAGAACGCCTGTGTCAGTCTCGCCAGACTCGACAGCTGTCGACACGGCAGGAAAACGAAAGGCAGGCAGCGTGCTTGGGGTGAGGCACGGCAAGCGACCCGGCCGACCCAGCCGACCCGGGCCGCGGCTCATGTTCGCACCCGGCTCCTGCCGCGCACTGCCCGTCGCGACCACCGAAGGCGCGGCCAGGTGAGCGAGCGCATCGAGGTCGCCCGGCCGCGCAAGACCTCGACCCTTCTCGCCGACGGCCGGGAGTTGTTCTACTTCGACGACGCGCTGCCCGGCGACGAGCCGGTGGACCGCACCGCCGCCATTGACCATCGACCGTTGCCACCGTCGAACCCGTCCTCGTCGATCCGGTTCGACCGGCTGCTCGACGAATGGGTCGCGATCGCTGGGCATCGCCAGACCCGCACCTACCTACCTCCCGACGACGAGTGCCCACTGTGCCCGTCACGTGACGGCCATCACTCGGAAATCCCGGCCGACGACTACGACGTCGTCGTGTTCGAGAACCGCTTCCCGTCCTTCGCCTCGACGTCGTCGGTCGATGAGGATCCCGCGCAGCAACTGGGGCACGGCTCCGCGCGTGCCCAAGGCGACAACTTCTTCCTGCTGCGCCCAGGGCTCGGCCGGTGTGAGGTCGTCTGCTTCACCGCTGATCACGACGCGGCGTTCTCGTCACTGACTCCCCCGCGCGTGCGCACCGTCATCGAGGCTTGGGTCGACCGCACCCGAGCCCTCAGCGAATCACCGGATATCGAGCAGGTCTTCTGCTTCGAGAACCGCGGCGAAGAGATCGGCGTCACGCTCAGCCACCCGCATGGGCAGATCTACGGGTACCCGTTCGTCACGCCACGGACCCGTCGCATGCTCGACAGTGCGCGGGCCTATCTCGAGCGCACCGGTCGCAACCTGTTCGCCGACACGCTTGCCGAAGAGATTGGCGCGGGCACTCGCGTCGTCGCGCAGAACTCGTGCTGGACGGCGTTCGTGCCCTTCGCCGCGCGCTGGCCGCTCGAGGTGCATCTCTATCCCAACCGCCAGGTACCCGACCTGCCCTCGTTGACCGACGACGAGCGCGACGACCTGAGCCAGATCTATCTCGAAGTTCTGCGGCGCATGGAGGGTGTGCATGCCGACTCCCTCCCCTATATCGCGGGTTGGCACCAGGCACCGACCAAGGTCGACCGCGACCTCGCGTACCTGCATCTCGAGGTGTTCTCGATCAGGCGTGCACCCGGCAAGCTGAAGTACCTCGCGGGTTCCGAATCAGCGATGGGGGCGTTCATCAACGACGTCCGGCCCGAGGACGCCGCGCAACTGCTGCGCGAGGTGACACTTTGACGGCGGCGATGGCTGCGACGCGATCGTGAAACTGCTCGTCACCGGAGGGGCTGGTTATATCGGTAGCGTCGTCGCTCGACTGCTGCTGGCCGAAGGCCATCAGGTAACGGTGCTGGACGACCTCTCGACAGGGCACGAAGACGCGGTGCCCGACGACGCCGAGTTCGTCAAGAGCGACATCAAGGACGCGGACGACGTGCTCGACCGCTCGAGTGCCGGCGGTTTCGACGGCGTGCTGCACTTCGCGGCCAAGTCACTCGTGGGCGAATCGGTCGCGAACCCGTCGCTCTACTGGCGTAACAACGTCGTCGGTACCCGGGCGTTGCTCGATGCCGTGACGAAACGCGGGGTCGGCCGCTTCGTATTCTCCTCAACGGCGGCGGTCTATGGCGAGCCCGATCAGCTGCCCATCACCGAAACTGCGCCGACCCGGCCGACGAGCGCGTATGGCGCCTCGAAACTCGCGGTCGACCTGATGATCCGTGACGAATGCGTGGCGTACGGCCTCGGCGCCGTCAGCTTGAGGTATTTCAACGTCGCTGGCGCGGCGCTCGGCGCGGGCGAAAGGCACGGCACCGAGACACACCTGATCCCGATCGCCCTCGACGTCGCACTCGGCCGCCGTCCAGCCCTCGACCTGTATGGCACCGACTGGCCTACCCCGGACGGCACCTGCATCCGCGACTACGTCGACGTCGAGGATCTCGCGCGCGCTCACCTGCTCGCGTTGACCGCTGCCGCGCCCGGTGAGCATCTCGTGTGCAACCTCGGCAGCGGCGGCGGATTCTCCAATCGCGAGGTCATCGACACGGTCGCTGAGGTGACCGGCCGGCCCGTCGCCGTCCGCGAATCTGCTCGCCGGCCGGGTGATCCCGCGACACTGATTGCATCGAACGACCGCGCGCGCGAACGTCTCGGGTGGCAGCCGCAGCACGACCTCGCGCATATGGTCTCGACCGCATGGCAATTTCGTCGGAGTGAGCAGCAGACGTGAGCATTGGAGTGAAGCCGACCGTGACGGCCGCTGAAGCGTTTCGCGAGAGCTTCGGTCGCGATCCGGACGGCGTGTGGTCGGCGCCCGGCAGAGTCAATCTGATCGGCGAGCACACCGACTACAACGGTGGCTACGTGCTGCCGTTCGCGATCGACCGGCGCACCTGGGTTGCCGCCGCGCGACGCAACGACGGCGTGATCACCGCTCGCTCACTGCAAAAGCGCAATGAAACAAGCGAAATCACCATCGCGGAATTGCAGGCCGACGCGACGCCCGGAAACGGCTGGGCCGCCTACGTGTTCGGTGTGGTATGGGCTCTTCGAGAAGCAGGCCACGACGTCAGTGGCGCCGACTTCGTCCTCGACGGCCAAGTGCCGACCGGCTCCGGGCTGTCATCGTCGGCGGCGATGGAGTGCGCGGCCGGCCTCGCGACACTCGACCTTTACGGCATCGAGCTGCCCCGCGACGAACTCGCGCGCATCGCCCAACGCGCCGAGAACGAATACGTCGGAGTCCCTTGCGGCCTGATGGACCAGATGGCGGTCAGCGTCTGCCGCGCCGAGCACGCGCTGTTCTTCGACGTCCGCGATGACGCGCGTGAACACGAACCATTCGCGCCCGCTGCCGACGGCCTCGCCGTACTGGTCATCAACACCCGTGCGCAGCACGCACACTCCGAGGGCGGATACGCCGACCGGCGTCGGGCCTGCGAGACCGCAGCCAAGCAACTCGGCGTCTCGTTCCTGCGCGACATCACGCCAGATCAGTTGGACGACGCGCTGCGCGAACTCGACGACGACATCCTGCGCAAGCGCACGCGGCACGTGGTGACCGAGAACGAGCGGGTGCTTTCCACGGTCGACCTGCTGCGGAGTGGCCGGCTGCGCGATATCGGCCCGCTGCTCACGGCGTCACACGCCTCGCTGAGGGACGACTTCGAGGTGAGCTGCGCCGAACTCGACGTCACAGTCGATGCGGCGTTGGGCAGCGGCGCGCTCGGCGCGCGCATGACCGGCGGCGGCTTCGGCGGCAGCGCGATCGCACTCGTGCACGCGGACGACGTGGCGAGCGTCGCGCGCGCGGTCGAGGACGAGTTCGGGCGCCGCGGCTTCAAGTCCCCGGAAATCATGACGCCGGCCGTCGCGGCGGGTGTAGACCGCGACGTGTGAGGCGTGTGCGACCCCTCGTCTGGGGGCACGGCGATAGCGATCAGCGAAAGCCATCGAGGAGTCGCCATGAGCATGCTCGCGCACGTCGCTGAGAGGGAGACGGCCACCGCGCCGCCGATCGAACCGCAGCCCGCACCGACCCCGCCGGTGCCGACCCCGCCCTCACCAGAACCTCCGATCGATCCACGCGGGCCGGACCCCGCGCCGCTGCCGCCGGTCGAGCCGGGACCGGACGCGCCTCCGATTCCGCCTGAACCGGCGCCTCCGGTCGAGCCCACGCCAGTACCCGACCCCGGACCGAATCCACCGCCGATCTGACGCCGCGCCCCCTGCCACGTAAGGTCTCGGCGATCTCAACTTCGGCGGGGAATGTCCGATACCTGGCTAGCCCTGACGCTGCATTCGGTTAGGGTCGGCACGGGCCGTCGAGCAACGGCCTGCTTCCGCGTCCGCTCCCGGCCCGACTCTTAGAGGACCCTGCCTGATGGCGTCTACGGCGTCACCTCGCCGCGCGCTGGCGGCTGCGCGAATTTCCCGCTCAACGCGGTCCTGGACGGCGGCCGGTGCTGTCGCGATCGCGGTGCTGGCGACGATCGTGCCTGTGGGTTCGGCGGCCGGCGCAACCCCGGGCGATCTGCCGGTGGGCAGTGCACCGCAGCGCCCGGCCGGCGTCAGCAGCATCAGCCCCGCGCCGTCCGATGCTCGAATCTCGTTCAACGTGGTGCTCGCGCCGCGCGACCCGGCTGGGCTCGAACAGTTCGTCACCGCCGTCTCGACGCCCGGATCACCCCAGTACCGGCACTATCTCCCGCCCGGTGCGTTCGGCCCCCGGTTCGGCGCGAGCCCCGCCGTCATCAAAGAGGTCAGCGCGGCGCTGCGCGCCCGCGGTCTCGAGGTTGGCGCCGCCGCCCCGAACGCGCTGTCGATACCGGTCTCCGGCAGCGTGGCCCAGATCAGCGCGGCATTCCGGACGTCGTTCAAGAGCTACCGGTTGCGATCGGGCCGCACCGGCCTTGCGAACGTGTCGGCTCCGATGCTCCCGGCATCGGTCGCTCGCCAGGTCCAGGGCGTCGTCGGCCTCAACCAGCTCACGCACGCCATCGCCCGCAATGGCGCAGCCGCCGCGGCGCTGCAGCCGGCCGCGGCTGCGCCCACCGCCTGTCCGACGGCCGCGAGTGCGGCGACCGGCACCGGTGCCTACACGCCGGCCCAACTCGCCCATCACTACGGGCTCGACGCGCTGTACCCCACCACGACCGGCCAGGGCGCAACCGTCGCGCTGTTCGAGCTTGAGCCCTTCGCTGCCAGCGACGTCGCGGCCTACCAGTCGTGCTTCGCCACGCACACCCCGATCTCGGTGCGCACGGTTGACGGCGGCGCCGGGGTCGGTGCCGGTTCCGGTGAGGCCGCCCTCGACATCGAGATGGTGATCGGCCTCGCGCCGTCCGCGAATATCTTGGTCTACGAGGCGCCGAACGACGGCGCGAGCGTCTACGACGAGTTCCGGCAGATCGCGGTCGACGACACCGCGCAAGTGGTGAGCGACAGTTGGGGGCTGTGCGAGGCGGAGTCCGGGGTCGCCGGGCTCGCCGCGTTGGAGCGACCGCTCTTCCAGCAGATGGCCGCGCAGGGCCAGACCGTGCTCGCGGCCACCGGCGACTCAGGGTCGGAGGGCTGCTTCGCACCGCCCGACTCGAGCGACACGTCGTTGTCGATCTGGGAGCCGGCGAGTCAGCCAGAGGTGACGGCGGTCGGCGGCACGAGCATCGCGTCGATCGACGCGGCCGACACGTCCTGGAGTAACGGATTTGGCGCGACCGGTGGCGGCATCTCGACGCTCTGGCCGATGCCCAGCTACCAGCGTGCGCTCGGAACCGTGCCCGAAAGCACCGGCGCGCCATGCGGTGCGCCCGCGGGTCAGTTGTGCCGCGAGACGCCCGACGTGAGCGCGTCAGCGGACGTCGAACACGGTTCGCTCGCGTTTTTCAACAACGCCTGGCACGCGATCGGCGGCACCAGCGCCGCGGCACCTGCGTGGGGCGCGCTGGTCGCACTCATCAATGCGAGTTGCCCGGCCGGATCGGTCGGATTCATGAACCCTGCGCTGTACCAGCTGGCGGGGTCGTCCGCGCTCGTCGATGTGAAGACCGGCCCCGACAACGATTACACCGGCACCAACGGCGGCACCTACCCGACCCGGGCCGGCTTCGATCTCACGACCGGCCTCGGGCGGCCAAGCGCGGCGCCGCTCGCGAGCGGCCTGTGCCCGGCCGTCGGAACTGCCGGCTCGGGCACGATGAGCGTCGATCCGCCGCTCGTGTCGACGTCCACGACGGTGACGCTGACCTTCACCTACACGCCGGACGCCGCCACGCATGGCATGGTCGACGGCGAGCTCGACCTGACTGTTCCCGGCACCTGGACGTTGCCGACGACCACGTCGACGAACGAGGGCTACACCACGGCGTCCGCCGGCGTCGTGTCGGTCGTAGGCAACACGATCGTCGTCAAGGGCATCACGCTGCCAGCTGGCAAGAGCGTCACGATCACGTACGGCGACACGAGCGGCGGAGCGCAAGGCGCGCTGACCCCCTCGCTGCCGCAGGCCACTGTTTTCTCCGCGCGGTCGCGCACGGGCAAGACCGGTGCGACTGCGCCGCTCGCGATCAGCCCGGCAGTTCGGGTGGTGCTACCGGGCGGCGCGGGGAACGGCCAAGCGATGCTGACCCGGGTGGCCGGTGCTGACCGGATCGGCACCTCAGTGGCGGCTTCGCGCACCGGTTTTCCCTCCGACAACTCAGCGGACGCCGTCGTCATCGCATCCGCGAACTCGTTCGCCGACGCAATGACCGGCGTGCCGCTCACTGTGCAAGAGCACGCACCGCTGCTCTTGAGCACGGCGGCGAGCCTCGACCCTCGGGTGGTGTCGGAGATTCAGCGTGTGCTGCCGATCGGCGGCCGGGTGTTCATACTCGGCGGCACGGCGGTGTTGTCGCCTGCAATCGATGCCCAACTGCAGTTGCTGGGCTACGTGACCCAGCGAGTGCAGGGCCCCACCCGCTACGACACTGCCGTGAAAGTCGCCGGCGTGCTCGGGGACCCGAGCACCATCTTCGAGGTCGACGGTTCGCTGTTCCCCGACGCGTTGTCGTCGGGCCCCGCGGCGGCGATTACGCGCGGCGCGATCCTTTTCACGAACGGCCATTCGCCCGCGGCTGCGACACAGGTCTACCTGGCCGCCCACCCGGGCGACATCCGCTACGCGCTAGGGCCTTCGGCGACCGCCGACCCGAGCGCGACGCCATTCGTCGGCGCGGATCGCTACGCGACGTCGGCGATGATCGCGAAGTCGTTCTTCAGCTCGCCGTCGGCGGTCGGGGTGGCTTCCGGAACGGTGTTCCCCGACGCGCTCTCAGGTGCGCCCGTGGCCGCTCGCGCGGGTGGGCCACTGATTTTGGTGCCGCCGACGGGCGCGCTGCCGACGATGACCCAGAGCTACCTCGCCAGCGTGGCCGACAGCGTGCTCACCGCTTGGCTGTTCGGCGGCACCGCTGCGGTGAACAC
>Ga0068855_100008373_pt1 | contig 12506 bp, 10 predicted proteins | sample KBSCornC52_FD_66592 | JGI IMG/M metagenome (GOLD analysis project Ga0068855, IMG submission 66592) | Corn rhizosphere microbial communities from Kellogg Biological Station, Michigan, USA - KBS Corn C5-2 | ecosystem: Host-associated > Plants > Roots > Rhizosphere > Soil ...
CCGGCTTCTCAGGCGATCCGCCTCATCGCGCCACGGCGCAGGATTCCACGCAACTCACTCGATCGCATTGGCCGCGCGAACAGCCACCCCTGCACGAGGTCACAGCCGATCTCCCTCAGGAATGCAGCCTGCTCCTTGCGCTCGACGCCTTCCGCAACAACGCGCTTCTTCATCGCATGCGACATGGCCACGATGGCGGTGATGAGCTGCATGGCGTTCTGCTCCTCCGGCACGCCGGCAAGGAAGCTCTTGTCTATCTTGATCACGCTCACCGGGAAATGCCGCAGATAAGCCAGCGAGGAATAGCCGGTGCCGAAGTCATCTATCGCGATATCAATGCCGAGTGCGCGCAGGCCCTTGAGGACACTGATCGTGGTCTGGTCCGACTGCACCAGCGCGCCCTCGGTGATTTCGAGTTCGAGCAGGTGCGGAGGCAGGCAGGCATCCTCGAGCGCGCTGTTGACGGTGCCCAGCAGATCCGCGCACGCGAGTTGCCGCGGGGAGAGATTCACGGCCATGCGGATCGCCGGCACGCCGTCTGCGAGCCAGCTGGACAAATCCAGGCAGGCAGTGCGGAGCACCCATTTGCCCAAGGCCTCGATCAGCCCGTGCTCCTCGGCGTAGGCAATGAAATCCGACGGCGGGATCAGGCGGCCATCCTGTCGCCAGCGCACCAGGGCTTCGACGCAGTGGATGCGATTCGTGGCGAGGCAGTATTGCGGCTGATAGAGCAGCTCGAATTCGTTCTGCTCGATCGCCTTGCGGAGGGAGGCGCCGAGAGTAATGAAGGTATTGGCCTGCGCGCTCAGGGCGGCGCTGTAGAAGACGATGTTGTTGCGCCCGCTTTCCTTGGCCCTGAACATCGCCGCGTCCGCATTCTTGAGCAGAGTGATGCCGTCGGTGCCATCGGCCGGAAACATGCTGATGCCGACGCTTGCGCTGATGAAGAAATCCTTGCCTTCCAGATGGCACGATTGCGCGATCGCGCGGCGTGCCTCTTCGGCCAGCAGCGTGACCTGTTCGACCTCGCCGGCACGTACCACGATCACGAAATCGTCCCCGCTGAGGCGCGCGACCGTGCCGATCGGCCCGGGAAGCGCCTTCAGCCGCTCGGCGACCTCCTGCAAAAGCTTGTCGCCCTGAGGGTGTCCCAGGCTGTCATTGATCCGCTTGAAATTGTCGAGATCCACCAGCAGCACCGCGATCGGCGTGTCCTTCTGGGCGATGGCGTGGTCAATGCGGTCGAGCAGGAGCTGCCGGTTCGGAAGCTTGGTGACTGCGTCGAAGTGCGTCAGGAATTCCAGCTCGCGCGTCCGGTTGCGCACGCCGCGTCGCAATGTATAGACCCACGCGAGCAGCACCAGGCCGGTGATGCCAAGCGTGGCGGAAAGAGCCATGAACGCGACCTCGTAGCTCTCCAGATCCACCGGCTGGCCCATCCACTTCTCGCGCAATTGCGCGCGCTCACCGGCCGTGATCCGCGACATGCCGCGCTCGACCAGGGCCAGCGTGGCCGCATCGCCCTTGCGCACGCCGCGATGCAGGTCGGCCGAGTAGAAGTCGAACGCCTTGACGAATTGTTGCTGGGCGTGCAGCCGATACAGGTAATACGCCGCCGGGAACTCATCCATGCAGAAGATGCGGATGTCCCTGGCTTTCGCAGCCGCCAACATCTCGCCGTAGCCGGTGTACTCGCGGATGCTGGTAACGCCCGCCCTGCGCAACCTGTCCACGCACGCGTCCCCGCGTTCCACCCCGACGGTGAAGCCGCGCAGACCGGCCGCATCCGTGATCCCGGTGATGCTGGGGTCGGTGTAGACCCCTACGCGGACGGTTGCATAGGAAGGGGAGTAGTCGTACAACGCCGCGCGCTCGGGCGTATCGAAGATGACGTCAATGACATCCGCCTGACCTTGCGCCATGCGCTGCTGTGCGGTCGCCCAGTCGGTCGCAATGACGTCCACCTTGATGCCGGTTTTCTTTTCCCACAGCTTCCACTCGTCCACGACGTAGCCTTGGGGCTTGCCGTCGGACCCGAGGAACAGGTAAGGCGGATAGTTGTTGTCCCCGATGACGCGGAGCGTCGTGGCGGCGCAGTTGATCGAAAGTGCGAAAACCAGAACCCCTGCGAACCATCGCAGTGAGTGGTGCATTGGATGTTCCCCCTTGTTGCCACGCGGCGAAAAATTGCCGCGTTGACTGTCCCGCACCTGTGCTTGACGCGAGCTTGGACTCCGTATCGGAAACGCCGTATACCGGCCGCCTGCACCGGCGTGATCGCGATCGCGCATTCCCGGTCGGAATGCACGGGCGAGGTCGGTGCAACCCGCCGCCGAGGTGGCCTTGCGGGCAGGGCGAGAATGCGGGCGTACGGGCGCGCATGGTGTGACTGCTCTCACGCCAGTTGCAAACTAAATTTACGCGCGCCGCCGCGATTCGCGACCTGTGCGTGACATCACGTTTGTTGACGATGCACCTGGACCGTCCGGCTCGAGTGTGATCGCGTTGCAATCGCTGCCCGGTGCACAGCCGGCACCCCGCGCGGCGTGTTTGATCGCCGTCCCTCAAAAGGTCAGAGTGACCGTGACAGCGTCGCTGTAGGCGCCCAGATAGGGGTTCTGTCCCGCCGGTGCGCTGCCGTAGATCACCTCGTCAACATGGGTTCCGCTGCCGCTGACCACTACGCTGCCGCCGGTACCGTCCCCCCAGACCATGGTGTGCGCGGGATCCGTATAGAGGTTGTAGCTCAGCAGGTGCACCCCATTTTGCATCACCCGCGATGCATAGCTGCCTGCCCCGGTGCTGAGGCTGACACTGAAGCTGGAACTCAAATCGCAGGTCACCACCACGTGACCCACGCTGTCCAGATTCTGACTGCTCATGAAGTCGTAGCCGCCGAAATTCACGCCTTGCACGCTCAGGCTGCATGTCGCCGAAGCGAATGGCGCGAGCAGCACTATGAACACGGACAGGCAAGCCGCCCGGACATGCTTGCGAGTGCAAGCCGATGCGATCATGGGGTGATCCTCTCGCAGATGACCGGGGCGAGGTGTGGCAGCGGATCGGAGCTTTCAGGGAACCGGACCGTCAGATTGCATGACTGTCCACGCCACATCACATGCAGTTTGTTGAGTTGCTGCAGGCCAGTGAGATACACCTCGCCGCGCATGCCAACCGGGAATACGGTGGGGTTGCCTTCGATCGTCACTCCCGCGCCCTCCGGCAGGAAACTGCCGTCCGGCAACTTGATCGTGAGCATCGCGCCTCGCGCGCGCGTCACCGGGAACTTCAACAGCAGGCCGCTGTGATCGTAGGGCACCGCCTCCAGTTGCAGCCCCTGTATTTCGGCGTCCAGTGGCAGATCCGCCTGCTCGATCCGGATCGGGTTGTCCTGATACGGGCGTACCCGCGGCACCAGCGCATAACCTTCACTGTCGGTGATCGCGACTTCCTGGTTGTCCTGATAAACGCGCACATTCGAAAATCCCGGGACTTGGACCACCGCGAAACTGCCGTCAATGGACCGGCTGGGGAAAAGCTTGCCATCCAGCAGCGCAACGCCGCCGCGCACGGCAGCCTGGTACGCCTGCTGTCCGCGCGCGCGCGCCGCGCCGAAGGTGTAGGTGCCGATGTCATTTTGCAGGCTGACTTCCGCCAGATCGGGATCGTTCGGAGAAAGCCCGGCCTGCAGCCGATAACCGATACCACTGCCTACCGGCAGATTGTGCTGGTATTGAACGTTGCCCTGACGCCCGCCCGACTGGGTCTGTGCATTGACGCTGAGGCTGTCGCGCCGACCCAGCGGCATCGTCATGCTGAGCGTCAACAGCGAGGATGGATTTTCACCAAGGAAATGCAACCCGGACAGAGTCAGGTAACCAAAGCCCAGCAAGCGGCTGTAGCTTGCGCCGATGAAATCCACATCCGCCTGGCCATCACGGAAATCCTCGCGCGTGTAGTTCAAGCCCACGGAACCGGAATTTCCGGAACCGACACTCATGTAGGCGCTGGTGGCCTGGCGCGGCGGGCGCGCCGGCCACTCGTAGCCCAATTGGGTAAAGCCCGGCGTGGTGAACTGGGTCCGGAAGCCATAGCTCAGATAAGCCGACTGATGCTGAAAGCCCAGCTCCAGCAGTTCGCCGGAGCCCTTCGGGTCGCGGCTGGCAGCCACCGCCGCCGTGAGCACGCCGGTATTCGCCAGCAGCCAGTCGGCCCCGATTCCGGCGGTTTGCTGATGACGCGTGATCTCGGCGTGCGCTTCCCCCGTGAAGGCGTCTGAAAGCCCCAGACGTTCGGTGCCGACCGCGGCCAGCTTGCCGTAATCGTTGCTTTCAAGTCCGTAGTTCTCGCGCTCGAATCCCAGTTCGTAGGAAAAGTCGCGCAATCCCTTGGCGAGCAGACCACTGCTTGCGTAGAACGGTTGCATTACGACCTGCTCACGGCCGAGCAGATCCGTTACCACCATGCGCGCCTCGCCCTGGCCGGTGACCACCGGCAGGTCCTGGATGGCGAACGGGCCGGTCGGCACATCGCGACGCAGCCGCAGCACGTTGTCCACGTAATAGTCCACCGTCGAGGGTGCCACCGCCACGCCATGCAGCGTCAGCGTGGGCAGCGTGACGAAATCCGGCTGGGTGGCGAAGTTGGTTGCCCACTGCACGCCGCCGAAACGTATTGAACGCCCCCAGCTGCTTGAGCCGGTGATGCTGTCGCCGAAGCGCAACGACGCCATCTGCGCGGGATGATCCTGCGCCCATGTCGTATCCAACCGCACCACGCCCGAGCGGCCGTTCGTGTCCCGGGCGAGCATCGTGTTGTCAATGTTCCCGTAATGGCCGAATACACTCGTTTCCACCAAACCGCTCGCATTCCTCGCGCCGCGTTCGCGATCGGCGTACACGTCGTAATTGAGGTAGGCGCCGGGTGGCGCGGGCGACGGCTCCGCAGGTCCGCCCGAAACGCCACTGAACCGGCTCGTCGCGAGCAACCCGGGCGGCAAGTCGAGCTGCAGCGCTCCCTGCGACAGGTTGACCCGGTAGCTCAGGCCCTGGATCGCGGAAAGCGGGCAATAGTCCTCCCCACCATGTTTTACGCGCGGGATGCCTTCAGTGCGGATGCGCCATTGCTCCAGGTCCGCCGCACGCAGGAGCACGTGACCCGCCGCATCGCGCAACGCCAGCACAGTTCGCTTGGTCGTGCCATTCAAATGGACTTCGAACCAGGTCTCCTGCGTTTCGCCCTGCGGTTCGGGAACCGCGCCTGGACTCGGCAGCGCAGCGCTCGATTTCTCTCCTGTCTCGGCGGCGGTGGCCTCCGCGGGAGCGGATGGCGCAGGCGCCGGAGGGGCAGCGGGCGGGGCCGGCGACGGCGCGGGTAGCGAAGCGGCGGGCGCAGTTTGCGCAGACGCGAAAGATTCAGTTGCCGGGGCGGGCACAGGCACAAGATCCGGCACCACATCAATCACCAGGCGCTCGCCCTGCCCTTCTCCGGGCGCGAGCGTGAAAATCTGCGGCGTGACCGGCTGCGTCGTGATCAGCACCAGCCGGGTGTCCATGCCTGCCCGTTCCAGCCGGATATCGGAGAGATAGGGATTGCGCTCGATCATGCCCGGCAGATCCGCCAGCACGGTATCCGCAGCCATGTCGCCCAGATCAATGGCCATCGGGGCACCGGCGACCGTCGGCCGGATCACGCCGGCGTGAATCGGGCGATTCGATTCCAGCACCAGGCGCACGCGATTGTTCTCCACCTCCATGCGCACCGCGCTGACTCGGACAGGAGATTCGGGATCCTTCGCCATCGGAACCGGAGCTGCTGGCGTGGCAAGGGCAATTGCATCGTCACTGCCAGGCAGCAAATCCACCACCAGCCGATCCGGATGCTCCTTGTCCGGACGCAAATTGAACACGCGTGGAGCAACGCCTGCCGGCGTGTCCAGCTCCAGCAACGTACCGTCCTTGCTGGAGCTGAGCTTGACGGCGCGGATGAAAGGATTGTTGTCGCCGACGGCCTTGCCGAGCCCGAGCAGCGTCGCGTTCAACGCCACGCCTCCCAGCTCGACCTGCAGCGCGCCGGATTGAGGATTCCGGCTCAGCTGGGTGCGAATGGGACCATCCGACTCCAGCACCAAACGGCTGTGATCGGGATCCAGCCCGACCCGGATCGCGCGCACCAGCACGGTCGCGTGCAGCGCGCCCGGCATGGCCGCCAGCAGCAGCGCGGCGTTTGCGGCGAACGCACGGACATGCCGATGCGCGAAAGGCCGAGCGGAGCGCCTCGCCGGATTGGCGATGCAGCGCAGCCTCAAGGGGTCCCTGCATTCGCAACGTCGCCGCTCACCACCAGATCGGCCTGAACGACATCACCGGAAGCCCGCTGCGCTGTGAGGTGCAGGTGCTCGCCGATCGAACCCGGAGCATCAACCAGCCAGTCGTGGCTGGCGCCGGGCAGCACATAGACCGGCTGTTGCGGCATGGACAGCGAGTGCGGATCGCCTTCCATCGAGAGCTCGAACCGACTCAACTTCGCATGCGCGAGGCCGTCGTTGCTCACCTGGATTCTCACCTGTCCGTTGCCGGCCGACGTCGCCTGCCAATGCAGTTGCGGAGCAACCGCAGCCGCAGGCTGGACGAATACCGGGAGGCTGATTTTCAGCGTGACCCGCAGGCCCTTGAAGTCGGGTTTGAGCGGAGGCGGAATTTCCTGCAGGAACAGCCGGTACGCGTGCTCGCCCTGCACCTTGGGTGCCTGGCGAAAGCCCACCCGGATCACCTGCGAGCCGTTGGCCGGAAGCGTGAAGATCGGAGGCGTGGCCAGTATGTCGGAAGAAGGCACGTACCGGTTGGTGCCATCCACCTGCGACCACGACATCACCTGCAACTGGATCACGGTCGAATCAGCGCCGATGTTGCGCACGGTCAGCGCTGCAATCGGCTTATCCGCGGAAAGCGTCACCCTTACCGGATTGACCTGGAAGGTGCTGGCCCAGCTCGGACAGGACGCACAGAAAAGAAGCATCAGGCCGCACGCGGCCTGATGCAGTGAGGATCGCTTCATCATCAGAACGTGACGGTAGCCGCGACGGTATCGGCATAACTGCCGGTCGGAACGTTCTGCCCGGCCGCAACACTGCCGTACACGGTGGTGCTGACGGCAGCGCCGGTACCGGTTACACCCACACCTGTACCAGAGGTGTTGCCCCAAACGGTGGTAAGCCCGGAGTCGGAATACAGCTGATATGAAAGATAGTCGGCGGTGCCGGAAAGCATGCGCCGCACCGGTGCGGTGTCGGTCGAACCAGTGTCGGCGTTGGCGCCCTGTCCGAGCGTGATGGTGGCGCTCGAGCCATTGGTGCAGGTGGTGCTGACCGTTCCGGAGGCCGTAAGCGCCGTGGACTTGTTGGTCACGATGGGGTCGTATGCACCGAACGCCACGCCGCCCGAAGCATCAATCGTGCAGTTGGCGCTGACGCTGGCGGAAACGGGAAGATTGGAACTGGCGGTGCCCGCGGCAGCGGTGCCACCTATCGTCGCGAGGGCGACGAGCACTGCGCTGGAGAGAAGACCCTTGAACCAGCGTTGCTGATTTTGCATGGTTTTTTGCCCCTTCTGGATGATTGCGGTCGATTGAGTGCATCTTCTCGGCCGACATGGCTTTGGATGCAGGGCAAGAATGCGGGATGGGCGCGCAAGCACCGCGTGACTGTCCTCACGCGATATGTGAAACAAATTTACATTCCGGGTTTCATTTCATAACGTGTGCGTAACATCACGTTTGCTGTCGCGGCGGCGACCACTGCAGGCGGCCGGCGTTGCCGCCGAGCCCCTCAGCTGTCGCGCCGATCAGCCATCGCCGGTTCCAGCCACATCTGCATCGTGCGGGGCGCGGGTTTCCTTGAGCGTCTCCCCGCGCACCACGAACCAGATTTCCTCGGCGATGTTGGTGGCGTGGTCGCCGATGCGTTCCAGGTTCTTGGCGATGAACAGCAGATGCGTGCAGGCGCCGATGCTGCGCGGATCGTCCATCATGCAGATCAGCAGTTCGCGACACAGCCCCGTATAGAGCGCATCCAGTTCCGCATCGCGCTCCCAGTTGTCACGCGCGGATTGCGCATCGCGCGCCACGTAGGCACGCAGCACTTCGCGAACCAGTTCGGCGGCCAATGTGGCCAGCGCAGTCAGCCCGCCCGCCAGCGGCACCGGCGCGGACTGATTCAACGTCATGGAACGCCTCGCGACGTTCTCCGCATAATCGCCGATGCGCTCGATATCCGCCGCGATGCGCAGCGCGGCGAGAATATCGCGCAGATCGCGTGCGATCGGCTGGCGCAAGGCAAGCAGACGCAGCACGCCATGGCCGATCTCGCGCTCGCGTGCGTCCAGCGCATCGTCATTGTCCACGACGCGTTGGGCGGCGCGACTGTCACGCCTGGCGAGCGCATCCATCGCGGCTTCGAGCTGCATCACCGCCAGCTCGCCCATCGCGGCGATCTCGCCCGTGAGGCGCGCAATTTCCGTGTCGTAGCTTTTGACGATGTGGTCGTGGTTTTGAGTTGTCATGGAATATCTCGAATGGGTTGGACCGGCCACCAGGCTCGGTCCTCCGTGCCGTGCAGCCTCATCCAAACCTGCCGGTGATGTAGTCTTCGGTCTGCTGCTTGTCCGGTTTGGTGAAGATCTTTTCGGTCTCGCCGAACTCGATCAGTTCGCCCAGGTACATGAACGCGGTGCGGTCGGAAACGCGCGCGGCCTGCTGCATGTTGTGGGTCACGATCACGATGGTGTAGTCGCGCTTCAGTTCCTCGATCAACTGCTCGATGCGGCCGGTCGCGATCGGATCGAGCGCCGAGGTCGGTTCGTCCAGCAGCAGCACGTCGGGCTTCAACGCGATCGCGCGCGCGATGCACAGCCGCTGCTGCTGCCCGCCCGAAAGGCCGAGCGCGTTGTGCTTCAGCTTGTCCTTCACCTCATCCCACAACGCCGCGGCGCGCAGCGCCTGCTCGACGCGATCGTCCATCTCGTCGCGCTTGAGCTTTTCGTGATGACGGATGCCGAAAGCGATGTTGTCGCGGATGGACATCGGGAACGGCACCGGTTTCTGGAACACCATGCCGACCTTGCTGCGCAGCCGATTGATCGAATAGCTGGGCGCGAGAATGTTCTCGCCGTCCAGCCACACCTCACCACTTGCCTGCAGTCCGGAATAGACCGAATAGATCCGGTTGAGCACGCGCAGCAGGGTGGACTTGCCGCATCCGGATGGGCCGATGATGGCGGTCACCCGCGCGGCGGGAATATCGAAGGAAATCCTTTTCAGCGCGTGGAATCCGGAGTAATGGAAGTCCAGATCGCGGACGGCGATCTTGGTCGGGTGCCGCGCCGAGCCGGTCCCGACGTTGACCCATTGCTGCCAGAGTGTGGAGGCGGCTTGATTCATTGGCATGTCCATCATTTGATCCGCGTGCGATGCAGGTACCAGCGTGCCGCGAGGCTGAGCAGCAGCACGAAGGCGGTGATCACCAGCGCGCCGGCCCAGGCCAGCGCGTGCCAGTCGTCGTAGGGGCTCATTGCGAACTGGAAGATCGCCACCGGCACGCTGGCCATGGGCGCCACCGGATTGGCGGTCCAGTACTGGTTGTTGAGGGCGGTGAACAGTAACGGCGCGGTTTCGCCGCTGATGCGCGCGAGCGCCAGCAGGATCCCGGTGACGATGCCCGGCCGCGCCGAACGCCACAGTACGCGCACCGTCACTTTCCATTGCGGCAGGCCGAGCGAAAGCGCCGCCTCGCGCATCGCATTGGGCACCAGTTGCAGCATCTCGTCGCAGGTGCGCACCACGATCGGCAGCACGATCAAGGCCAGCGCCAGGGCGCCGGCGAAGGCCGAGAAATGTCCGGCCGGCTTGACCGCGATCGCATACACGAACAAGCCCAGCACGATCGAAGGCGCCGACAACAAAATGTCATTGAGGAAGCGCACCGCTTCGCCCAGCCGGGTTCGGCGGGCGTACTCGGCGAGCCAGGTGCCGGCGAGCACGCCGATCGGGGCACCGATCGCGATTGCCAGCGCGCTCATGATGAAACTGCCGAACAGCGCATTGGCGAGCCCTCCCGCTTCACCCGGCGGCGGTGTCATTCGGGTGAAGAGATGCGGATGCAGCGCACCGATGCCGTTGACCAATGTGGTCCAAAGAATCCAGATCAGCCAGAACAGGCCGAAGGCTGTCGCCAACCCCGAGAGGATCAGGGCCAGCGCATTGCGGAAGCGGCGACGACGATAGAGCCGTTCGGAAACGCTGAGCGCCGAGGTATTCATGCAAGACCTCGCCTGCGTTCGAGCCGGCGCAGCATCAGCCGCGCGGCTATCAGAACGATGAAAGTCACCACGAACAGCAGGAACCCGAGTGCGATGAGCGAGGAGCGGTAGAGTTCCGAATCCGCTTCGGTGAATTCGTTGGCGATGGTCGCCGCAATCGAATTGCCCGGCATCAGCAACGACGCGGTCAGCTCGTGCGCATTGCCGAGCACGAACGTCACCGCCATCGTTTCGCCGAGCGCGCGGCCCAGCCCGAGGAAAATGCCGCCGATCACCGCCTGCCGCGTGTAGGGCAATGCGATCTGCCAGGCGACTTCCCACGTCGTCGCGCCCAGGGCGTAAGCCGATTCCTTCAGTTGCGTGGGCACGGTCAGGAACACCTCGCGCATCACCGAAGTGACGAACGGAATCACCATGATCGCCAGCACGACGCCGGCGGTGAGCATGCCAAGACCCAGCGGCGGTCCCGAAAAGAACCGACCGATCAGCGGCAATCCACCGAGATGCGCATCAATCCAGGGGTCTACGTGCGCGGCCATGAATGGCACGAACACGAACAGGCCCCACATGCCGTAGATGATGGACGGAATGCCGGCCAGCAATTCGACGGCGGAAGCCACCGGCGTGCGCAACCATGGCGGTGCCACCTCGGTCAGGAACAATGCGATCCCGAAGCTGACCGGCACCGCCAGCAGCATCGCGATGAACGCCGTCGTGACGGTGCCGATGATCGGCACCAGCGCGCCGAACCGATGATTGACCGCGTCCCAATCGGTCGAGACCAGGAACTTCCAGCCAAACGCGGTGAACGCTTCGCGTCCGCCCCAGGCCATGATCAGCGCCGTACCCAGCAGTGCCAGCGCGACCAGCAACGCGCAGCCGCCGACCAGCAGACGGAACGCGCGATCGCCCGCCGCACCATCGCGGCGGCGATCGCTTGTGAGAATGGCGGTGGCTGCGGTCATGGTCCGATCACTGTGCGAACTGGGTCTTCCAGTACGCCTCGATACGCTGCACCAGCGAATCCGGCAGCGGCACATAATCGAGCGACTTCGCCTGCGTCTGGCCCTGCTCCAGCGACCACTTGAAGAAGTCGAATGCAGCCTTGCTGCGCTCGGCGTTCTTCGGGTGCTTGTAGAGGATCACCCAGGTGGTTGCCGCGATCGGAAAGGCCTGTGCACCGGGCGCGTTGGTCATTACCAGATCGAAATCCTTCGCACTCGCCCAATCCGCGGTGGCTGCGGCGGCGGCGAACGAATCCAGATTCGGCTGCACGTAGCTGCCGGCTGCGTTCTTCAGCAACGCATAGCTCATCTTGTTCTGCAGCGCGTAGGCGTACTCGACGTAGCCGATGCCGCCGCGGATCTGCTTCACATAGGCAGCCACGCCTTCATTGCCCTTGCCGCCGATGCCGGAAGGCCATTGCACCGCAGTGCCCTCGCCCACCTTCGTCTTCCAGGCCGGCGAGACCTTCGAGAGGTAATCGGTGAAGTTGAATGTGGTGCCCGAACCATCCGAACGATGCACCACGGTGATGTGCGCATCCGGCAGCTTCAGGCCGGGATTGAGCGCGGCGATCGCGGGATCGTTCCAGCTCTTGATCTCGCCCAGGAAGATCTTCGCGAGCGTCGCGCCGTCCAGCTTCAGCTCGCCCGAACGGATGCCCTCGACATTCACCACCGGCACGATGCCGCCGATCACGACCGGAAACTGGCCCAGGCCCGCCTGCGCCAACTCTTGCGACGACAGCGGCTTGTCGGAGGCGCCGAAATCCACGGTGCCGGCCTTGATCTGGGCGATGCCGCCGCCGGAACCGATGGACTGGTAATTGACGTGATTGCCGGTCTGCGCGGCATACGCCGCCGACCATTTCGAAAGCACGGGATAGACGAACGTGGACCCCGCGCCGGTGATGTCGGTCGCGTGCGCGGCGGCACCGAACAGCACCGCGGCCGCCAAGGCGGCAGCGCGGATTCCTGAAGGCATGCGGTTGAACATGATTGGCTCCGGGTTGCGTGAGCAGGTTTGCCCGGTCGCTATTTCAACTGCCGCATGTTGCAGGCCAATGAGCTTTTGGTTGCAGCGTTGTTACAGTGGGTTGCGCCGCACGCGTCTTTAACGCGTGCGTGCTACAACATTCCTCCCCCGGCAAAGGGAGGTCTGCCGCGATGTCCGCAACGCACTGTCCTGGAT
>Ga0068855_100008375_pt1 | contig 12505 bp, 8 predicted proteins | sample KBSCornC52_FD_66592 | JGI IMG/M metagenome (GOLD analysis project Ga0068855, IMG submission 66592) | Corn rhizosphere microbial communities from Kellogg Biological Station, Michigan, USA - KBS Corn C5-2 | ecosystem: Host-associated > Plants > Roots > Rhizosphere > Soil ...
GAACGCATCGTCGGAGATCCAAAACTGAAAGGTCTTGTCCGATCCTCTGCCGGCAATATGATAACATTCCTTGCCCTCTATCCGGGTCAACCCGAGATACACCAGCTCCTTGGAGTCGGCGAGGATATCGTCCACAAAGCTGGGATAGAGAAAGTCGGCGGCGGGAAACTCGATGCCGTACAGTTTATTCACGGTGTCGATCATCTCCACAAGCGACAGGCCGGCGTCTATCTGCCCGTATTGATTCCGGTCGAGCGAATAATAGCTAAGCCTTTTGCCATCGAAATAAAGATCGCGGCTCCCCCGGTCACCCTCGGACTTAAGCAGCAATTTGTTCGGGCCGTGCAGATAAAGCTGCTCCTCATCGGAATGCTTCACCAACCCCAGCTCTTTGCTGGCGACATCGTAATTGGACTTGATCGTGACACTGCAGGAGCCCAGCTCGCCGATGACCGCACTCATCCGGTCGAGTATGGAGACGGCTACCGTATCGATCCTTCGCGCCTGCGCCTGCAGATGCGCGGATAAAAAACAAAAGGAAAGAAAGACGAATGTTTTCTTGACCATGGTTTTACCATTTTAAAGATGTCCTGCAAGATTTATAAAAAGGTCGTTATCGAATGGTTAACGGCGGCCGTCCGGCGCCGGACAGACCCTGTATCGAAAAAGAACAGCACTATTCCTCCAAGGCCCCAAAACATACTGATCATCAATCAGATGAATTGTGGCATTCAAATTGTCCCCCAAAAGAAACCACCGGTAAATGCTCCAAAACTATATCCGCGTCGCCTGGCGCAACCTTACCCGCAACAAAGTATGGGCCTTCACAAACGTCACCGGGCTAAGCATCGGCCTCGCCGCCGTCATGCTCATCCTGCTCTATATCTCCGATGAGATCAGCTTCGACCGCTTCCAGGCCAACGGCCCCCAGCTCTACCGGCTGGTGCATGACTCCCGCGACGAAACGGGTAAGGAGGGGGGTGGAGGCACCACCGGCGGCCCGATGGCCACGGCCTTCCTGCAATCCATCCCCGAGATCAGCGCCGCCTGCCGGATCAAGGGCACGGATATGCAGCTGGTAAGAAAAGGCAATGAGATCCTTCCGGAATATCCGACCTATGCGGACACAAGCTTTTTTTCGATGTTCTCCTTCCCGCTGATCGCGGGTAATCCTCAACTGGCGCTAAGCCGGGAGAACAACGTCGTTCTCACCGAAGACTACGCGCGGAAATACTTCAACAGCACCGACGTGGTGGGCCGCACCCTCGAGATCAACGACCACGGGAAGTTCGAAACCTTTACCGTCTCCGCCGTTGCCGCCAACACCCCGCGCAACTCCAGCATCCGCTTCAATATGCTCCTTCCCATGAATAGGATCATGCACCCGCAGTGGACCCAGGGATGGATGACGTTCTTCCTGAATACGTTTTTCATGCTCAAACCCGGCGCCGACCCGGCCGCGGTAGCCAAAAAGATGAACGCCATCTTCGCGGAGCACATCCCCGGGCAATTCCAGGAATATGCGAAAAAGCACCCCAACGTCTACTTCCGGTATAATATCCAGCCCTTCGAAAAGATGCATCTGGACAGCCGGTACAATGCCACCCAGGGGTTAAACAAATGGAGCAATGCCAACTATTCCTATATCCTCGGCGGGATCGCGCTTTTCATCCTCCTCATCGCCTGTATCAACTTCGTCAACCTGACACTGGCCCGCAGCCTCCGCCGGTGCAAGGAGATCGGTATCCGGAAGGTTGCCGGCGGAACACGCCGCCAGCTGATCGCCCAGTTCCTCGGCGAATCGCTCTTTCTCAATGGCCTTTCCTTTCTCATCGCCCTCGCCCTCGTACGCCTTTGCCTGCCCCTGTTCAGTCAGCTGGCCGCCAAAGAACTGTCTGTTTCCTATCTCTTCACCAACCGCACCCTGGCTCTTTTCATCCTGCTCCTGCTGGTCAACAGCTTTCTCTCCGGGTTCTATCCCGCCCTCGTCCTCTCCGGCTTCAACCCCGTCAAAACCCTGTACGGGAAGTTCCGCCTCACGGGAAAGAACCGCCTCGGCAAAAGCCTGATCGTTCTGCAATTCACCATCGCCATCTTCCTCATCGTGGCCACCCTGGTGATGCAACAACAGTTCCGGTTCATGCTGGGAAAAGATCCCGGTTTCCGGGTCAGCGGGATCCTCAACCTTTCCCTTCCCGACGGCGACGAAGCAAAGATCCACGCCTTCCAGGCCGAGCTGGCAAAATATCCCGTGATCCGCCAGTCCGCCGTGCAAAGCATCGGGTTCAATAATTATAACTCAGCCGCCATGGAGATCAACCGTCGCGAGATCCCCGGCGTCTCCTTTTATAAAATGGATGCACAAAGCCTGTCGCTGTTGCAGATCCCGCTGGTCACCGGACGCGGCTTCTCAGGGATGCCCGCAGATTCCGCCAACTGCCTCATCAACGAATCGATGGCATCGGCCTCCGGCCTCAAGGACCCTATCGGCCGGCGCGTCAAATGGGATAACCAGGAATTCACGGTCATCGGGATCGTACGCGATTTCCACATGGAATCCATGCACGGGAAGATCGGGCCCTGCATGATCAACCAGGATCCCCACTGGGCCTATGGCAATATGACGGTATTGATCGACAACAACCACCAGGCCGAGGCCGTGGAAGCCATCCGGGCCGGCTTTAAAACCATCTATCCGCTCTCTTACTTCGATTCCGGGTTCCTGCAGGACATGCTCGCCGAAGGATACGATGGCGATAGACGCTGGATGACCATCGTCGCCATCGCCGCCGTGCTCGCCATCGCCCTTTCCTGTCTGGGTCTCTTCGGCCTGGCGACCCTTTCCATCGAACAGCGGATAAAAGAGATCGGCATCCGTCGCGTGCTGGGCGCCGATGTCATAAGCATCACCCGCCTGCTGTCGCAGGATTTCGTCCGGCTGGTCATCATCGCCTTTGTCATCGCGGCGCCGGTCGCCTGGTATTTTGGGAATAAATGGCTCGAGGATTTTGCTTATCGGATTCACCTCTCGCCATTCCTGCTCCTTATCGTAGGAGCAGCAACCACCGCCGTCGCCTTTCTCACGGTAGGCCTCCGCGCGGCACACGCGGCAACAACCAATCCGTCAAACAATCTCCGAAGCGAATAAATCAAAGTGATTAGTTTTATATTTGCATAGAACTAATCTATATGACTTTCGTACAGCTGGAATATATTGTCGCCGTCGATACGTACCGGCATTTTGCCACCGCCGCAGGCCATTGCTTCGTCACCCAGCCCACCCTGAGCATGCAGGTACAGAAGCTGGAAGAAGAGCTGGGCCTGAAAATTTTCGATCGCAGCAAGCAACCCGTCATCCCTACCGAGGCCGGGCGCGCGATCATCGAACAGGCCCGCAGGATACTCGGCGAAAAGCAGGTGATCACCGAGATCGTACAGGAGAAAAAGGGTATCCTCACCGGGGAGCTGCGCATCGGGGTCATCCCGACCCTCGCGCCCTATCTGCTGCCCCTTTTCGTCCAGAACTTCTCCGCGAAATATCCGCAGATCAAACTGATCGTCAACGAGCTCACCACCGAATTGGTGGTGGCCCGGCTCCGCGAAGGGCGGATCGACGTCGGCATCCTCGTCACTCCGCTACAGGAGAATGGCATCCGTGAACAGGCGCTGTTCTATGAAGAGCTGCTGGTGTATGTCTCGCGGAAAAATGCGGCTTATAAAAAACACTACATGCTCGCCCAGGATATCGATCCCTCCAAGCTATGGCTGCTCGAAGAAGGACACTGCTTTCGCAGCCAGATCGTCCGGCTTTGCGAATTGCGCAAGGCCAGCAAAGAGGGCAGTCACTTCGACTATGAGGCCGGCAGCCTCGAGACCCTCCGCCGGATGGTCGAGCTCAACGACGGCATCACCATCCTGCCCGAGCTGGCGGCCCTCGACCTGACCCGAAAACAACAGCAGCTGATCCGGCATTTCAAACGTCCGGCGCCGATGCGGGAGGTCAGCCTCGTCGTCCATCGCGACTTCGTCAAACAACGACTCGTCCAGGCCCTTCAGCAGGAGATCATGCGCTCGATTCCCGACAAGGTCCGGCAGAACAAGAACCAAAACGTAGTTCCTATTTAAGCAGGGAGTCCAGCTTTTGCTTGAAAGAGGGCTTCGAAGACAAGTTATTGTGCCCGGCTTCTTCAACGGTTATATACTCATCGCCGGGCTTGAGGAAAGCCTTCAGCCTTTCCGAATTGGAATTAGGGATCGTGCGGTCGCCGTCGGCGACAAAGATCGTGATGGGTGCAGTAACCTTAGGCAGGAATTCATAGGTCGGGAAATGCCAATGCATCATCAGCCCGATCGGATAGATCGGAAATCGCCGCTGGCCGATAGATCTGAGGCTGTAATACGGACTCTCGAGGATCAGCCGGCGGCAATCCCGCACCGCCGCAAGTTGCGCCGCAATGCCCGTCCCAAGACTCTTGCCGCAGAGGACGATCTGGTCGGGCTTCCAACGGCTTCGGGCCAGCTTGTAGAACACAAGCGAATATTTATACAGCGATGCCTCATCGCGCGAACCGGTGCTTTTCCCGTAAGTCGGATAATCCATCATCCAAACCTCATATCCGTTAGCCGTGAAATTGGGAACATCGGGCGTATAGCTGGAAATGTTTCCCCCTTTTCCATGAAAGAAAAGCACCACCCCCTTCGCCACACTGTCCGCCGGCCGGTCCGTCGCCTTGAACTCCACGATGTTCAGGTTGGTGTTTTGATCGTAATTGAGGTTCAACTCCGTCGAAGGGAGGGAAAAATGATACCAGGTGTTGCGCCCGGCCTTTAGGGGCGCAAAGATCAGCCGCTCCTGCCCGTAATACAACACGATCCCGATCAGGCAATATAAAAGAACAGCAACCTTGATCCAGCGAAACAATACTTTTTTATTCATGGTGGGGGAGGGTTATTCCACGCTGGTCCGCTTCAGGTTGAAATTGGGGATCGGGGACACGATCAGCGGGAACTTCTCGATCGTGACATTGGACGGATCCAAACCAAAACCGCGTTCCTCAGAAAGGCTCAACTCCTTCAGCCAGAAGTATAGCTTCATGACCACCCGTTCGAAGAACGGCAGCTCGTTGTCCTGGCTCAGGTATTTTTCCATCACGATGAACTGGAAATCGCCGACGACATTGTTCCGCTCGAGCGACTCATACCGGCTGGTGATATTCACCTCCCGGTTGTTGACCAGGTCTTCCACCACCTTGCGGAACATCAGGTTGATCTTGGGCTCGATCCGGAACCCAAGCCGGAATTCCACCCGGATGATGTCGTTGGGAATGATATGCTCGACGGAATATTCGGCCGTGTAGGGTTCGTCCAGCGTATCCACATGGACGAACCAATAGATATCCGCCCGCTTGGGTTTCTTGTTGAGGATGGAGTAAATGATCTTATGCTCGATCTCCTTGGGGTTGTTGGCGCTGGTCATATAGACCAGGTGGGTGGCGGCCTTTGGCACCGTGCGGTCGTTGCTCAGCTCCTGGATCTGCGGGATATAATGTTCCATCCGCACAAATTCGACATACCGGTTCTTGATCTTCCTCGCCCGGAACCAGACGAACATCACCGCAAACAGCGCCCCGCCGACGATGATAGCAACAAAGCCCCCATGGGGGAACTTTTCAAGGTTGGCGAAGAGAAAGCTCATCTCGATGCTCAGGTACACCGCCAGGTAAAGATAGATCAGCGCCGAATTTGTCCGTCGCGAGATCAGGTAATTGGCGAACAGGATCGAGGTGGCCAGCATACAAAGAGTGATCGCCAGCCCATAGGCCGCATCCATATGGCTGCTGCTGCGGAAATACAGGGTGACCCCCGTACAGCCGAGGAACAACAGGAAATTGATCGCCGGGATATAGGACTGCCCGCGCTCTTCCGTAGGATAGCTGATCCGCAGTTTGGGCCACAGGTTCAATCGCATGCTCTCGCTGATCAGCGTAAAAGATCCGGTGATCAGGGCCTGGCTGGCGATGATCGCCGCGGCGGTGGCGATGATGATGCCCGGGATCAGGAACCAGTCGGGCATGATATTGTAAAAGGGGTTGCCGAGATTGGTATCGAACACCCGTCCGCGGTAATGCGCCAGCAACCAGGCGCCCTGCCCGAGGTAGTTGAGCACCAGGCAGGTCTTGACATAGATCCAGCTGAACCGGATATTCCCCCGGCCGCAATGACCCAGGTCGGAATAAAGGGCTTCGGCCCCGGTGGTACAAAGGAACACCGCCCCCAGGATCCAGAATCCCTTGTGATAGGTGGTTAGCAGCTGAATGGCATAGTGGGGACTCAGCGCCGCAAAGATACCCAGGTCGTCGAGCAGGTGATCACTGCCCAGCACGGCCATCATGGCAAACCAGATGAACATGATGGGGCCAAAGAGCTTGCCGATGGACTCCGTCCCGAACTGCTGGAGAAAGAAGAGGATCACCAGGATGCCGATCACGATATAGACAATGGTGGACTGATCCACATACCGGAAGGCCGGCATCTGCCTCAGACCCTCGATAGCGGACGTGACCGAGATCGGCGGCGTGATCATGCCGTCGGCCAGCAGGGCGGCGCCCCCCAGCATCGCGGGGATCACCAGCCAGCGCTTTTGGCGCCGGACAAGGGCATAGAGGGAGAAAATGCCGCCTTCCCCTTTATTATCAGCCTTTAAGGTGAGCCAGATGTATTTTACGGTGGTCTGGAGAGTCAGCGTCCAGATGATACAGGACAGGGAGCCCAGGATCAGCTTTTCGTCGATTATTCTTCCGTGGATGATGGCGTTTAGAACGTAGAGGGGGGAGGTCCCGATGTCGCCGTAAATGATGCCCAATGCTATTACAAGATTAGCAAAGCTGACTTTATTGATCTGTTTACTCACAGTCGGCAAAGTTATAGCGAAAATGATGAATCGTACAACCTTATTTTACCCCTGCCGTCTATCCCGGCAACCCAACATTTAAGTAAGCCGTAGTTAATAACAGTCAAACTTTTACCTATCTTAGGACTTCGTAATTACTTCGTAAAAACTTAGTGAAAACAATGAGCAGAACCCTGTCATCGCTGCTTCTCACACTGACCCTCCTGACCGCGGCCGGAACGAAAGCCCAGGTCCAGCAGATCACCTACACCGAACCTGAACGGGAAGATGGCCGCCGTACCAATTTTGAGATCATCGGGAAGATGAACGATAACTATCTGGTATTCAAGAATAATAATTCAAACTGCGCGATCAGCATCTATGACAGCGCCATGCGCCTGCAGCAGCGCGTACCCCTGAGCTTCATGCCCGACCGGTATATCAACATCGATTTCATCCCTTATGCCGACTTCTGTTACATGATCTATGAGTACCAGCGTAAGGGGATCATCCATTGCACTGCCGTCAAGCTAAACGCCCAGGGGCAGAAGATGGGGGATCCGGTTGACCTCGATACCACCCAGATCAGTTTCGCCGCCAACAATAAGATCTATACGACCGTCTACAGCGAGGACAAACAGCGGATCATGATCTTTAAGATCAACAGCAAGAATCCCCGCAACTTCCTCTTCACCACCTACCTTTTCGACGCCGACCTGCACCGGCTCGACCGCCACCGGCTTTATTTGCCAATGGAAGAGCGCAATGACCTGTTCACCGACTTCCAGCTCGACAACGAGGGACAGCTGGTCTTCGGCCGTTACCAGCGAAGCGGCAGCAACGACTATATCACCCGGGTTGCCATCGTCACAAAAGGGCCCGTCGCCGACAGCTTCTCCGTAAAGGATATCGGCTCGGGGGACCGCATCCTCGACGAGATCAAGATAAAGGTGGATAACAACAACAAACGGTATATCCTCTCCGGCTTCTATTACAAACAGCGCCGGGGTAATATCGAAGGGCTCTATTCGGTCGTCTGGGACAAGAATACCGATAGCCGGATAGGGGAGAAGATCACCATCTTCACCGACGACCTGCGCGCTCAGGCCAAAAGCACCGACGCCAACCTCCGGATGGCCTTCAACGATTTCTTCATAAAGCACGTCATCACCAAACGCGACGGCGGTTTCCTGCTGGTCTCCGAGTCCCTGTACACCACCTCCCGGGGTAATATGTTCAACCGCTGGGACTATATGTACAACCCGGCCTTTGGCCCCGGCGGGTTCTATTCGCCCTACTATTATAGCCCCTATTACAACCCCTGGTCCCGCAACTACGGGAATTTCGCCACCCGCTACCATGCCGAGAACATCCTCGTTCTTTCCTTCGACGCGGCGGGTGACCTGCAGTGGAGCGCCGTCATCCCCAAGAGCCAGTTCAACGACGAGACCGAGAACAGCATCTCCCACGAGCTGGTCAATACCGGCGGGGAGCTGCACTTCCTGTTCAACATCTACGAACGCCGCAACGAGCTGCTCAACGACGAAAGCATCTCGCCCGAAGGCCGGGTCACCCGTTATCCGACCCTCAAGAACCTCGACCGCGGTTATGAGTTCATGCCCCGTTATGGCAAGCAGGTCAGCAGTTGGGAAACCGTCATACCTTGTCTTTATAGGAACTATCTTTGCTTCGCAAAAGTTGAATTCTAACGCGCAGCGGACCCCCGGGTCCGCGACAAGGAACCCAATGACCCCATGATCGGCATCTTCAGACAAAAGAACCCCGCAAACGCCCTTATACTGCTATTCTATGCACTTCTATTGAAGTTTCCCCTCTTCATTCACCCCGTCGTCCCCGTCCTGCACCCGGAAGACAACTACCTGTATCGGGTGATCCTGCGCGGACTCGACTCGGCGATCCACAACGTCCCGATCCTCTATTCGCTGCTCACCTTCCTGCTGCTGTACTTCCAGGCGATCCTCCTCAACCGCATCTCCAACCATCACAAGGTCCTGCCAAAGCCGAATTTCCTCCCCGGCATGTCCTATATCCTGATCACCTCCCTCCTGCCCGACTTCGGGCATTTCTCCGCCCCGCTGCTGATCAATATGGTCATGGTCTGGGTCTGGTACCGGATGATGGAGCTGTACAACAGCCATCGCCCCGGCACCGCCATCTTCACCATCGGCGTCTGGACCGGCATCGTTTCGCTGCTCTATATCCCGGCGGTCGCCTTCCTGCTGCTGATGCTCACCGCCCTGCTGACCATGCGGCCCTTCCGCATCCGCGAATGGTTCGTCGGCCTCCTGGGCTTTACCTTCCCCTACTACTTCCTTTTCCTGCTGCTTTATCTCACCGGCAGCTGGAAATGGGCCGATATCGTCCCCTCGGTCAAGTTCGCCGTTCCGGCCTTTCCCGCCACCATCTGGCTCACGCTGGGCATCGTCTGGCTGGTCCTGCCCTTTATCGTCGGCGGTTATTTCGTCCAGAAGAATCTGAGTAAGTTCCTCATCCAGATCCGTAAAAGCTGGAGCCTGCTGCTCCTCTTCCTCATGGTTGCGATCGTCATCATTCTCATCAGCCAGGTCACCTCCTATGAGAACTGGGTCATCATGGCCGTGCCCCTTGCCTGCTTTCATGCCGCCGCCTATTATTTCCCCTCGAAGACCCTTGGCCCCAATATCCTGCACTGGATCATCGTCGCTTATATCCTGGCGATGAACTATTTTATTTCGTAGGGCTGCCCTCAAAAATTCGTACCTTTACACCCCTAAAGTGAAGCAAATATGAAATTTGGCGTAGTCGTTTTTCCGGGGTCCAACTGTGATCGTGATATGCAGGACGCTCTTCAACAAGATCTTGAGCAAGAAGTAGTTATGCTCTGGCATAAAGACACCGATCTCTCGAAGTTCACCACCGACGACTGCATCGTTCTCCCCGGCGGCTTCTCCTACGGCGACTATCTCCGCTGCGGCGCTATCGCCCGTTTCAGCCCGATCATGCAAAGCGTTACCCGCTTCGCGGCCGAAGGCGGCAAAGTGCTCGGGGTCTGCAACGGCTTCCAGGTCCTCTGCGAATCCCATCTCCTTCCGGGAGCCCTCCTGCGCAACGCCAACCAACAGTTCATTTCGAAGAACGTCTTCCTGCGCGGCGCCGGCGATAACGGCCAGGCGCTGAAGATCCCCATCGCCCACGGCGAAGGCCGCTACTATGCCGACGAGAAGACCCTCGACGAGCTGGAAACCAATGGCCAGGTGATCTACCGCTATAGCGACGAGAACGGGATCATCGGCGGTGCGGCGGGCAACCCCAATGGATCTTTGCGGGACATCGCGGGCATCTGTAATGCCACCCGCAATGTTTTTGGGATGATGCCCCACCCCGAACGCGCCTGCTCCGAAGCCCTCGGCAATATCGACGGCAAAGCCATCCTCCGGACGCTGTTTATCGATGCACACATTCGGGCCTCGGGAACCCAGACAAAAGTATCCCTTCGGCCCGAAACCGCTGATGTCGGGCCTTCGGCCAACGGCCTATCCGGCCGTTAGGACCTTCCGCAAGCCGCAAAGCCGGGATGGTCAACATTTGATTATTCTTAACGTTTCGATACCGAATTTTATAGCCATATATGAAACAAACAATACTCTTCACTCTCGCCGTCCTAACCGGTACCCTGGCGATGGCTCAGTCCGCAAAGCAGGTCAACTGGACGTTCTCGGCAAAGAAGATAGGCGACAAGACCTATGAAGTGCACATGAATGCTACCATCGGCGGTGACTACCACATGTATGCTCAGAATGTAGGCGTCGCCGACGGACCGATCGCGACCAGCTTCACCTTTACGAAAAGCCCGCTGCTGGCCCTCGAGGGCGCGCCAAAGGAAAAAGGCCGGATGATCAAGAAATTCGAGGAAGCCTGGAAGCACGATGTCAACTATTATGAAAAAACGGTTGAATTCGTCCAGGTGGTCAGATTGAAGAGCGACGTCAAGACCAACCTCGCCGGCAAGGTGGAATTCATGGTTTGCGACGACCATCAATGCCTCCCGCCCTCGACCGTGGATATAAAAGTTAATATCGGCGGGTAGTGAAGCGAATACTCCTTTTTTTCACCCTTTCCCTCGGGATCCAGCAGGCCTTCGCGCAGGCCGACACGACCAAGCAAGCCGTCACCTGGGACTTCACCACCCAGCCCGGCGCCGACGGAAAGCCCGTCCTCGTGCTCCACGCCCATATCCTCGACGGCTGGCGCCTCTACTCCACGACCATGCCGGACAGCCTGCCCAACTCCCGCGTTGCGCTGGACAGCTCAGTAAAAACGACCATCACCCGCATCGAAGAGCAGGGCCGGCTGCAAAACACAAAGGAACCGCTGTTCAACAATACGGCGACAAGATCCTTCACCGGTGACGCGCGCTGGTTCGTCCACCTCCAGCCCTCGGCCGCCGACACAAAGGACCTGAAAGGGACCGTAGCGTTCATGGCTATCTATAAGGACTCGGTGATCGGGCCGCTGGAAGTGCCCTTCCGCTATGGCCACGCCGCCGGCGGCGCCCTCGTGGCAAAGGCCGCGGACCTGCAGGAGTCGGCCGGGGCGTCCAACGAATTGAAAAAAGCCGCTATCGACCTGAAGAATCCCGTCAATGCCTGCGGCGGGACGGGCGGCGATACGACAGGCCTCCTGAATATCTTTATCCTCGGTCTGCTGGGCGGCCTCGTCGGTCTCGTCATGCCCTGCACCTTCCCGATGATCCCGCTCACGGTCTCTTTCTTTACAAAGAGATCGACCTCCCGGTCCAAAGGGATCGCCAACGCCTTCCTCTATGGATTCTTTATTTTCCTGATCTATATTCTCATCAGCGTACCCTTCTACTTCCTGCAAGGCAACAACGCAAACATCCTCAACACCATCTCTACCAACATCTGGTTGAACCTGTTCTTCGCGGCCGTGTTCATCGCCTTTGCGCTGTCTTTCTTCGGACTCTTCGAGATCACCCTGCCCAGCCGCTTTTCGAATTCGGTCGACGCAAAGTCGAATATCAGCAGCGTTGGCGGCATCTTCTTTATGGCGCTCACGCTGGCCATCGTTTCGTTCTCCTGTACCGGCCCCATCCTTGGCAGCTTTGTGGTTAGCTCTCTCGGTCCAAACGGCGGGGCGATCCAGCTCACGGTAGTCCTGGCCGGCTTCGGCTTCGCACTCGGCCTGCCCTTTGCCCTGTTCGCGCTCTTCCCTTCCTGGCTGCAGTCCCTGCCCCGTTCGGGCGCCTGGATGAATACTATTAAGATCGTCTTTGGCTTCGTCGAGCTGGCCCTGGCATTGAAATACCTGTCCAATTCCGATCTCGTCGCCCACTGGGGCCTGCTGAAAAGAGAAACCTTCTTCGCTCTTTGGATCCTCATCGGCCTGGCGCTGGTGCTCTATCTGCTGGGGGTGATCAAATTCCATCATGACCCGCCACCCAAAAAACTGAGTAAGGGAAGGATCGTGGCCGCGCTGCTGTTCCTTGCCTTTGCGGTCTATCTCACCCCGGGTCTTACCAATACCCGTTATGCCAACCGCGCGCTGGTAAGCGGCTTCCCGCCGCCGTTGTCCTATAGCCTCTATGGCAAGGCACAG
>Ga0068855_100008377_pt1 | contig 12503 bp, 7 predicted proteins | sample KBSCornC52_FD_66592 | JGI IMG/M metagenome (GOLD analysis project Ga0068855, IMG submission 66592) | Corn rhizosphere microbial communities from Kellogg Biological Station, Michigan, USA - KBS Corn C5-2 | ecosystem: Host-associated > Plants > Roots > Rhizosphere > Soil ...
CCGCGACACTGTCGTCCCCGAACGCTTCGGCCACAGGTTGTATGAAGCCTATCAAGGCCCGAAGCGTCTCTGGGAATTCCCGCAAGGCGACCACGGCACCGTCATGCTTCAACCTCCCGAAACCTGGAAACAAATCCTCGATTTCCTGCAAACGAATCAATCGCGTCCGTGATTAAGAGCCACTAACAAAATGCGTTCAATGGTGGGGCGCGTCACTCCGTGCGCGCCATGCTCGGTCCGTTCGGCGGCGCGCGCGGAGCGACGCGCCCTACCCGCTACACGTAACAGGCTCCGTTTGTTTTACGGTCTAAATTGTTTCCCATATTTCGCGGTTAGTCAAACTCCACCGCCAACGCCGGATTCGCCGCATGCTCAAACAACCGCCGAATCTGAAACTCCAGCACGCGCGAAACTGATAGCGGCGGCAATGCCTCCAGCGCGAAAAATCCCACCTCCGGCGTCTCCCGGCTCGGCCTCGCTTCGCCGCTGAGGATCTCACACACGAAAAACATTTTATACACGTGAAAAGGCAACGGCGGCACGTGTGGATGTTTCGCGCGATCATACACCGCCGCCAGCTTCGTCGCCTTCACGCGAAAGCCGGATTCCTCCCACACCTCGCGCTCGGCCGCTTCGCGCGGCGAATCGTTCACATCCGCCCAACCGCCGGGCACCGTCCACAAGCCATCCGCGGCCTCGCGCACCATCAGGATTTTTCCCTCGCGAAACACCGCCGACCGCACATCCACCTTCGGCGTGGCGTACCCCGATTGTTCACCGAATATCTGCTCGAATTTTTCAATCGGCGCGTCGCAATGTGCCGCCATCAACTCCGCCGCAATCTTCGCGATCGTTTCATATCGATCGCGATCGTATTCGTTGTGGTTGAATTCGAGACCCGTCTGCGCAAGCGCCTGTAATTTCCGCGCCAGCGTCCATAAGCGTGGTTCAGCAGCCATGCTCGCATCCTCCTCCAGGATGGCGCGCGCCGCAACCAGAAGAATCCCCCGCGCATTTTCATTTGCCACAACGCGTGCTATTATTGCGTGACTTGGAAGGTTTTATGGGAAGTATTCGTACAAAAACTGGAGCGTCGTTTTATTGCCTGGCCGCTTTGGCCATTTTTTTATCGTTCGTCGATTCAGCGCGCGCGGGCTTGTGGTTGACGAACAGTCCCATGCTCGCCATCCACAGCGGAGGCACAGCAACGCTTTTGCAGAGCGGGAAGGTTTTGGTTGTCGGCGGCGAGGTTGATAGCGAGACGACCGCGGCTGCGGAATTGTATGATCCAGCCACCGGAAGCTGGACACCGGTCAGACCACTGCACACAGCGCGCACCGGGCACAGCGCTACACTTTTGCTGAATGGCAAACTGCTGGTCGCCGGCGGTTTTAATAACAATTACCAGACCGGGTTGACTTACGCGAACAATGCCGAATTGTACGATCCTATTTCGGAAACCTGGACCGAAACCGGCCCGCTTCAAACCGGGCGCTTTGATTTCACGGCCACATTGCTGTTCGACGGAAGAGTCCTGGTCGCAGGCGGAGCGGTCACGGATACCAACACCGCCACTGCGGAGTTGTATGATCCCGCCACGGGATTCTGGACACCAACCGGCAACTTGAACGAAAGCCGCGACCATTACACCGCCACCTTGCTGCCCGACGGCGAGGTCATGGTTTCCGGCGGCACTTCCAACGGCTTCATTTATCCCGGCACTCGCTCCAGCATCGAACTCTATGATCCCACACAAGGCCAATGGACGCTTGCGGGCACGATGGTTCAGGAGCGCGTTGGCCACACCGCCACGTTGTTGCCAAGCGGCAAGGTATTGCTGGCGGGCGGAATCACGAATGCGCCGCCCCCGACAACTCCGTTTTTCTCCGCCGAAATTTATGACCCGCTCACCGGCATGAGCAGTCCCGCGGGCTCGATGAATTCCGCGCGCGTTTATCACACCGCCACGCTTTTGCCGGATGGCACCGTGTTGGTCAGCGGCGGTTTAACCGACCATACCGGAAACGTAAGTTCTGACGGCAGCGCAACGAACAGCACCGAAATCTACAATCCAGCCACCGATACCTGGACATTGATTGGCGCGCTCAATACTGCGCGCTTTGGCCATCGGTCGATACTCTTGCCCGGCGGCCAAATCCTGGCGGTTGGAGGAGGCACCAACGAAAGTGATCCGGGCCTCGGCAGCACGGAACTTTATGATCCCACCATAAGCCCATCCACCGGCTCGTGGACACTCACCGGCTCCATGCAATTCCCGCGCGCCAGCTTCACTGCGACACTCCTCGCCAATGGAAAAGTACTCGTCGCCGGCGGCCAGAACGGCCACGGGCTTCGGTACACAAATTGCGAGCTTTTCGACCCGGTTAGCGGAACCTGGACCAACACGGGTTCGCTGAACTACGCCCGGTATCACCAGACCGCTACACTGCTGACCAGCGGGAAAGTAATCGTGACTGGAGGAATCGAAGATACCCCCTTTCCCACTTCCGTCGCTGAACTCTACGATCCCGACACCGGCATGTGGTCCACCAACGGAAATACCCTTGGCGATCCGTTTGTGGATACCGCCACGTTGTTACGTAATGGAAAGGTCCTGGTGGCGGGAAACATCTTTACAAATGACAGCGCGCAACTATTCGATCCGGTTTCCAACACCTGGACGGCGACCGGGCCGATGATTGCGCCGCGGACGTCGCATAAGGCCGTGGCAATGGCTTCGGGACAAGTTTTGGTTGTCGGAGGCAATTACAATTCAACGAATGTCACTACGGCCGAAATTTATAACCCCGTTGTCGGCCAATGGAATTCGGCCGGAACACCGCGCGAAGTTTACGATGTCTTCACCGCGGCCGCTTTGCTGCCGAGCGGCAAAGTCCTGATCGTGGGCGCGGACACCGACAGTGCCCCCGTCGCGGATACATTCGACCCCGTAACCCGCGTTTGGAATCCCACAGGAGTTCCGGCCACAAATCATTTTCTTCCCCACCTTATAGTCTTGCCGAGCGGAAAGGCTCTGTTGGTGGGCGAGGGAGCAAAACCAGAGATTTATGATCCTGCGGTTGGCCGATGGACGATGACTCCGGCAATGAATGTGGATCGCCAGGATGAACGTGCCGTGCTTTTGCCTGACGGAAGAGTCCTGGAAATTGGAGGTGTCACCACAAACGGAAACATGCAGACCGGCACCGCCACGGCAGAAATTTACGACCCGGGTTTGTACTCCACCAATGCACCGCGCCCGCAAATCACTTCGTCGACGGCCACACTGAAACTCGGTGACCCGCTCACAATCAGCGGAACCGGTTTTCGCGGCGCGTCCGAAGCTTCCAGCGGTAACTGGCAGGATTCCGCGACCGATTATCCGCTGGTTCAATTGCGCAGCATGGAAAACAGCCAGACGACCTTCCTGCTCACCACGCACTGGTCGACGAACTCATTCACCTCCCTGCCCGTTTGGAATTTCCCGCCCGGCCAGGCGCTCGCGACTGTCTTCGTCAACGGGATTCAAAGTACTTCGAGCATCGTCAGCATCACCGTGCCAACGCCCGTCCCAACCACGCTCACAAATCTCCAAGTCTCCACCAACGGCGCGCTCCAATTCACGTTCACCAACACTCCGGGCGCGATGCTCGGTGTTCTGGCCACGACCAATCTCACGCTGCCAGTCAGCAGTTGGACGCCCCTCAGCGGCGTCATGGAAACTTCACCGGGCGCATTTGAGTTCGCCGATCCGCAAGCCACGAATCACGATCAGCGATATTATCAGATCTTCGCGCCGTAGAACGTTTCTCAAAAAAATTTCTCCCGGAAAAACTAAAGGAGCGCTGCTCGTCGAACAGCGCTCCCTGGAAATTTCGTTCCTCCTAGAATCGATAATTGAACGCCGCCGTAATGGTGTGGCTCTGCACGCCGGCGAGTCCGATCTTGTTCGGCGTGCCGACGTTATTCACCGACCACGACGCGCCGGTCGTTGCGAAGTAGTGATACTCCACGCCCACATCCATGTGGTCGTTGATCGCGTAGCGAATTCCGCCAAAGGCCTGATACGCGGCCACCACATCCGAATCCGTCCCGTGCAACTGCGTGCCATTGAAATCAATGTGATGCTCGAAACTGAGAACCGTCGCCGAGCCGCCCGCGCCGCCGCCGAAATACGGAGTGATTCGACTATTGCGAAGCGGCAATTCAATCCGCGCATTCACCAGGAACGGCACGTTCGACAGGGTGGCATTGCCATCAATGCTCGCGCCGGGAATCGATTTGATGTTGTTCGCGATGACGCCCGTCTCGGCCTCGATCGAAAAGAAATCGCACAGGCGATATCCGCCGTGCAGGCCGACGCGCACGCCGGGATCCAACTGCATCTTCGTGTTCGAACCGACGGGTCCGACAAATTCTTTGACGCGCGTGTCCAGCGTCAACGCGCCGCCCACATCCGCGCCCACATAAGGTCCGGTTTCGGCGCGCGCCGCGCTTGCGCAAAACACGCCCGTACACAATCCAGCCGCCAGCATTAATTGATATTTTTTCATAACGTTAAACTTCCAACCTTGATTCGCCGCACGAATTACACTTTCCGCGCGGGCAAATCAACCAACAGTTCCAACGCGCCACGGCTCCTGCCGCGGCAACAAAAGGATGGACGCGGACCCCTCAGTTTGTATTCAAACATTTTTTCGCTCACGCCTGATACGCATCCATCCCCACGCACGTGCAGACCGGGTTGCGGTCGCCGTAGACGTTATCGATGCGCCCCACGTACGGCCAGAACTTATGTTCGTGCAGCCACTTCGCCGGATAAGCCGCCTGGCGCCGCGAATACGCCCGGGTCCACTCGTCCGCCGCAACCATGTCCGCCGTGTGCGGCGCGCCTTTCAGCAAATTGTTTTGCTTGTCGACGGCGCCGGATTCAATCGCCTGAATTTCGCCGTGAATGCTGATCAACGCATCGCACAGGCGATCCAATTCGCCCTTCGATTCGCTTTCGGTCGGCTCAATCATCATCGTGCCCGGCACCGGCCAGGAAATCGTTGGTGCGTGAAAACCATAATCCATCAGCCGCTTCGCCACGTCTTCCACCGTCACGCTCTTGAATGCTCGCAGGTCCAAAATGCACTCGTGCGCCACGAGCCCACCGTGGCCTTTGTAGAGCACCGGGAAATACGGCGCGAGCCGCGCGGCGATGTAATTCGCATTCAGGATCGCGTATTTCGTCGCCTCGGTCAGCCCCTTGCTGCCCATCAGCGCGATGTAGACCCATGAGATGATCAAAATGCTGGCGCTGCCCCACGGCGCCGCCGACACCGCGCCAATCAAATGCGCACCGTCCATCTTCACCACCGGATGTCCCGGCAAAAATTTCACCAAATGTTTCGCGACACCAATCGGTCCCATCCCCGGACCGCCGCCGCCGTGCGGAATGCAAAACGTCTTGTGCAAATTCAAATGGCACACGTCCGCCCCCATGTCCCCCGGCCGGCAAAGCCCGACCTGCGCATTCATGTTCGCGCCGTCCATGTAAACCTGCCCACCGTTCGCGTGAATGATTTCGCAAATTTCCTTGATCGTTTCCTCGAACACACCGTGCGTTGAGGGATACGTCACCATTAAGGCTGCGAGTTCGTTTTTGTGCGCCGCCGCCTTCGCGCGCAAATCGGGCAGATCGATATTGCCGTCCTTGTCACAGGCCACCGCGACGACTTTCATTCCCGCCATCACCGCGCTCGCGGGATTGGTCCCGTGCGCCGACGTGGGAATCAAACAAATATCGCGATGCCTCTCGCCGCGATGCTCATGATGCGCGCGAATCACCAGCAAGCCTGCGTATTCGCCTTGCGAGCCGGCATTCGGCTGCAAGGAAATTCCCGCGAAGCCCGTGATTTCGCCAAGCCATATTTCGAGATCGTTGAAAATAGTTTGATATCCTTTCGTTTGATTCAACGGCGCGAACGGATGCAATTTTCCAAACTCCGGCCAGGTAATGGGCAGCATTTCCACCGCCGCGTTCAGCTTCATCGTGCACGACCCCAGCGGAATCATCGAAGTCGTCAGGGACAAATCGCGCGATTCGAGCCGCTTGATGTAGCGGAGCATTTCGGTTTCGGAATGGTAACGATTGAAGACTGGATGTTGGAGGAAGAGAGAGGTGCGTTGAAGTGGGGGCAAAATACAAGAAGTTTGAGCTTCACATCTCACGACGCTTTCACGTGTGAAAGTAAACTTCTTCGCAAAAACCGACATCAAGGACTGCACATCGTCCATCGAACAAGTTTCGTCCAGTGAAATACCCACAGTGCTGTCATCAACGAGCCGAAGATTGACACTGAAACGTTCGACAGCAGTTTCGATTTCTTTTCTGGTTTCGGGACCTGCCTTAATCGTCAACGTGTCAAAATAAGTCTGATTGACGCGCTCAAATCCGGCAGAGTTAAGTTCATCTGCGAGCAAGACGGTCAATTGATGAACGCGATTTGCAATAGCCTTTAACCCCTCCGGCCCATGATAGCACGCATACATCGATGCGATATTCGCCAGCAACGCCTGCGCCGTGCAGATGTTGCTCGTCGCCTTTTCGCGGCGGATGTGTTGCTCGCGAGTCTGCAATGACAACCGCAGCGCGGGCTTGCCGCGTGAATCTTTCGAGACGCCGACGATGCGTCCCGGCATATGACGTTTGAACGCATCACGCGTTGCAAAAAACGCCGCGTGGGGTCCGCCGTAGCCCAATGGCACGCCAAAGCGTTGTGCGCTACCCACGGCGATGTCCGCGCCAAATTCGCCCGGCGGCTTCAGCAACGTGAGCGCGAGCAAATCTGTCGCGACCGTCACCATCGCGCCAGCCTTGTGCGCCTGCTCAATGAACCCGGAATAGTCGACTATGCCGCCGTACGTGTTCGGATATTGCACCAGCGCGCCGAAAACTTTGTCGTTGAATTGAAATTTCGTGGCATCACCTACCTCCACTTCAATCCCCAGCGCCTTTGCGCGCGTCTTCACCACATCGATGTTTTGCGGGTGACAATCTTCCGCCACGAAAAACACATTCCGCCCGTCCTTCAGCGCGTGGCACATGGTCATTGCTTCCGCTGCTGCAGTCGCTTCATCCAGCAGCGATGCGTTGGCGATGTCCAAAGCCGTGAGGTCCGTGACCATCGTTTGAAAATTTAGCAACGCCTCGAGCCGGCCCTGAGAAATTTCGGCCTGATACGGAGTGTATTGCGTGTACCAGCCGGGGTTTTCCAAGATGTTTCGCTGAATCACCGCAGGCGTGATGCAGTCGTAATAGCCCATCCCGATATAGGATTTAAAAATCTGGTTCTGCGAAGCGATCGTCTCGAGTTCCGTCAGCACTTCATGCTCGCCGCACGGATTGGGAAGCTGCAGCGGCTTTTGCAATCGAATCTGTTTCGGCACCGCCTCATCAATCAACGCATCCAGGCTGGGCCGGCTGAGCAGCGCGAGCATCTCCTTCGTTTGCGCCGCATCGGGTCCAATGTGGCGGTGAACAAATTGATCCGGGTGCGCCAGAGAATCGGATTCGCGGTGCGTTGAAGGAGCGGTCGTCGCGTTTGATTTTTTATTCTTCGTTTCCAAAACAGCCATGGGTGGAAAGTAAATTTCGTTCGCCGCAATGCAAGCGCCATTTGCGAGCGGTGGATTGCAGAATCCGGGGAGGGATTGCCTTGTTTTAGTTGAATTCACTTGAATTGACCTGGATTGACTTGATTTTTGGAGAATGGGACATTTGGATTTGCTGGTAGAGCCTGAAGAGCCAACTCATGGAACGTTACAGAATGCTGTTGGATGATTGCCCTCAATGAAGCCTCGCCGCCGGATCGTTCGTTTTTTCCCATTTTCATTCGCCCTTTTCGCCCTCCTTCAGTGTGTTTATAGATGACATGTCAAATGCGGGTTGCTTTCGCGACCGCGCTCTTTCGGAGCATTACAAAACCGCCCAAAGAACAAGCACTTTCGCGTTCGAAATACCGCCAGATTTTTTCTCAGAATCATTGCATTCCAAGGCGTCTGAGAGTAAATTAATCCCGCTCGGAAGCGCCGACTCATGAGCCGCAATATATTTGGCTCACTCTTCCGTATTCCCACAACTAATAGTGTTTTTTAGCCAAACAAAAGGTTGTGTTGGAAGGGTATTTTTTCTAGAATTTCGAGTGCCGAAAACGCGATGCTCGAGCACCCGATTCGCGAACATTTTTATGCCTGAAGAAAACGTTTTGGAAGCCGAAGAAAAGCCATCTACGAGCCCCGATTCTCCCGAAAAATACGACGCCTCAAAGCTCTCGCAACTCAAAGGTTTGGAGGCCGTGCGCAAAAAGCCCGGCATGTATATCGGCGGCACCGATGAACGCGCGTTGCATCATTGCGTGAGCGAGGTGCTCGACAATTCGGTGGATGAACATTTGGCCGGCCAATGCGATCGCATTGAAGTCAACATTCACGTGGACGGTTCCATTTCCATTCGCGACAACGGCCGCGGCATTCCGGTGGACATCAACAAAGAGAGCGGTTTACCTGGTGTGGAACTCGTTCTCACCACGCTCCACTCCGGCGGCAAATACGGCCAGGGCGGTTACAAATTTTCCGGCGGCACACACGGCGTCGGCGCCAAATGCGTCAATGCCGTCAGCGAATGGTTTGAAGTCGAAGTCTCGCGCGAGGGTGAAGTCCATCAGATGGAATTCGAGCGCGGCAAAACGATCCAGAAACTTCACGTCATTGGCCCTGCGAAAAACACGGGGACGTTGATCACGTTCAAACCCGACCCGGAAATTTTCCGCGAAACCACGGAGTTCAAGGCGGACATCATTTCCGGACGTCTGCGCGAACTGGCGTTTTTGAATTCCGGCCTGGAAATCACTTTCGTTGACGAACGCAAAACCGAAGCGAAGCCCGAACGCTATTTTTACAAGGATGGCGTGGAGGAATTCGTGAAGCAGCTCAACAAGAACAAAGAGCCGCTGCATCCCAAGCCGATTTCGTTCCGCAAGGAAACCAAGGAAAAACTGGATGACAAACCGATCGAGGTTCATGCCGAGATCGTGTTGCAATACAATGACAGCTATAACGACCAGGTGTTGTGCTACACGAACACGATTCACAACCCCGACGGCGGCACGCACTTGTCCGGTTTCCGCAGCGCGCTCACTCGAGCCATCAATCAGTACGCGAAATCCAACGAATTGCTGAAGGAAAAGGACCCGCAAATCACCGGCGACGACGTGCGCGAAGGGCTCACGGCGGTCATTTCCGTGAAGCACAGCGACCCGAAGTTTGAATCGCAGACGAAGGTGAAGCTGCTTTCACCGGAAGTCGAGCGCATTGTCGGCTCGGTTGCTTACGAGGGGTTGATGTCTTATTTCGACGCGAATCCGCCGGTCGCGAAACGCATCATTGATAAAGGCCTTAACGCCGCCCGCGCCCGCGAAGCCGCGCGCAAAGCCCGTGAAGCGGTGCGCAAAAGCGCGCTCACCGGTGGCGGGTTGCCAGGAAAATTGGCCGATTGCTCTGATCGGGATCCGGAAAACACCGAGCTTTACATCGTCGAAGGTGACTCAGCCGGTGGCTCTGCCAAACAGGGCCGCGACCGCAAATTCCAAGCCATCCTGCCGATTCGCGGCAAATTGATTAACGTCGAAAAGGCGCGGCTGGACAAAGTTCTTCAGAATAATGAAATCCGCACGATGATCACCGCCATCGGCACGGGCATTGGCGACGGCGAAGGTGAAGGCGCGTTCAATCTTGAGAAATTGCGCTATCACAAAATCATCATCATGACCGATGCCGACGTGGACGGCTCGCACATTCGCACGCTGTTGCTCACGTTTTTCTATCGCCAGATGCCGCAACTCGTGAAGCAGGGTTTTGTTTACATTGCTCAACCGCCGCTTTACAGCATCACGCGCAAAAAGAAGACCGATTACATCGATGATGATGTTCAACTCAATCGCATCCTGCTCCAAAACGGCGTGGAGGAAGTGAAGTTGAAAAATCTTGCCGACGGCCACGAAATGGCGCCCAAGCAACTGGAGGAAATTCTCTCGCTGCTCGAATCGCTCGACAAACACGCGACTTACATCCGCCGGCTCGGTGGTGATTTCGCGGATTACGTCGAGAAACGCGGGAAAGACGGCACCCTGCCCCAGTTCATGGTCAAGGTGCGCGATGGCAACGACGAAACCGTCCATTATTTTCTAACCAACGAGGAAGTCGAGCAGTTCAAGTCCGCGAACAACGATTTGTTTGGAACCGACACCGAAGTCGAGCGCCGCAAAGACGGTCCGATCCGCCGCGCGAAATTGTCGCATCTCCATTTGGAAAGCAAAGCGATCGGCGACCTGCTCGGCAAACTTGGCAAGAAAGGCCTCGCGGTGGATCATTACGCTGCGCAGGACAAGCCGCTCTTTGAACTTATCGAGGGTGAAGGCGAGCGCGCCGCGGTCACGCCGCTGTTCTCGATTCCCGAAATTCTTTCCGCCGTGAAAGCCGTCGGCAAAAAAGGCATCCAGATGTATCGCTTCAAAGGCCTGGGCGAAATGGACGCGAAGGAACTCTTCGAAACGACCATGAACCCCGTCAAACGCAAGTTGCTGCGCATCGATCTGACGGACGCCGTCGAGGCCGAGGAAATGTTCGTCAAGCTCATGGGCGACGAAGTGGAACCCCGCCGGCAATTCATCGAAGATAACGCATTGAACGTGCGCAACCTGGACGTTTGATTAATAGTGTTGACAATGTAGTCACATGTGACTACATTAAGAAGATGAAAGAGAGAACTATCAAAAAATACCCCGCTGTAAAGCCGGGGAGCCTTGAACTGAAGGAAACCGTAACGATGCCCGGATTTGGCCTGACGATCCCAGTGCGCGCGGCGAAAGCCAAACTTTCAGCACTGCTGGAATTGGTGGCAAGCGGACAGCAAATCACCATCACTAGCGACGGGCTGCCCAAAGCGGTGTTATCGCCCGTTCGTTCAGAACGCTCGCGAAAAGTGTTCACTGGCATGGGAGATTACCTGATGAAGCAACCGATTCACGACGGGCCATCAGCGGAAGAAATCATTCGCGAAGATCGCGACGCACGCGGTTGGTAACGATGTATCTCGATTCTGCGATCATCGTAAAACTGCTTGTGCGCGAATCGGACAGCGATTGGTTCAACCGTGCGCTGGCCGGCCATTCCTTTGAAACCTCGGAATTGGCACTGGCTGAAGTCCGTTCTGCCCTGCTCGCCAAAGAGCGAGCAGGGCACATCACCGCGCGCGAACAAACATCCGCGAGCGAAAAGTTTTTATCGATGATCGAGCAGGAACTTATCAAGTTGTTTCCGTTAAACCGGGCCGTAATCGAACGCGCCAGCGCGATGCAGGCTGCATGTCATCCGGAAATTCCATTACGGACTCTCGATGCATTGCACGTGGCGACCTGTGATTTGAACAAATGCGACACTCTTTCCACCACTGACGCGCGCATGCGGGCCGCATGCGAACACTTTGCCATTGCGCTCATGCCGTCAACGGCGAGCGCCAGTTAAAATTTTTATCATGCCAGACGAAAATCCCCCCAATACACCGCCGCAATCCGGCGGCGGCGCCTATTCCCAGGGCGAAAAAATTTCCAAGATCAACGTCGCGGACGAAATCAAGAACTCGTTCCTTGATTACTCCATGTCCGTCATCATTTCCCGCGCGTTGCCCGATGTGCGCGACGGCCTCAAGCCCTCCCAGCGCCGCATTCTTTACGCGATGGAAAACCTGTCGCTGTTCCCGGGTCGCAAGCACATCAAGTGCGCGAAAATTTGCGGTGATACTTCCGGCAATTATCACCCACACGGCGAAGCGGTCATTTACCCGACGCTCGTTCACATGGCGCAGCCCTGGGCCATGCGCGAGAAACTCGTGGACGGCAAAGGCAATTTCGGTTCCGTCGAAAATGACCCGCCGGCGGCGATGCGTTACACCGAGGCTCGCCTCACACACCTCGGCGCGATGCTCATGTCCGACATGGACAAGGAAACCGTCGATTTCGTGCCGAACTACGACGAGCGCCTCACCGAACCCACCGTTTTCCCCGCCGCGTTTCCGAACCTGCTCGTGAACGGCGGCACCGGCATCGCCGTCGGCATGGCCACCAACATGCCGCCGCATAATCTCGGCGAAGTCATCGATGGCATTTGCGCGCAGATCGACAAGCCCGGCATTTCCATTCCCGAATTGATGAAATTCATCAAGGGGCCGGATTTCCCGACTGGCGGCACCATCTGCGGCGTGGAAGGCATCAAGAATTATTTCACCACCGGCAAAGGCAGCGTGAAATTGCGCGGCCGCGTGGGTGCGGAGGAAATGAAGGGCAACCGCGAACAACTCGTCATCACCGAGATTCCCTTCAACGTGAATCGCGCCGGCCTCGAAGAACAAATCGCCGCGCTCGTCAATGACAAGGTCATCACGGAAATCTCCGCGATGCGCA
>Ga0068855_100008378_pt1 | contig 12502 bp, 9 predicted proteins | sample KBSCornC52_FD_66592 | JGI IMG/M metagenome (GOLD analysis project Ga0068855, IMG submission 66592) | Corn rhizosphere microbial communities from Kellogg Biological Station, Michigan, USA - KBS Corn C5-2 | ecosystem: Host-associated > Plants > Roots > Rhizosphere > Soil ...
CTCTTCTCCAGTATAATGGGCTTTATATCCGTTCTTTTTAAAAGCTCATAAGCTGCTGTTAATCCTGCCGGACCTGCACCTATAATTATGGCTTTCTTTGTCATAGTAATAAGTTTTAAATAACTGTTATATTCTTCTTCGACCACCATAGCCAAAGGCAACGGCAGTAACATTTGGACAGATAACACCCACCTACGCCAGGTTTCGGCGGTAGCACCCGGAGCAGAGCTGGTGATGGATGAGAGCGTTCATCCTGATTAGTGGCATATTTTTAAGTACGCATTACTGACCCTCGATTGTTTCGAATAAAAATTGCCTCACCAGCCTGCAGGCGGGCTATATAGAATAACCTTTAAGTGTACAAGTAATAATGTGAGACCGTATCTGCCCGACAAGAGGTGTCCGGGCGTACCGGCCCATTAAACCTTATCCATTTAGGCTTGAGTTAAAGAAAGACCTTCGTCAGCTTTTCGCGCCTGACTTCAAGATGATGAATGTTCAATTTTTCGAAAATGAAATATTCTTAGTATTTGTGTAATGTGCCTTAACCTGCCTGTCTCGCCTAAGATCACCTTTCGCAGTTTCGTTTTCTCGTGGAGTTGTCTTTATTTCTATAAGCAATTTACAACACACAAGCGCCTCTTTCCAAATCTATCGAGTCACAGTTTGCACTTATTGGTCACAGTTTGCACTGTTTCATTCCACTCAGTCGGCAGCACACCATAATATTTCTTGAACGCTCTGCTAAAAGCATTCGATTCACTATACTTTAATGTAAATGCAATCTCTTTAATGCCCTTTCCTTCAATAAGCATTTGTGTTGCCTGCTCCATTCTTTGCTTTAACTTATATTTGCGAATGCCTAATCCGCACTCTTGTTTAAATGCTGCCTGAAGTGCATTTCTTCCTATACAAAAACAGCTCGCTAATTCTTTTGTATCAGCAATGTTCTTGTTATCAAGAACTTGCTTTACTGCAGGTATTACCAGCAATGTTCTTCTTCTAAATTGTGTCATTCTTGTTAATTTGAATTAAACACCCGAAGCTTGGCCGGCCAGGAAGAAGCAATTAGATCCCTCTATTAATTATTGGTGAGATAGTTTATTGTTATTTCATCTATGTGAATGCCTTAACCCGTCTCCCGGTGTATATAAAAAAATAATCAAAACAAAGCGCTACTAGTATCAGGTAAATGAAAAACCATGTAATTGATTGCGTTTGTTGATAAAATCGTAGCTGTTGAATAAATTGTAATTAAACGGTAGAATTACTTCGGTGGACTTTACTGTTGAGAATATTTTGTTTGTAATACTCGCATGAAGATTGGCGAGCTAATTGGTTGATTTGTGTAGTCATGCCGGATAAAGTTTTAAAGATTGGCAAAATCATTATTGATCGGGGAACGGATCAGTAAGAAGAGAACCAGGGAAAGGGTTGGTACCTTACCAGTCCAAACCAACCCTGTTTCCCCGGGGTTCCTTGCTTTTTATTTACTTTCCGCTGGTAAGCGGGCTATAAAGAACGTTAATCATTAAATCCATAAGCAAGATACAACAAGGTTTGTGGCGCGTAGGAACTATTTCGTGGCGATCAGGAACTATTTGTATACGTTACTTCATTTACCAACTGCTGATAACCGTTATAATTATGACATACAAAAAGTCACTCGATTTCACCGATCTTTCGAAGATAGTCTTCGTAAGTCATGGGCTTCCTATTCTCCAATCTCCATTGACGTGGGGTTTTCTCCGTTATCTTTTTAAATTGCTTATCCAGATTGCTCCTGTCCAGCCCAACCCGCCGGGCTATTACTTCAATAGAGTTATCTGTGTTTACCAGTAAATCCTTGGCTTTTTCAATTCGTATCTCCCGGTGATACATAATAAGCGGGCTGCCGGTTAACTGCTTAAAAGCAATGTTTAACTTTCTCTTGTTCGACCCTGCTATTTGAACCAGGTCGGCAACGGTGAAAGGTTTGTGGTATTCTTTTTCAATAATGACCTTAACCCGTGACGCCTTTTCCAAGTCTTCTTTTCTGATACTCATAAAAGGAAAGGTTTTGATTATAGATGATTTCGTAGCCATCGCTGGCTAACGCTACAAACTATTGCACTGTATCACCCACCAGTTTCGTAAGGTGGTTGTAGGTATCGCTGGTCCTGAAGGAGTATCTGCTATAAAGTTACACTCCTGGAATGGGCAAATCCGTTTTTTTTGTGGCGATTCGGAACTATTTTTCCGTTAACAAAAGCAGCTAAAGCCCGTCACTGCTGGATTACACTACAGCTTTGCGTGCATTCATGATATAGGTCATAACCGTTTTGCATATTATGACTTGAATCATCTGCGGTATTAATCTCCATCATATATTCAGGATCTATTCACAAATACCTTTGACCCATAATTCCTTACAGTATGGAAAAGATCATGGTTGCACCTGATGCCGGCCAAATAAATATGCAGGTCTTCGATTTCACCCGATCTATAGTAAAACTGATCCGTCCAAAAATGACAAGCATGTTTGCCGGCAAAGTACCAACACCCGAAGCTCAGCTCATGGAAATTATAAGTTGCATTCATGATAATATAGCGACGAAAGTTGCCGGAATGATGAAACGGCCCCACAAAAGCATCTATCTGTTATGGGTATCGACTTAAATCTTAAGATTGATCTCTCTGTTTTTACCGCCCGCCGTTAATCCATGATCACGAATGAAAAGCGTTCTGCCAAAAGCAGAGCGCTTTTTTTATTTATTATTATATATAACTGAACTGATCATACTCAACTTTCATCATGAGGAAGTTCATATTCATCATTGACAATCAGCATCGTTTGCCCGTGTGCGGCGCCGTAACCTTGCACTGTAATTAACATTATAAATATTACAACAACAAGGTTATGAAACACGCAACACCTTATAGCAAGCAAGTCCTTATCTTATTCTTACTGTTGGCCGGAGTAGCATCATCATCAATGGCTCAAACAGCTTTAATAACAGGTGCAATGCCAAAAGATGTAAACTATCGCACCACTTCAGGCGCAGCCATTCTTATTTCAGGAACATCTACACTGCACGACTGGACGATGAAGTCCTCAGAAGGTACCTCCACCGGCAGCTTCACCGTAGATGCAGATCAAAAAGTAGTGCGCATTAACTCACTTTCTTTTTCTGTAAGAGGAGAATCTATACTAAGCGAACACACACTTATGAATAATAAAACTTATGAAGCACTTAAAACAAAAAAGTATCCCAACATCACTTTTACTACTTCCGGAGTGATCATTGTTCCCGCCAACGGAAACACCTTCACTACAAAGAGCAAAGGTAAACTCACCATCGCCGGTTTTTCAAAAGATGTGGAAGTAAACGCATCGTGCCAGTTCAACCAGGCCGACAGAAGCGTTACCTGCACAGGCAAACAAAAAATTAAAATGTCAGAATATGGTGTAACCCCTCCATCCGTAATGTTCAACACTATTAAAACGGGTGATGATATCACCGTTGATTTTAACGTAAAACTTAACCGTCAATAATTATTTCATTCAATCAATTTAATAAACTACCAAAATCGCGAAATATGAAAAAGTTTTTCTTTCAGCTTATGAAAAAAGCAGTTATCCTGCAGCTGTTTCTGCTGCCACTGATCCTTAAAGCACAGTTCGACAGCCTCCCTAACTTCAGATATTACGACAAACGTGGTATCAATGTATTTGAAGCTCCAAAACAAGTAGTGGACAATTATGATGGTGTTAAGCTTCGCCTCGGAGCAGGATTTACACAAGGGTTCCAGTCATTGTCACATTCCAATAGTTTCGATGGCAAAGGCACAACGAATAAACTCTATGCCCTTACCCCAGGTTTTAACACTGCCATGGCTAACCTGAATATAGATGTACAACTGGCCCCTGGCATTAGGCTTAACCTTACCTCTTATTTATCTACCCGTCACCACAACGAAACATGGGTAAAAGGTGGTTACCTGCAGATCGACAAACTGCCTTTCCAGGGCGACATATGGGATCAGATCATGAAAGTGGTAACTATTAAAGTAGGACACATGGAAATCAACTATGGTGATGCACACTTTCGCCGTTCAGATGGCGGACAAACCATGTACAATCCTTTTGTAGAAAACTATATTCTCGATGCATATACTACCGAAATCGGTGGTGAAATTTATGCCCGCAAAAATGGCTTCTTCGTAATGGGTGCTATTTCCAATGGTATGATCAAAGGAAATGTTGACTCACTGATAGCTACTCCTGTAGATGATAACGTTCATAAATCACCCGCCCTGTATGGTAAAGTAGGTGTAGACAAAAGCATAGGCGATGCACTGAGAGTAAGATTAACCGGTTCTTATTACCACGATGGAAGCTCAGGAAGTAATACCCTGTTTGGTGGCGACCGCGCCGGTTCCAACTACTTTATGGTAATGGAAAAAGCAGGTACTGGTGTTACCTATGCTACCAACGCTTTCTCAGGCAGATTGAACCCCGGCTTTACCAAAAAAGTAGACGCCTTCGAATTCAACGGATTTGCTAAAGTGGCCGGCCTGGAAGTATTTGCTACTTATGATATGGCCAAAGGCCGTACCGCAGGAGAAGTAACTCCACGCCAGGTACATCAGTTTGCTATTGACGGATTATACAGATTCGGCCACAAAGAAAATCTCTTTGTAGGCGCAAGATATAACACCGTTACTGCACGCCTTAACGGATTTACAGATAATGTTACCGTTGATCGTACCGCTTTTGCAGCCGGTTACTTCCTCACCAGGAATATTTTACTGAAAGGTGAAATAGTTGATCAGCACTACAGGGATTTTCCTGACGCTGATTACCGGAACAGCGGCAAATTCAATGGATACCTGATCCAGGCTGTTGTAGGTTTCTAATGTTTCAAGATCTGGTTTTACAAAGATGGCCTCGTTGCAGGGGCCATCTTTCTTAAAAAAAGAATATATGAACATCTTTTATCTGATATCTCTGCTTTGGTTTCTGCCCGCATCACATGCAGGAAATGCGGGTGTACACAGGAATGATATCAAATGGGTGATCCAGAAAACCAGTAACCTTAATATTGCAGGGCATACCAACGTAAATAGTTTTTCATGCGCAGTAGACCAATATACCCGGCCCGATACCATCACCTGCATAGCCAACGATCAGCGCAGCGCCGGTATTACCTTAAAAGGATCACTGCTGATAGACGTTAACGCTTTTGATTGCCGCAATAAACCCATGACGAGCGAATTGAAAAAAACGCTCAAACAACCTCAGTATCCATATCTGAAGATCACATTTCTTAGTCTGGAAAAAATGCCTTGTCCCCAGGCACGCAACGAATCATTAAAAGGATGTGTGAATATTGAAATGGCCGGTGTTTGTAAAGGCTTTGAAATAAATTACGAGATCATTGCAAAGAATGAGTCCTGCATTGAGTTGATCGGTTGCAGAACATTCTGCTTCTCAGATTTTGGTCTTCAACCACCGAAAAAAATGGGCGGACTCATCCGGGTAAAAAATGAACTGGACGTACAGTTCCATCTTTATATACAACAAATAAGATCATAAAAATAATTACATGTTCACCACAAAGTTTATAACTGCAGAAGAAGCAGTACGGGTTGTTGAGTCAGGAAACAGGGTATTCCTTCATGGAAGTGCTGCTACCCCCATAGCATTGCTAAAGGCACTTCAAAACAGGCATAACGAGTTACATGATGTGGAGATTGTAAGTATCACCGTAATGGGCGATCTGGATTTCGATAACCCTGAGTATAGAGACAGCTTTTTCTGTAACTCATTATTTGTTTCGGCCTGCACACGAAACATCGTCAATAGTGCCGAAGGAGATTATGTGCCCGTATTTCTGAGCGAGATCCCCAAGTTATTCAAAACAGGTATTCTGCCTATTGATGTGGCGCTGGTACAGGTGTCGCCACCTGATGCCCATGGTTATTGCTCACTGGGAACTTCTGTTGATATTGCCCGCGCTGCGGTTGATACAGCTAAGTATGTGATCGCCCAGGTAAATCCACGCATGCCGCGCACACACGGCAGTGGCTTTATACATGTTAACAATATCCATTCCCTGGTATGGCAGGAAGCCGAATTACCCGAAACCGATTATTCACTGAAGGCAAGTGACGCCGTTCAAAAGATCGGTCGTCATGTTGCATCGCTGATTGAAGATGGTTCGACCCTGCAGGTAGGGATCGGCGCTATTCCCGATCAGGTGCTCAAAAACCTTACGGGTCATAAAAACCTGGGCCTTCATACCGAAATGTTTTCCGACGGCGTAGTGCCTCTTATCGAAAAAGGCATTATCAACAACAGCCGTAAAAAAGTGAATGTAGGAAGATCGGTCACCGGATTTCTTGCGGGAACCCGCAAGCTCTATGACTTTGTAAACGACAACCCCGTTATCAGAGTAATGGAAATAAGCTATGTAAACGATACTGGTATTATACGGCAGAATCCATCGGTAGTGGCTATCAACAGCGCGATCGAGATCGATTTTACCGGACAGGTTTGTGCAGATTCAATGGGTACCTATCAGTATTCAGGCATAGGAGGGCAGATGGATTTTATCCGCGGCGCTTCTTTGTCGGAAGGTGGCAAGCCCATTATTGCATTGCCATCCACTACCTCGAAAGGCTTATCGAGAATTGTACCCTTTTTGAAAGAAGGCGCTGGCGTAGTTACCACAAGAGGCCATGTACACTGGGTGGTTACAGAGTATGGTATGGTTGACCTTTTTGGAAAGAACCTCAAACAAAGAGCGCAGGCGCTCATCAATATTGCGCATCCTGATCACCGCGAGGCGCTGGACAAAGCATTTTATGCACGGTTTAAAGTACCTTCTTTATCCTTCGCAACAGGCGCCTGAGCCTGTTTTTTAATCGGCCGCTTGTCGGCAAATACCAGTGCCAGGGCGATAATGCCTATGGCAAAAAAACTCAACACCAATGGGAATACGTTGCTGGTCATTAAACCACTTATCACCGCTCCGAGTGATGAACCGATAAAAAAGAAAGCGGTTCCATATACCGACGAAGCAATACCGGCCATCTTTCCCATTGGTTCCATCGCCAAAGCACTGCTGTTGGGCTCAATGGCTAAATTGATGCCTATCAGTAGCGCAACCGATCCAAAGAAGAAAAATATACCGGGCTGATGACCCAAAACAAATGTATACACGAGCAGAATGGTGCCTACTGTAGAATAACTGATCAGGAGCCATCGTATACTTCTGCGCGCGCCAAACCTGGAAGAAAGATAGGAGTTCATTAAAGAAGAAAAAGCAGCCCCAAGACCTATAGCGGCAAAGATCCAGGAAAATAATTTTGGTCTGCCATAGATCACGCCCACAATATGCTCCGAGCTGGCTACATACGAACTAAGCCCTGTAAAAAGCAGCGTGGTGACCGTAGTGTACCGCATAAATACCCGGTTGCCTAAAACGCCACGGATAGATTTGCCAAGGCTTGCCCAACTCAGCGCATTGCGTTGCTCCTTAGGCAGCGATTCTTCCAGCCGGAACGACCATATAAACACAATAACCGCAAAAAGGGGAGGTGTGAGCATTACCCACTGCCAGGAGGCGGCAGACAAAATAGCTACCCCTAAAAACGGCGCAATAACCGGTGTAAAAAGAAAGATGGTAAAGATCAGCGACATCATCCGGGCCATCTGATCTCCTGCAAAGCGGTCACGAACGCCCGCAACCGTGGTCATTAAAACAGCGGATGCGCCCATCCCGGCAACAAACCGTGCGGCCAGCATCAGCTCCAGGGTGGGAGCAAAAGCTGCTGCTATTCCTCCTACAACATAAAGCGGAAATCCCAGCCGCAGAATGGATAACCGGCCGTAGCGGTCACTCAACGCCCCAAAAATCAACTGGGCAGTCTGGCCCAGAAAAAAGAATGAAATGATCTTCGCCGGAGCCGTGGAATCTGCACTTAATCCGAAATGCCTTCGCAGTTCACCAAATGCGGGAAGCATAATATCAATACCTAAAGCTGTCAGCATCATTGTACACGCCGAAAGGGAAATAAACTCAGCCGGTTTCATTTTCATCTTCATTTGCATATCCTGATCTATTTGTTCTACAAATATCAGGGGTTTGGTCATTTCCACCCCCTTTATTTATCAAATAACCCCCTCGCCGGGGGACATATTAACCAAAATAATTGCCCCAAAACGTGTAATTTACAAGCTGCTATACGTTACGATTTTGCTTATTGCCATATGTACCAGCCACTGTTTAATTTGCTAAAGATCCCGATGCGAAAGGCCGCTGCTGTAGTTAGTGTGCTGGCTTATCTGTTATTACCCGCCCTGTTAATGGCTGCTCCTTTGCCGCCGCTTACCTTCCTGAATGATGAACAGGGATTATCCAACAACTCGGTACGCAGTATTTTTCAGGACCACAACGGGTTCATCTGGCTGGGTACATTCGACGGCCTCAACCGCTACGACGGCTACAATTGTAAAGTGTACCGCCACAAGATCAACGACCCGCATTCACTTGTACATAATTTTATATTGTCTGTTACGGAAGATAGTCTGCACAACATATGGATAGGCACCCGGCAGGGCGTTAGCCGCCTTTCTCCGTTGTGGGACCAGTTTAATTCAGTATACCTCCACGGAAACAATAACCAGCCCCTGAAGGCCGTAGTAAAATCGGTACGGGCCGATCGCAGCAATAACGTATTTCTGGCCACCGAAGATCTGGGCCTGCTGCTGTGCCCGCAGGGCGCTCTGGAAGCTCAGGCCATACCACTGGTAGCAGACGGTCATATCATTACGAGCTACACGGTAAAAACAGTGCGTATGGACGGCGCCGGTAATGTATGGGCGCTCGTGCATAAATACGGGCTCGCACGCTATAACTATACGTCAAAACAGCTGGTGCTCATAAATACCTCACTGCCCGATGCCAACTGGCTCGAAACACAGGGCAGTAATCTGATAATCGGCAATGGCACATCGCTGTTCGGATACAATCCGGCTACACCGCTGCCTGCTGTGTTAGTTAATTATCAATCGCAGGTGCCCGATGGCGGCGCGATTATTACCTTTTCCATTGATGATAAAGGCCGTTACTGGGTCAATACCTCATCTGGTTACCTGCTGTCATGGAAGCCGGCAGAGCAGGTTGCTGTTGTTTTAGCAAGAAAAGATGGTAGCCTGGCACTGAGCGGACTCGAGTTCAGTACCGTGTTTATAGATCGCCAGTCACGCAAATGGATAGGCACTTCCACCAACGGTGTCGCGCTGCTCGATCCGCATAAAGATGGCTTTCAAACGCTCATTCATGAACCGGGTAATAGCAATTCACTGGTAGATAATGTAGTGTCAGCCCTGTTTGAAGCAAACGATGGTACCATGTATATCGGTACCGATGGCGGCGGCGTATCTGTATGGAACAGACAAAGGAACACTTTTACCACATTGTTGGAAAATGGTGCTGTCACCGGAATCAAGGCAGATGACAGGCAACACATCTGGATAGCTACTTTTCGTCAGGGTATGTTCCGGTATACGCCCGCCACGCAAAAAACGGATCATTATCCTTTATTGAACCCTGCCTACACTGCGGAAGACAGAACAGCCTATGCCTTGCTGGAAGATCGCAATCATGATCTTTGGGTGTCCACCCTGCGCCAGAATAGTGTATATGGTGCTTTATATCGTTTGAACGCTGCTGCAGATAAATTTGAAGTGTTTGATGCATCGCTTTCTGATCTGTTCACCTTGTATGAAGATGGCAATGGCGTACTGTGGGGCGGCAACCTGAGGCAACTGGTAAAGATTGATAAGACTACAAAAAAACACAGCTTTTACAATATAGGTTTTGCAGTAAGAAGTATTTATGAAGACGGCCGCGGCAACCTGTGGCTGGGTACAGAAGGGGGCGGTCTGCAATTGTTCGACAGAATACGTGAACGTGTTACGGCCCGTTACAGTACGGCTGACGGACTTAGCAGCGATGTAATATTAACCATCCTGGAAGATGGCGCCGGACATTTATGGATGAGTACCTTTAACGGACTCATACGCTTCGACATCAACAAACGCAACTGCCGTAATTATTATCAGGCAGATGGATTGCAAAGCAATCAGTTTCATTATAACTGCGCGCTGGCCTTACACAATGGTCAGCTGGCTTTTGGTGGAATTAAAGGGCTGAACCTGTTTTATCCGGATGCCATACGTGTTAGTCATGCCATGCCGCCGCTGCAGCTCACTGGTGTAGAGATCAACAACACACCCGTTACACAAGACACTTCTTATATAAAACAGGTTGTAAACGGCAACATTGCTGCCATTACAGTACCATATAACAAGGCAGTGCTCACCTTTAAATATTCAACACTGGAATATAGTGTACCCGACAAGATCACCTATGCCTATTATATGGAAGGGTGGGACCGTAACTGGAACTATGCGGGCAATCTGCGCACCGCAGCCTATACCCACCTCGATGAAGGCAGTTATATTTTCAGAATAAAAAGCACCAATGGCGAAGGCGAATGGAATCCGCAACAGATTGCTATTCGCATTACCGTATTACCTCCCTGGTATCGCAGCTGGTGGGCATATATATTATATGGAGTAGGTGCAATAGCAGCGATCTACCTGTTCATCAGTTATAAAACACGGCAGAGCCGCTTGCGCTATGAAATAAAAGAGGCGCTGCTGCAAACCAGAGAGGCGCAGTTGAATGCGCAAAAAGAAAAAGAAGTGCATGACAAGCGCCTGGCCTTTTTCACCAACGTATCGCATGAGTTTCGTACTCCACTTACGCTCATCATTGATCCTGTAAAGGAAATGATAGAACAGGAAAAAGAACCCGCGCAAAAGGAAGGTCTGCATACCGTGTTTCGGAATGCGCGCCGGCTGCTGAGTCTGGTAGATCAGTTGCTGCTGTTTCGCAAAGCAGAAACAGAAACCGACACGCTGCATCTTACGCTGTTGAATGCAACAGAATTGTGCAGGGAAGTGTTCTGCAGCTTTGTACAGCAGGCGCGTATCAAAAAACTCGATTATCGTTTTGAATGCGACGATGAAGCTATAGAACTCTGCGCCGACAGAGAGAAGCTGGAAATAATTCTGTTTAACCTGTTATCGAATGCCATTAAATTTACTCCCACCGGCGGCTCCGTATTACTGAAATTATCAGCAACGGGTACACAGGTAAATATTCAGGTGAGTGACAGTGGAGTTGGTATTCCATCCGGAACAGGGGATAAACTGTTCAATCGCTTTTATCAGGTGAAAGACAGTTCCACTGCTGGAAAAACGGGTTTTGGTATCGGGCTCTTTCTGGTAAAACATTTTACTATGCTCCATCACGGACAGGTTACCTACGAAAGCCGCGTGAATGAAGGCACTGCTTTCTTTCTTACTTTATTAAAAGGCACTGCTCATTTTGCAGGACATGAGATCAAAAACGAAGAGCAATCTGCTGCTGCGGTATTGCCATTACCCGAAGAAGTTACGCCGGATAAAGGCAAAGAATTGTCGGCCCTGATTACTGAAAAACCTACGCTGTTGATTGTAGATGATGATGAAGACCTTCGGCAATATATAGATAAAGTATTCAGCAGCCAGTTTACGGTATTGCAGGCGATAAACGGAAAGGAAGGTTTGGCCCTGGCGCAGGAGCATGTGCCTGATCTTATTATCAGTGATATAGCGATGGATGAACTGAATGGCATAGAATTATGTAAACAGGTAAAAGAAAATCCATCTTTATCGCACATACCGGTTATACTGCTCACTGCCAGCACCGCTTCTGAAGTACGACTGAAGGGTATTGAAGCAGGCGCCGATGATTATATTACCAAGCCATTTGAAAAAGAACTGCTTAAAGCGCGCGCAGCCAGTTTGTTGAAAAAGCGCAACTCATTACAACAGTATTTCTATAATGAAATAACGTTAAAGCAGAACGATGGCAAAGTATCTGTTGAATACCGCGAGTTTCTTGATAAATGCATTCGCATAGTAGAAGATCATCTGGATGATGAAACGTTTGATATTAAAACACTCACTACCGAAATGGGAATGAGCCGGTCGAGCCTGTACCGGAAAGTAAATTCGGTATCCGGACAATCCATCATCGGCTTCATCCGGTTTATCCGTTTGCGCAAAGCGGCTGAGCTGATGATCAATACAGAAAACAATGTGTCGGAAATCGCCACCATCACCGGGTTCAATGATATCAAATACTTCCGCAACCACTTCTCTCAACTGTTCGGTATGAACCCTTCTGAATACATCCGCCGCTTCAGAAAACCGTTTCATAACAATCTTCAACTGAATAAGAATATCCGCAAAACGGATTAGTTGGCAGTTACCAGTTTGCAGTTCACAAAGCCAACTGCCAACTGCAAACTTGACCATCTTATCGGCGAATCGAAAAACGATTGTGCAAGACTCATTAGGTGAGGGTCATTTTCTCATTTCTCATTTTTCATTTTTTAT
>Ga0068855_100008382_pt1 | contig 12498 bp, 11 predicted proteins | sample KBSCornC52_FD_66592 | JGI IMG/M metagenome (GOLD analysis project Ga0068855, IMG submission 66592) | Corn rhizosphere microbial communities from Kellogg Biological Station, Michigan, USA - KBS Corn C5-2 | ecosystem: Host-associated > Plants > Roots > Rhizosphere > Soil ...
CGCCAGCCGTGACCGCCGCGACGAGCCTGCCGATCGACTACGACAAGCGGCTCATGCTGTTCAGCGGCCGGGCCAACCCCGAGCTGGCGAACAAGATCTCGGGCAAGCTCGGCGTGGACCTGGGCGGCGTGACCCTCAAGACGTTCTCCAACGGCGAGGTCTACTGCCGCTACGAGGAGTCGATTCGCGGCGCCGACGTGTTCATCGTGCAGACGGGCTGCCCGCCGGTCGACAAGAACCTCATGGAGCTGCTCCTGCTGATCCAGGCCGCGAAGCTCGCGTCGGCCAAGCGGATCACCGCGGTCGTTCCGTGGTTCCCGTACTCGCGGCAGGACCGAAAGGCGAAGCCGCGCGAGCCGATCTCGGCGCGCCTCGTCGCCGACATGCTCCAGCTCGCCGGCGCAGACCGCGTGCTGACGATGGACTTGCACGCGGGCCAGATCCAGGGGTTCTTCACGATCCCCGTCGACCACATGACCTCGCTGCCGCTGTTCTCCCGACACTTCCGCGATCTCGGTCTGCACGGGGAAGGCGTCGTCTCGGTCGCGCCGGATGCCGGTCGCGCGAAGCACGCGGTTCGCTTCGCGGAAATGGTGAATGCCGACTTCGCGATCATGCACAAGACGCGCCCGGCGCACGACGTCGTAGCCGTCACGGAGATCGCAGGTCGAGTGCGGGACAAGATCTGCATCGTCGGCGACGACATCACGACGACCGGCGGCACGCTGATCGCCGGCGCCGCTGCGCTCCGCGAGCACGGCGCTCGCGAGGTGTGGGTCTACGTGACGCATGCGCTGCTGTCGGCCGAAGGCCTGCAGAAGCTCGGCGACGCGGATCTCGACGGGATCGTCGTCACCGACACGGTGCCGATCGACCCGATCTCGCGCCTGCCGAACATGACGGTGCTCTCCGTCGCGCCGCTGCTCGCCGAGACGATCATGAACGTGTTCGCCGACGATTCCGTCTCGGCGATCTTCGGCGGCGAGAACCAACTCTTCTAGTTGTTCCGCTCGAAGCGGCGCGAAGTCGTCTATCCGCAGGCGGAGCACGCGCGGATGGCCGGCGCGATCGCGGCCGCGTTCCGCCCGGAAGATGTGCCGCTTCCCTTCGAGTCGTGGGTTCGCGGCGTCACGCTGCACGATCGCGGCTACGGCGAGCTCGACGACGATCCGATCGGTGGAACGACGCAAGAGCGCTGGTGCGAGATCGAGACACGAGGCTTCCGTGCACGCAGCGGAGACGACATCGCGGATCTCGTCGTCGCGTTGCACATCCGCCGGCTGCTCGGCGACGACCTCGAGCATCCGGCGCGAGCGGCGCTCGCGCGTGAGATCGACGAGGCGCTCGGCGAGGTCTCTGCGGAAGCGCGTGCTGCGGATCGCCTCACGGAGATCTGCGACACGGCTGCGTTCACGTTCTGTTTCGAGGAGCCGGAGCGCCTGCCGCTCGATCCGTGGCCGCTCGCCGTCCCGTTCCTGCGGTGCGTGGTCGGCGGGTTCGAGGCGAACGGCTACCCGAACCGACTCGAGCCGATCGTCGGAATCGTGGAGCTGTGCGCCTCCTGATCGACACGGACACCGCGTCCGACGACGCCGTCGCGCTGCTGCTTGCGCTTCGCACGCCGGACGTCGACGTCGACGCGATCACGGTCGTCGCCGGCAACGTCGAGGTCGAGCAGGGCGTGCAGAACGCGCTCTACACCGTCGAGCTCGCAGGGAAGAGCACGCCTGTCTACGCCGGCCGCACGGGGACGACGCACTTCGGGCACGCCGTCCACGGCAACGACGGCATGGGCGACATCGGCCTGCCGCTGCACGGGCGCGGGCCGGCGCCGGGCGATGCGGTCGACGCGCTCGAACGCCTGATCCGCGACGCGCCGGGCCGGTACACGCTCGTCACGCTCGGCCCGTTGACGAACATCGCGGCGCTGATGGAGCGCGGCGTCGCGGCGCTGCTGCGAGACGTCGTGATCATGGGCGGCACCTCCGACGACGTCGGCAATGTCGCACCGCACGCCGAGTACAACGTCTGGGCCGACCCGCAGGCCGCCGCGACCGTGTTCGCGAGCGGCGCGCGCATCACGATGGTCGGCTGGGACGTCTCGCGAAAATATGCGGTCTTCGCCCCGGCCGATCAGGACGAGCTGCGCACGCTCGGCCCGCTCGGCGCGTTCAGCGTCGACATCCAGAGGACGCTGATCGAGTTCTGCCGGACGAAGACGAAGCTCGACGGCTACGACCTGCCGGATCCCATCGCGATGGCCGTCGCCCTGGATCGCAGAGTCGCGACGCAGACCGTGCGCGCGCGGATCGAGGTCGATCCGGAGACGGCGCAGACGCATCTCCGCACCGACGGGGACCCTCAGTGCGAGATCGTCGTGGCCGCGTCACGCGACCGCTTCGTCGCGCTTCTGCGCGATGCGCTCCGCAGCTAGCGCGTCCGCCGCGTCCGCGGGATCGCCGCCGCGCGCGAAGACGTCGCGCAGCGTGTCGCCGACCGCGTGCAAGTGGCGCTGCATCTCCTCTTCGCTCGCGCCGCGATCTTCGAGCAGGAACAGCTGGATGATCCCGCCCGCGTTGACGATGAAGTCGGGTGCGTAGAGGATCCCGCGCTCGTGCAGCCGGGCGGCGTCCTCCCGCTGCGCGAGCTGGTTGTTCGCGGACCCGGCGACGATCTTGCAGCGCAAACGTGCGATCGTCCCGGCGTTCAACGTCCCACCGACTGCGCAGGGCGAATAGACGTCGCACTCCGTGTCGTACACGTCGTCGGGCGAGATCACCGTCGCGCCGGTCGTGCGCGCGCGCTCGTCGTCGACGTCGGAGACGAGCACGTCCGCGCCGTCCGCCTGCAATAGCTTGACGAGATCCGAGCCGACCGCGCCGGCGCCCTGCACGAGCACCGTGCGGCCCGCGAGGTCGGCCGAGCCGAACACGTGCTCGACCGAGGCGGCAATGCCTGCGTGGACTGCGATCGCGGTGCCGCGGCCGCTGTTCCCGCCGCCGCTCGTCGTTCCGTAGACGAACTCGCACGTCTCGGCGACGACGTCGAGGTCCTGCGGCGTGATGTTCATGTCGCCCGCAGTGCGATACGTCCCGCCGAGCGACTGCACGAGTTGTCCGTAGCGGCGGAGCAGCCGGCGCCGTGCCTCGCCCGTCGGCAGCTCCGGCACGGCGAGCACCGCCTTCCCGCCGCCACTCGGCAGATCGGCGCCGGCCCACTTCGCCGTCATTGCGCCGGAGAGCTTCATCGCGTCCGCGAGCCCGTCGGCGGGTGTCGGGTAGACACGCATCCGCGTGCCGCCGGCTCCGGGCCCGAGCACGGTCGAATGGATGCAGACGAAGATCCACGCGCCGCTCTCGTGGTCGTAGCGGATGACAGCCTCTTCGCCGTCCCAGCGCTCGAACAATTCCTCGAACATGCCCGGATCTTGCCTTCAATCGGCTACACTCCGCCGCCGGTATGGCAGGCGAACGCACAAAGCTGACAGTCCAGGAGCGCACCCGGCTCGGGTCGCCGGAGACGCGCCGCCTGCGCAAGCAGGGCCTCGTGCCGGGCGTCCTCTACGGCCGCGGCGAGCCGATCTCGATCTGCGTCCAGGAGCGCGAGCTGCGCCGCGCGCTCACGGGCGCGGGCGGCCTGCACTCGATCCTCGACGTACAGATCGACGGCAAAGGCTCGTCGCACGCGTCGATCCTCAAGGACTACCAGGTGGACAAGCTGCGCGGCTTCGTCACGCACGTCGACCTGCAGGAGGTGCATCTCGACCGGCCGATCAACGCGACCGTGTCGGTGCACTTGATCGGCGGTGACGAGGCGCCGGGCGTGCGCGAGGGCGGTGTGCTCTCGCAGCCGCTGCGGGAGATCAGCGTCGAGGCGCTGCCGCTCGAGGTGCCGGAGCACATCGATCTCGACGTCTCGCACATGGAGGTCGGCGCCACGCTACGGATCGCAGACATCTCCGTCGGCGAGAACGTGACGCTGCTCGACGATCCGGAGACGGTCGTCGCGACGGTGACCGCGCCGACGCGCGAGATCGCGCCGGAGGAGACGCTCGAGGAGGGCGAGGCCGAGGCGCTCGCCGAGGAAGCTGCGGGCGAGACGCCCGAGGGCGCCGAGTCGCCCGCCGAGGCAGCATCGGAGCCGGGGGCGGATGCCGCCGGCGACCAGGGCACCGTCGAGGGCTAATCCGCCGTGCGGTTGTGGCCCCGCCGCGAGGGGTCGTCGCTCGACCTGCTCGTCGTCGGCCTGGGCAACCCGGGCCGCGAGCACGCTCGCAACCGCCACAACGCGGGCTGGATGGTGCTCGACGAGCTCGCGCGCCGGTACGACGGCTCGTGGCGGACGAAGCACAAGGGCCAGGTCGCGGACATCCGCATCGAGGGCCACAAGCTCGCGCTCCTGAAGCCGGAGACGTACATGAACGAGTCCGGCCGCGCGGTCGCGGACGCTGCTCGCTTCTACAAGGTCGATCCGGACGCGATCCTCGTCGTGCACGACGAGGGCGACTTCGATCTCGGCCGGCTCGAGCTGAAGTTCGGCGGCGGGCTTGCGGGGCACAACGGCCTGCGCTCGATCGCACAGCACCTGAAGACGCCGGACTTCCTACGGCTCCGCATCGGCGTCGGCCGCCCCGAGCGCGGCGACAAGCGGCCGCTCGCGGACTACGTGCTCTCGAACTTCGAGCCGCACGACAACGCGGAGGAGTTGATCGCGCGCGCGGCCGCTGCGGTCGAACAGCTCGACGCCGACGGGCTCGAGCGCGCGCAGTCGCGCATCAACCGCCGTGCGTGAGCTAGATGTTGAGAAAGCGATAGACGTTGAAGAGGAAGACGGCGATCAAGGTCAGCACCGCAAGCCGTTCGCTCTTCTTCCGATCGCTGCGCTCGTGAGTGAGCACCTGATCGTCCATGGACCCCCGAATCCGCAGTTGACCCCGAGTCAATCGGCCGTTGCTCTGACGGCCGTTCATCCCTCGAACGGGTAGCGCGCAGTACCATCATTGGCCGTTTTGGACCGGCCCGTACTCCACACCTTCGTTCGCGAGCTCGTCGAGCACGAGAAGCTCACCGGATTCGCCGACGCGCTCCCGCAGCGCGCCCGCGTCAGCGAGGCGGCGCTGCCGATCGTGCTCGCGTCGCTGCACGAGCGGCTCGAGCGGCCGCTCGTCTGTCTCGTGCCCGACGACGTCGACGCGCGCGACACCGCCGACGCCGTTGCGTGGTTCCTCGGCGACGACGTCGTCGGGACGCTGCCGAGTCGCGGCGTCAGCTGGGAGTCGGGTCTCGAGCCGCCGCCGCATCTCGTGGGCGAGCGGACGCGCGCGTTGAACGTGCTCGATCGGGGCGGCATCGTGATCGCGAGCGCGCGCGGCCTCGCCGAGCTCGCGCCGCCGTCCGAGTCCCGCCCACGACCGCTCGAGCTGCGCGCCGGGGCCGAGACCGGGGTCGACGGGCTCTCGGAGGAGCTCTCCCTGGCGGGCTATTCACGCGTCGAGCGGGTCGACGATCGCGGGCAGTTCGCGGTCCGGGGTGGGCTGATCGACGTCTTTCCCACGACCGGACGCGAGCCGCTCCGGATCGAGTTCTTCGGCGACGAGGTGGAGTCGATCCGCGCGTTCTCGCCGTTCACGCAGCGCGCACTGCATCCCGTCGACGCGTGCACGATCTTCCCCGCGACGGAGCGACGCCTGGATCTCGTCGCGGAGTGGCACGGCGACGAGGGCGAAGTCCGTCCGGTTCCCGACGATCTCGTGCCGGTGCTCGACCGGGCTCCCGACTTCGTCTTCCAGCCCGACGACGTCGAGCGCGTCTGGGAGGAGGACGGCACGCCGCAGCCGGACATCGAGGGCGCGAGCGAGCTCGATCCATTCCCGCAATCGCAGCCGTACGCGTTCGAGGCGCAGCGGCCGGCGATCGCGTCACGCGGTCTCGCGGAAGCGGAGACCGAGCTCGCGCAGCTCGTGCGCGCCGGGCAGCGCGTCGTCGTCGCGTTCCCGCACCGCGGCGAAGCGGCGCGCACGCAGCACATGCTGCGTCGCGTCACCGCGCGCATCCTCGAGCCGGGAGAGCAGCTGCCGAAAGAGGCCGAGCTGTTCTTCACCGTGTCGCCTGCACGGCGAGGCTTCGTCTGGCGTGACCTGGGTCTCGTGCTGCTGCCCGACCACCAGGTGTTCCGGCGCCGAGTGCCGCGCGAGCGTCGTATCGGCGGTCGCGCGTTGCAGTCGTTCGCCGACCTGCGCACGGGCGACTACGTCGTGCACGAGGATCACGGCGTCGCGAAGCTGCTCGGGTTCGAGACGAAAGAGGTCGCGGGCGTCACGCGCGATTATCTGCTGCTCGGGTTCCGCGGCGACGACAAGGTCTACGTCCCGCACGAGCAGCTCGGCAAGGTCTCGCGCTACATCGGCGCCGACGCAAAAGCGCCTGCGCTCAGCAAGCTCGGCGGGAAGGCGTGGGAGCTGCTCAAGTCGCGCGCGCGCGAATCCGTGCAGGAGCTCGCCGGCGAGCTGATCGCGCTCTATGCCCAGCGACAGACGAAGCAGGGGATTGCGTTCGACCTGAGCGACGAGATGCTGCAGCAGCTCGAGGCGTCATTCCCCTACCGCGAGACGCCGGATCAGGAGAATGCGATCGAGGCCGTGAAGGAGGACCTCGAGTCGTCGCAGCCGATGGACCGGCTCGTCTGCGGCGACGTCGGCTTCGGCAAGACCGAGGTCGCCGTGCGCGCGGCGTTCGCAGTCGCGATCAACAGCAAGCAGGTGCTGATGCTCGCGCCGACGACGATCCTCGCGGAGCAGCACTGGAACACCTTCAAGGATCGTTTCCGCGACTTCCCGGTGCGGGTCGAGATGATCTCGCGCTTCCGTCCGCCGAAAGAGGTGAAGCAGGTCCTCAAGGACTTCGCAGAGGGGAAGGTGGACGTCCTCATCGGCACGCACCGTGTGCTCTCACGCGATGTCATCCCCAAGGAGCTCGGTCTCGTCATCCTCGACGAGGAGCAGCGCTTCGGTGTCAAGCAGAAGGAGCTGTTGAAGTCGCTTCGCCTCGAGGTCGACGTCCTCACGTTGAGCGCGACACCGATCCCGCGCACGTTGCACATGTCCCTCGCGGGGATGCGGGACATCTCGATCATCGAAACGCCGCCCGAAGGGCGCCGCCCGATCCGCACGACGGTCGGCGAGTACGACGACGAGCTCGTCAAGCTCGCGCTGATGCGCGAGAAGGAACGCGACGGCCAGGCGTTCTACCTGCACAACCGCGTCGAGACGATCGAAGAGCGGGCCGAACAGCTTCGGCAGCTCTGTCCCGACCTGCGCTTCCTCGTCGGCCACGGGCAGATGCGCGAGAAGGAGCTCGAGGACGTCATGCATGCGTTCCTCCGCGGCGATGCGGACGTGCTCGTGTCGACGACGATCATCGAGTCCGGCCTCGACATCCCGCAGGCGAACACGCTGATCGTCGAGCGCGCCGACATGCTCGGCCTCGCGCAGCTCTACCAGATCCGTGGACGCGTCGGCCGCAGCGACGCGACCGCCTACGCATATCTGTTCTATCCGGACTCGAGCGAGCTGACGCCTGAAGCGCGCGCTCGACTGTCGACGCTCGCCGACCACACGGAGCTCGGCGCGGGCTTCGCGATCGCCATGCGCGATCTCGAGATCCGCGGCGCCGGAGAGCTGCTCGGCGGGGAGCAGTCGGGCCACGTCGCCGCCGTCGGGTTCGAGCTCTACGTCGAGCTGCTGAACGAGGCGGTCGCAGAGCTCCAGGGTCAGCGCCGGGTTGCCGCCCGCCCAGTCCGTGTCGACGCGCGCATCGATGCCTACGTCCCGCAGGTGTACGTCGGCTCCGAACCGCTGCGGATCGACATCCACCGTCGCCTCGCGCTCGCGGAGACGGAGGACGAGCTGCGTGAGCTCCAGGCCTCCCTCGAGGATCGGTACGGGCCGCTGCCGGATCCCGTCCAGCACCTGTTCGCGATCCAGGAGGCGAAGATCAAGCTGGCCCGGCTCGGCGCGGATTACCTCGTGTATCGCGGCGGCAAGGCGACCGTCGGGCGGCTCGTGCTGGGCTCCGGCGAGCTCAAGGAGCTGCACAGCCGCATCCATACGGCCGTCTACGCCGTAGGAAATCGCGAGGTGTCCCTACGCAGCCAGGAATTTCCGCAGGCACTCGGGCTGGTCGATGCTATCTTGGAGGCCCGCCAGGCGGCCTGAGGCCCTGGCACTCGCTCATGAAACTGCGCTATCTCACTTTTGCCCTGCTGTCGGCGCTCGCACTCGCGGCCGCGGGTTGCGGTGGCGGCACGAAGTCCGTCCCGTCCGATGCGGTGGCGGTCGTCGGGAACACGACGATCACGAAGGCGCAGTTCAACTTCCTGCTCGACGGCGCGAAGCGGACGTACGCAGCGCGCAAATCGCCGTTCCCGAAGGCCGGGACGACGCAGTACAAGTCGCTCCAGGATCAGGCTGTCCAGTACCTCGTGCAGGAGACGGAGCTCGAGCAGAAGGCGAAGGATCTCGGCGTCACCGTCACCGACAAGGACGTCGACGCGCGCCTTGCGCAGATCAAGCAGCAGTACTTCGGCGGCAGTCAGAAGAAGTACCAGGCGCAGCTCAAGTCGCAGGGCCTGACCGAGACGCAGATCAAGAGCGACCTGCGCGCGCAGATCCTGAGCGAGAAGGTCTACAACAAGGTCACCGCCGGCGTGAAGGTGACCGAGGCGGACGCCGAGGCGTACTACACGGCACACAAGAGCGACTACTCGCAGGCTGCGAGCCGCGACGTGCGCCACATCCTCGTCAACAACAAGAAGCTCGCCGACCAGCTCGAGACGCAGCTGAAAAACGGCGGCGACTTCGCCGCACTCGCGAAGAAGTACTCGAAGGATCCGGGCTCGGCCAAGAACGGCGGCAAGCTGACCGTGTCGAAGGGACAGACCGTGCCGCAGTTCGACAAGGTCGCGTTCTCGCTCAAGACGAACGAGCTCTCGTTCCCGGTGCACACGCAGTACGGCTGGCACATCATCCAGGCGCTCTCGCCGGTGAGGCCGGCGAAGCAGACGCCGCTCAAGGACGTCGAGGCTTCGATCAAGACGCAGCTGCTCCAGACGAAGAAGACCGACGCGATGAACACGTGGGTCGACGCGATGAAGAAGGACTACGCGAAGAAGATCCGCTATCAGGCCGGCTACGAGCCGACCGCGACGACGTCCACGACGAGCACCACCACCCCGCCGACCACCACTGGCTGATCTCGCCCAGGCGCTGCTCGAGCTGCAGTCGCTGACCGAGCGGCTGCGTCGCGAGTGTCCCTGGGATCGCGAGCAGACGGAGCGCACCATCGTGCCGCACACCCTCGAAGAGGCGTACGAGGTCGCGGACGCCGCGCTCGCGGGGGACGACGCCAAGCTCCTCGACGAGCTCGGCGACCTGCTCTTCCAGGTGTACTTCCTCGCACTGCTGCTGCAGGAGCGCGGCCAGGGCGATCTCGCGGCCGCGGCGCGACTGATCCACGAGAAGCTCGTGCGCCGGCATCCACACGTCTTCGGCGACGTCGAGGCGAAGACCGGCGAGCGCGTCAAGGCGAACTGGGAGCGGATCAAGCGGGAACAGGAGGGACGCGAAGGCGTCTTCCACGACGTGCCCGACGTCCTCCCAGCGCTCTCGCTGGCGCGGAAGGTGCAGCAGCGCGCGAAGTCGGCCGGCTTCGAGTATCCCGATCTCGAGGGCGCAGTCGCCGATCTCGACGACGAGATCCGTGAGCTGAAGGCGGACTGGTCGGCCGAGGAGCTCGGCGACGTTCTCTTCGCAGCCGTCAACGTGGCGCGCAAGCTCGACGTCGATCCCGAGCTGGAGCTGCGGCGTGCGACGGCGCGGTTCCGCAATCGCGTAGAAATCGCCGAGGAGCTCGCCCGCGAGAACGGCGAAGATTGGGCGGCGCTCCCGCTCGACGAGCAGGACCGCTACTTCGACCTCGCCAAGGAGAGGACCGAATGACCCAGATTGCCGCCGTGCACGCCCGCCAGGTCCTCGACTCGCGCGGCAATCCGACGATCGAGGTCGACGTTCAGCTCGCGTCCGGCGCGGCGGGGCGCGCGGCGATTCCGTCCGGTGCGTCGACCGGCGTGCACGAGGCCGTCGAGTTGCGAGACGGCGGTCCCGCCTTCGGCGGCAAGGCCGTCACCCAGGCCGTCGCAAATGCGAACGGCGAGCTCGCCGACGCCGTGCTGGGCCTCGACGCCGCCGACCAGGAAGCCGTCGACCGGGCGCTGATCGAGCTCGACGGCACGCCGAACAAGGGCCGGCTCGGCGCGAACGCGATCCTCGGCGTCTCGCTCGCCGTTGCGAAGGCCGCCGCAGACGAGGCCGGCGAGTCGCTCTTCCGTTTCCTCGGCGGCGCGGACGCGACGACGCTGCCCGTGCCGATGATGAACGTGATCAACGGCGGCGCGCACGCGACGAACTCGATCGACCTGCAGGAGTTCATGGTCGTCCCGGTCGGCGCCGATTCGTTCGCCGAAGGGCTGCGCATCGGCGTCGAGGTCTACCACGCACTGAAGCGGCTGTTCGACGAGCGTGGCCTGTCCACCGGCGTCGGCGACGAAGGCGGCTTCGCGCCGAACCTCGATTCGAGCGAGCAGGCGATCGAGTCGATCCTCGAGGCGGCGGAGCGTGCAGGTCATCGCGACCGCGTCGCAATCGCACTCGATCCCGCAACGAGCGAGGTGTACCGCGAGGGCCGTTATCGCTTCGAAGGCCGCGACCTGTCGTCGGCTGAGCTGCCCGGCTTCTGGCAGGGCATCGTCGACGCCTACCCGGTCGTTTCGATCGAGGACGGCGCCGCCGAGGACGACTGGGATGCGTGGAAGGCGCTGACCGACCAGCTCGGCGAGCGCGTGCAGCTCGTCGGCGACGACCTGTTCGTCACCAATCCGGAGCGGTTGCAGCAGGGGATCGATCGCGGCGTGGGCAACTCGATCCTCGTCAAGGTCAACCAGATCGGCACGCTGACCGAGACGATCGAGGCGGTGCGGCTCGCGCAGGAGAACGGCTACACCGCGGTCATGTCGCACCGCTCGGGCGAGACCGAGGATGCGACGATCGCCGACCTCGCCGTCGCGCTCGGCACGGGACAAATCAAGACGGGCGCGCCCGCGCGGAGCGACCGCGTTGCGAAGTACAACCAGCTGCTTCGCATCGAGGAGCAGCTCGGCCCGCGGGCTACGTACCCCGGCTGGGACGCCTTCCCGCGCGCACGTCGCTAGCCCAGCCCAGCCAGCGCGCCTCGTCGTTCGCGAACCACCACTTGTCGTCGTCGGCGAGCGCCGCGGTGATCCCTGCGTACGACTGCGCGATGTATTCGTACGTCTCCGCCTCGCACGCGTTTGCGGCTGCGCGGACGTCGACGCCGTAGACAGCGCCGTACGCCGCGAGCAGCTCGTCACGCTGCTCGTCCGCGACGTTCAACAGGTAGTGGTTGACGTCGTGCAGCGGGTTCGCGATCGCTGCGTCCGACCAGTCGATGATCGTGGAGCCGATTACGTTCCACGGGTGATAGTCGCCGTGGATCAGCGTGTGGGGCAGCGCCGACTCTGCACGCCGGTCGGGCGCGCCGAGCGCAAGTGCCTCGTCGATGCGCGTGCTCCACTCGCGATGGACGGCGGCGATCGCCTGCATTGCGACCGTGTGATCGCGCTCGCCGTGTGCGCCTTCCATCAGCATCCAGCCGCGCTCGTGTTCGCTGCGGAGGACGCGTGGCATGCCGACCGCCTCCGTCACCGCCGGCTCGTAGTGGAAGAGCGGGAACACCGCCTTGAACCAGACGTCGCCGTTCCGCAGCACGGCCGCGAGTGGCCAGCTGTGCGCCTGCTCGAGCGGCATTCCGGCCCACGCCTCGGCCTGCTCGTGCCAGCCCTCGCGCGCCCACGCAGGGCGCGCGGCCGGCACCGGCGCGCCGGCCAGCTCGGCGACGCACCTGTCGTAGGCGGCGCGGAGCGCGTCGGGCACCTCGATCCGGTCGACCGGCGTTCCCGCCGCGTCGACGTGTTCGAAGACGCGCAGCCGCAGCGCGTGCTCTGTCGCGACCTCGACGTGGGCGGCGACACGCAGAAAGCGCGGGCGCGAGGGCAAGGCGACGCGGAGCTGCTCGAGCTCCCCGTCGCCGCTCACGTGCGGCAGCGCGCCGTCGAAGGCGAGCAATCCGCCCTGCGCGGGCACGAGCGCGTACTGGTCTACGTCCACAGGACGTCCCGCAAGGGCGCCGGGATCGCGTCGAGGTCGAGCGCTTCGGCGAGCTGCGGCAGGTACCGGTGGAAGCGCACGGAGCTCGAGCGTAGCCACCGGTGGAGCTGCAGCTCGAGCGGCCGCCCGCGTTGCGCCGGCTGCTGCTGCATCTTTGCGAATGCGGCGCGATCGACGATCTCCAGTACGCGCTCGATGCCGAGCGCGCGGATCAGCTCACCCTCGAGATCGGGGCGGCACACGTGCACATCGTCGAGAAC
>Ga0068855_100008384_pt1 | contig 12495 bp, 5 predicted proteins | sample KBSCornC52_FD_66592 | JGI IMG/M metagenome (GOLD analysis project Ga0068855, IMG submission 66592) | Corn rhizosphere microbial communities from Kellogg Biological Station, Michigan, USA - KBS Corn C5-2 | ecosystem: Host-associated > Plants > Roots > Rhizosphere > Soil ...
TGTCTACACCGGCTACTTTACCCTGTACACTTTCCATAACGTTTCCTGCCGGAACTTTTTTTACTTCATCGCCTTTAAGTGAAGCTACTGCACCGGTAAGATCTCTTTTTTTAACGGTACCATAACCGATCACTACGATGTTTTCGAGGCTGGAGGCCGCAGAAACCATCGATACACTAAGCTGTGTTTTATCGCCTACTTTAACTTCCTGCGATTCGAAGCCAACATAGGAGAATACAAGTACATCGTCGTTTTCAACAGAAATGGTGAACACACCCTGCTCATTGGTGGTGGTAGCTTTTGCGCTTCCCTTTACAGTTACCGTAACGCCGCTGAGCGGTGCTCCGTTTGGGTCAGTTACTTTACCGGTAACTTTTTTCTCGAAAGGCTGGCGGTTGGCATCTTCATTAATAACAATGAGATCATTGGCCATAAACCGGTAAGTAAGCATGGTTTGGGCAAACAGGTAGTCGAGGGCCTGCTTTATATCGGCATTTTCAACATCGATCGTTACTTTTTGTCTGATACCACGTAACTGATCGTTGTACAAAAAACGGTAATGAGTTTGTTTCTCAATGCCCGACAAAATACCTGAGATCTCGGCATTTTTGTACTTGAGATTCAATTTACCTTGTCCGAATCCCTTCGCCGACACCTGCAACACACCTACAAGTAGAAAGAAAGTAGCTATTTTCATAACAAGCAGCGCTTTGGAAAGCAACGGGTTTTTAACCCCCGTTCTAAAACTTTTCATACTTTAGTATTATTATGGGTTAAAAGAATCATACTCCCGCTCCCCTAAGAGCGGGAATGAAGTAGAACAACGCTTAAAAATTTAACCTGTAATTCACGGGGAATGCTGCAAACATTCCCTGTTTTTTTATCGCTTAGGTTGGATGCATGTTAGTTTGATGATTTAATAAATATTTCATTGTTTTTAATCGTTACGTTGAATGGCACTGCTGCCTTAAGCGCAATGAAAGCCTGCTCTACCGTTTCATTTTCGAGAGAGCCATTGAATACCAGCTGCCGTGCGGCATCATCTTCAAAATAAATCTTCACGTTATACCATCTTTCGAGTTTGCGGGCAAGCTGTTCAAAATTGTCGCCATGAAACTCAAGCCGGTTATATACCCATGCTGTTTCAACAAACTGGTTTTCTTTCAGTGTACTGTCGATATGGATAATATGCTGAACGATAGTATTATTCTTTACGTTAGCGGTTGCTTTTTCGGCAACAGGTGCAGCGTCGGGTTTAGCTGCAGGTAATACAATTTTTTCATTGGGATGCAGGTAAATAGGACCTCCTGACTGGTCGCCTTTGCGGGTGATCTGCACCATCCCTCTGAGCAAGGTGGTTTCAATGTTTTTTTCATCGGGGTACGACTTCACATTAAATGCCGTACCTAACACTTTTATATCAATATTGCCGGCGTGTACAATGAAGGGCTTTGTTCCTTTTGCAGTTTCGAGATGCATTACATCGAAAAAGGCTTCTCCTTCCAGCGTTACTTCGCGTACCGGGCCATCGAAACCGGCATATTTAATACGTGACCCGGCATTGAGCCATACGGTTGAGCCATCGGGCAAAATGGTCCTTGTTTTGCTTCCCTCGGGCGCAATAATTTCATTGGCGGCCAGCGCCTGCTGTTTTTTGTTCCATTCAATAAATAACCAACTGCCCAGTGCGAGTGCTGTTATTATAGCTGCTGCCCAATATATTTTACGCCATTTATTTATACGAATTATCCTGGCGGGCATAGTGTTATCTGCCGGGTTTTGTGTGGCTGCCCTTTGCAAAATGCGGCTGATCTTATCTTCTTCTACCGGTTCCGCCTCACGCGCCACTTTATTTACCGGCCATAACTGCTGCAGCACGTCGAACTGCTGCATCAATTCAGGGTGCTGTTGTATTAACTGATATAGCTCTTCCTTATCCTCTTCTGTAGCATCGCCGCTCAGATTACGTGACAGTAAAAACCATATTCTTTCGGGTGTTTCCATGCTGGAAAGGTGCGTTTATCTGTAAGGACAGGCATATTGAAAAAGACCATTAAGAGAAAATGAAAAATTTTAAATAAAAAATGAGAAATGAGGAAGTTCGGGCAATATTGAATGTTGAATTTTGAATATTCAACCAGGCTGTTTTTTCACCCGGCGAGCTTATTAAGTGATTCAAATAACAATTGATCATTTAAGCTGCCTGATTGATCGTTGAAAATGCCCGATTGGTCATTCAAAATGCTGAAATAACGCTTCAGATAAGCTGGATGAAGCTTTCGTTTGCGGGGATAAAGCCCTTGTTCGGTATGTTAAGCCATTGGCTTGGCCAGATGTATGGTTAATCAGCCATGCCAGATCATCAATCAGGCCCGCCACGTCATAAACCAACTTGTTGCGTCATAAATATGCCCTTTGGAATGACATCAAAGGCATGAGGGGTCATTTAGATTGAATGGCCTACGAGATGGTTCGATTATCGGGTCATTTATTGGGTACGGCAAGGGGTATAATTTCGCCAGACTGAGCCCTTACCAGGTTAGCAAAGGCATTGATTTTGGTTGCGGGAGCATCAAACAAGCTTACGGTGTCATTAAACCGGTTGACCGGGTCATCAAACAACCTATGCGGGTCATTAATCAATTTGTTGGATCATTCATGAGGCTTGTTGAATGAAATAAACAGCGCGATGAACCATTCGTCCGGCATGGAGATGGCTATATATTCATTAACCGAGGCCATCGTTGGAAAAACAAGAGCTTTTACTGAGCAGATCATATGATTCATTAGCCGGGTTAAGGCGATCAATTAATCAAACGAGATGTTTATTAGCTGGTCCGTCGGCTATATTAGCCTGTTTATACCACTTTATTGTTTATTTATACCGTTTTATTGCTTGTTGTGGTGAAAGATTTGCCTGCTTTATCAATCTGCAGCTCTGCACAGATCTTTTTAATGGCAATGGCCATCTGCACATCAACAGTATTGATGGAGATGTTGAGAATTTCAGCCACTTCGCGGTGTTTGAGGCCGTCTTCGCGAATAAGTTTGAAGATCATTTTACAACGGGGAGGCAGGTTGTCAACCGCCTGTTGCATGCGTTTCATCATTTCGGCGGTTACCAGCAGATTGTAGGGATCGGTAACGATGTCGCCGGCTTCAATATCGAGGTCGTCGAAAGGAGCTCTGATGAGTTCACTGGCCTTTTGACTGATGGCATTTAACGACCTGTTTTTAACAGCAACATATAAGTATACGGTGAGATTTTCTATTTCCTTTACTGTACTGCGGTTACTCCACAACTTTACGAATACATCTTCCACGATCTCTTCTGCCATTTCAGATGAACGGGTGATCACGCGGGCAAAATGATGCAGGCGTTTGCTGAATAACCGGTATAATTCAGCCAGACTTTGTTCATTTCCGGCATATATACCCTGTTGAATATGTGGCAGGCTCGTCGTCATGTTTTTCTCATCAGGCCAATAATCGAAAGCTAAATGTAGTGTTTTTTGTTACAGGTTGCAAGTTTCAGAGCAGGTCGCCTTCGCGATCTTTGCGTATCCTTTGCGACCTTTGCGGTGCTAATTGCGTCGATAACAGCACCGCAAAGAACACAGAGAAGACGCAAAGTTCGCAAAGAAGAAAAGCCTGCAAACATTACTCCACTCTAAACCAATCTACATCAGCAAAGCCTGAGTCATTCGTTTTTACAGAACGGGTGCAGAATAATCCCATTTTGGCGCCGATCCATCTGCCGGTTTGGGCAGTGAATACGTCACCGGTAGCAGTAAAATGCTGCCCGTCTTCACTATATAAAAAATTACATTTTGCATTGCTGCTTACCTCTACACGTAGGTATACGGTTGGCCCATTGATCTTTCCGATCGTTTTTTCTTCTTCAGGTTTACCACTCTCAGCCTGTTTGCAGGTTGCATAGGAAAGATAGATACCATCCGCTTTTTTGGTAAGTCCAACCCATGCATAATCATACCCCATTACAATCAAACCAGTTTTTTCTCCCTCAAGCCGTGGTTTAAAATCAAGTTTTACAGTAGCTGTAAATTGTTCGGCAGGAAATTTCTGCATCAACAGGTTCGGAACAAACCACATGTTTTTAGCCGAATCAGGGACCTGATATGAAAACAAACGCAGATAACCATCACCGGGAAATGCCCAGTAAGGTTGCGGATTAGCTTGCCATTGCCATTGCAACCCCATGCGGTGATCGTTGAACTCATCTGATTCCTGTGGCGTTTCTACGGCATATGTAGCGCCGACATTTGGCTTTTTATAAGTAAGTACGGGTTCGCCTTTTCCATCGCCATCTTTATCGATGCCTATTACGGGCCAGTCGTTCACCCATTTCATAGGCTCCAGTAATGTAACACGACCATAAGCGCCACGGTCCTGAAAATGAATAAACCAGTGTTCACCGGTTTTGGTATCAACCCACGCGCCCTGGTGCGGACCGTTAATAGGCGTACTACCCTGGTCCATCACTACTTTTCTTTCATAGGGGCCATACACTTTTTTTGAACGCATCACCAGCTGATATCCCGTTGGCACACCACCTGCAGGCGCCATGATGTAGTAATAGCCATTGCGTTTATAAAATTTGGGGCCTTCGAGTGTTGGGTCCTGATCATGACCGTCGAACACAAGCACACCGGCATCTATTACTTTGGTGCCAGAGGCGTCGAGCTTTTTTACAACTATCACACTTTTTATTCCGGCCCTGCTGCCTGCATACGCATGTACAAGATATACCTGGCCATCATCATCCCACAACGGACAAGGATCGATCAATCCTTTGCCGGCTTCTACCATGATGGGCTCTGACCAGGGGCCGTTTATGTTTTTTGCTTTTACCACGTAAATACCAAAGTCGGGATCAGGATAATAAATGTAAAATTCACCATTATGATACCTGATGGCAGGCGCCCATACGCCATTGCCATGTTGTGTTTGAGAAAAGTGATCAAAGGGCGGTTGGCGTTTCAGCGCATGACCGATGATCGTCCAGTTTACAAGGTCTTTTGAATGTAAAATGGGTAAACCGGGAATAGCATCAAAGCTGGATGCAACGAGATAATAATCATCTCCTACACGGCATGCATCGGGATCGGAATAATCGGCAAAGAGAACCGGATTTTTATACGTACCATTTTTGTTGTCGGCCACCCATACTTTTGAAACGTAGGGTTGTTGGGCAAAAGCACTTACATTGATTAAAGCAATACCAAAAGAAACAAGAAAGAGTTTTTTCATCGTCAATTTATTCGAAATTTTTACCGCAGAGACGCGGAGCCGCGGAGAACAATTTCCACTCTGCGACTCTGCGTCTCCGCGGTTATTATAATGTAGCGAATTGTCAGCCCATTATTTAACAGGCTTCCAGTCACCAAAGATATTGTCCATTGTATATTGTTTCGCTTCGCTTTTGGTTAATTGATGCGACCACGGTACACGGGCCGATGTATTGGCGCCGGGACCGCTGCAGTTGTACTCGGCATAATAGGCTGTTTTTTCATTTTCCGCATTACGCCAGTTATCCCATCCCACAGGATTGATATGATCCCCCATACGGGTATTGATATAAACTACTTTGGCATACGGCCGCCATGGACGACCCAAAAATACTTTTTTCGCCGCCGTATCGGCAATGAGATCACAATTCAAAAACACAAAACCATATGACTGATGAGGTGTGGTAGAAGCTGCAGTGATGTACGAGTTGATCAGACTTTTAATAGTGCATTTTTCAAAGATCACGGTAGCCGGACCAAAAATAAAATCAGTAGTGCCCTGTATAAAACAATTGTAATAATACTGACGGCTGCTGTCGATACCAACATACAACGTATCCTGATTACCCAGCAGGTTACAGTTCTGGATGACGCATCTGTCGCCTTCAACATGTAATGCAACTGCCTGCCCTACTCTGCCCGCTGTATTTTGAATGGTAAGATTTTCAGCCCTGAAATCATTGCCCTTTACAATCATGGTATACGAGTTGAAGGTCCTGAATTTATCATTGCCCATTTCGTCTTTTCCGCCGGGAAAAGGTTTGCCTGAATAATCATCATTGGTAATGATGGTGCTGTCGCGGCTTTCGCCAATGAGGGAGATATTTGTTTTCCATGAAGGAATTACCAGCTTTTCGTGGTATACGCCTTTTTTTATAAAGATGGTTACCCGCTCCTGCGAAAAATCGTGCATGGCATTTACTGCTTCCTGAATGGTTTTGTAATTGCCGCTGCCATCCTGTGCAACCGTCAAATGCGTTGGCCATGTTTGTTGCGCTACGGCAACTGAAACAAGTGGAATTAAGATGGCGAGTACGATGAATCTTTTAAGCATAGTACGTTTTATTTATTGGGTCTATTTTTTCACCGCAGAGACGCTGAGACGCAGAGGAAGTTTGAATTATTCTCTGTGCCTCAGCGTCTCTGCGGTTATATTTGCGAAGTAGAAGAATCTGTCGCATCGTTTAAAATCATGGTTCAGACGGTATAAATTTCATCTCTATCAACCACTGTTCACAAAGCGTTGTCCACAGTTGTGTTGAGCCGGGATTATTTCGCAGCGCAATGTTATGACCGCCCTGCGGGAAAACATGAAAGCTGGTAGATATATTTTTATCGAGCAATGCCTGATAAAACAACAAACTATTGTGCGGATCAACGCCTTTGTCATTAAACGCATCGGCAATAAAACAAGGAGGCGTATTTTGCTTAACCTGCAATTCAACAGAATATTTTTCTACCAATTCCTTCGATGGAGACTTACCTAATAAATTATCTCTGCTTCCTCCATGTGCATAAGGCCCCATTGTAATTACCGGCGAAACAAGAATAGTAAAATCAGGATGGAAAGAAATGCCATCGAGCGAATCGCCAATAGCCGATACATCATCTGTAAGCGTGCCGAGCGATGCAGCGAGATGTCCGCCGGCAGATACACCCAGAATACCGATCTTGTTGGGAAGAATCCCCCACCGGCCGGCATTGGCGCGAATAAAACGCATGGCCCGTTGTGCATCCTGCAATGGGCCAATCTCTTTTTGTTTCAGATCGGGAGATGTAGGCAGCCGATAGTTCAATACAAATGCGCTAATGCCCATCGTATTAAACCACTTAGCGAGTTGAAACCCGCTGACCTGGTAAGCGAGGTGATGATAACCGCCACCCGGACAAATAATCACGGCGCATTTTTTATTTTCCTGTATCGAAGGAAAGAACATATACATGCCGGGCGTACCTACCTGGAAAATACGTTCGTTACTGATGCTGTCTTTCAGCCGCATGCCTTTCGAGTTCGGCATTTTTCCGGCGGGCCAGAGTGGTACAAATTCCTGTGCCTGTGCAGTGATCATACATACAAGGCAGAACAGAGCTAAGCAAGTGGTTTTATAGTGCATTCTCAAAATTACTGTTTAATAAATCTTAGCATCACCCGGTCATTCAATCTTCTTACTTCAATAAAATACATACCTCCGGGCAGGGCGCTGACGTTAATGGTCGTATGATTGGTTGCCGGCGTACTGGTATAAGAGCCTATGAGGTAACCATTCATATTGTATATGTTTATCATCGCTACTGTATACAATGGCGGATGATACACACTCACATAATTATGTGCCGGGTTGGGACTAACCGTGTAATTAGTAACGCTATCCATAACCGGTGTGCTTACCGGAGGTGGAAGCGGTTGTACCGTAACCGGTGGTTGCTGCACAGGTACAGTCACAGGGTTGGCAATGGAAGCTCCTTTCACTATTACATTTTTCAGTTGTGCATATCTACCCGCACTGGTAGAACCAGTGCAGTGATAAATACGGAACGTAAAGGTATCTCCGGCATTCATCGTTACACCTGCCGAACCATTTACCAGCATATTAAATAAGTCGCTTGTAACAGTACTTTGGTTGCTTACATCAAAGGCATTACTGAAATTTCCACTGGTACCGGCGGTAGCCTCTGTGCCGTTTTTGGACACCACTTTTATTTCTGTTGAATCGCTTCTGAATTTTGAAACAGAATATACTACTGCCAGTTTGGTATTGCTCGATGTGTTAAAAAAAGCCGTTGATAATAAAATGGAATCTATGCGCAGTTTGTGTGATGTATCTGCCACCACGGTAAACTGCTCATAATAATTACGGCTGAGTGTTCCGCCGGGACCACCCATGGCGGTAGTCCAGTAGCCATCGGCTGTAGCACCATAGGCTTGTCCGTGCTCATTCGAATAAGCAGCAGGTGTATTGGCTACGCTTCCGTTTGATAAAACAAGATTTTTGAATACAGGTGTTGTACCTACAATTCCTGCTGCGCGGGCAGCAGCGCTATCTGTATTATCTGTTGACAATGGCCATTGTTCCAATACTACGCCTGCATGCAGACTATCAGTTTGTATGGTGCCGGTTACCGGCACGTTTATGCTGGCTGCACCTGTACAGGCATTTACAATATTACCGTTGTATGAACCGGCTGTAGTTCCATTTAATCGCACAGAAATATTTGTACTATTTACCACACCACCAGTTTGTGTTAATACAAGTGGCATACTGCTATTGTACCATGTATTATTTCCTGTAGAAACTTCATAAGGTGCAGGCGGTGTAATGGTAATATTACTGGTAAGATTAGTGCCCGACACAATGTATGTCTGCGATGAAGATGGCGCTCCTGCTCCCTGTAAAAAACTACCAAGAGTACCCGATACAGTAATGGTTGGCGTGCTTACTGCAAACGCTGTATCGGAAGTAGTACCGGTAAAGCCGGTTTTAGATGTGCGCACAATATAATAGTAAGTTTGACCCGGAGGCGGAATATTCTCACTAAAACTAAAATTGCAGGCAGAATCTTCGGTACTTACCTGACTGCTTACCTGTGTAAAATTGGTTTTATCGTTGCTGCGATACAATGCACAGGTAACACCGGTCATGGGCCAGCTCAGGTTCCAGGTGAGGGTTGTGGTAGTGGCGCCTTTCTTTGCGATCAGGTTCGAAACAGATAGTTCGGGTTTAAATGCCGTACTTAATTCAGGCCAGATGGCATAAGGCTTCCAGTTGGTCATAGCAGGTGTATTGGCATTTACAAATACGGTATCGTTATTATAATAGGCAGCGGCATCTGTTGCTGATAACTGTTTCGACCATGATACGCGGCTGCCTGTATTAACCAGTGTGCCATCGTAATTTCTTGAATTGTATTCGGCGTCGGTAATATAACCAGTATTGGTGCCCGCATCCCAGGTGCTCCATCCTTCGGGTCGTACGGTAGAGCCCATGGTAGTATTCAGGAACACTACTTTATTGTGCGACTTGGCGGCATCTGCAGTACTGGCATCATTTTGCCAGGGCCTTCCCAAGGTGTATGAAGTAAAGCCTCTGTTTTTTGTGATCTTGCAGTCTCTGAACACATATCCATATGCTGATTCGGCCTTTGTATTCACGGCTGTTAAATAACCGCCGCTTCCATTATCAAGCCGTGTACGCGGATAAATAATACACGTATCGAAAATTATAGTAGAGGAACCGAACATAAAGTCGGTATTACCATCGATATAACAATTCTTTAAATAGCAGCGGGTGCCTTTGTTATTGCCGCCGTAATAAGTATCCTGCCCGCCATTAAAACGGCAGTTGTAAAAAACTACTCTGTCTGATGTAGTGTATACCGCTACTGCCTGCGGACCGTCGCCCGGAGCAGGTACTGCTGCATTGGCATCGATACCATAGGCCGTTGAATTTTCTACCGATAAATTCATGAGCATAATATCAGGCGCATTAACGATCAAAGTGCCACAGGTCGAAGTTCCATAAGTACCGCCCGAGGAATTGGCCTTGCCTGAATAATTATCATATGAAATAATTGTTTCGGCCATGTTCTCCCCTACCAGTTGAATAAATGGTTTGTTGGAAGGTATGGTTACTGTTTCAACGTACTTGCCCTTCTTTATATAAATTTTATACGGAGCTGTTTGTGCGGTCGGTGCTGCATTGATAGCAGCCTGTATACTGTTGTAATTACCGCTGCCATCTTTGGCTACTACAGCACGTGTGCCTGCCGGTATGCCTGGCGTTGTGTTGCTGCCGGTTGTTGCATTTGCGGTGGCGGCCGTAGCAGAATAGTTATAGGCCTTGTCGGCTGTATAGATGTAATAGTAATACTGTGTAGCAGCCGACAATGTAGAATCGGCATCAGTGAACGAAGTAGCGGTTCCCAGATACACTACGGTATTTCCTGCGCCCATAGTATTTCCCGAGATATATACGCCATTGGGGTTAGGCACGGGTGCTGTAGAAGATGTGCTTCTTACTACCACATAACCGCCGCCATCAACACCTGTTGACGGGGCCGTCCAGTTTACAGCTATCGTTTTATTATTTGCTATGGCAGTTGCTGAAGCAGGCGCATCGGGCGCTGTTACATCAGCAGCAGATCCGGCATAAATCACAAAGTCGTCAATATCAAAAAACGGTGATGCAGGCGTTGCTACTTTTATACCCGCAAAAGTGCTGGAGGGTATTGAATCGGGAGAAGTTAATGAGCCGGAAAAGAACTGCCACACGCCGGGTGTGGTGGATGAATTTATCGTAGCGGTTGCAGCAGTAGTACTTGTGCCCTTGCCTCCCAATTGACCGTTTTCGGTGCACCAGCCCGATAAACCTATAGTACCGGTTTCGGCAGATGGCGCTCTGTACCAAAACTGAATAACATACGATGAAGCCCGTGTGAGTGGTGTAGACGTGATCACCGGTGTAAAGATGTATTTATTGCTGCTGCTCGATGCATTGAAATGAAGATATTTTGAGCCGGTGCGCGCATTGGATGAAACAATATTAAAACTGGCGGAAGCTTCCCACTGGGTGGTAGATGTATGTGTTGTTACCGTAGTATAAGAGCCTTCAGTTTGATGTTCAAGTCCGCCATCTGCATCGGCATAGCTGCCAAGTCCATTTGCAACAGCCGTATAGTTGCCGGTTACCGCAAAATTCACAGAGGTGGCGCCGGTGCTTACATGGGTAATGTTTCCTGAGTAAGTTCCTGGTGCCGATGCGTTTAAACGCACCCTTATAGTTGTACTGGCAATGGTGCCCGAAGCAGGCGTTAATACAATCGGATTGGAAGGCCCATTCCAGGTAGTACCATCAAGTGATAATTCAAAATTGGCAGGCGGTGTAATGGTAAGATTATTAGTAAGATTATAACCGGCTACTGTATACGTTTGACTGCCCGAAGGCGATCCGGCGGTTTGTGAAAATGAGGTGATAGTTCCACCTACGGCAATCACCGGATTGGTATTGTTAGTGGAAACACCGTTGAGATAATTTTCCAGCATAGTATACCCGCCGGCGTCGTATATATTTCGGTCAGAAGGATCGTTGGGATTCAAGCCGTGGCTGGTTTCCCAGTCGTCGGGCATGCCGTCATGATCAGTATCCGTTGGTGGTGTAGTTGAGTTTAAGGTAGGCCATGCATTTACTGTTAAACTATAGGCAGTTCCATGCGGGTATCCGCCCTGCACATCGATAATGCGACCTGTTCTGTTACGTACATCATTTACAATACGCTGATCGAGTGTATCGCGGCGCGGTAAAATAGCGCCCGAATTTTGTAATACCGATTCATACACATCGGTGGCTGCCTGTGTGGTTACAGGATAACCCAGATCAAATGGCGTATACACTTTCGCCAGTACGGAATCGGCAGCCACACCCGAACTCATCACCACGCCCGACCAGTTGTTGGCGGTATTGGTTGCAGAGCCGTCTACATAGTTTCCATCTACATACCATTTACCATAAGGTATAGTTGAGGTATTACCAGGATTGCAGATGCGGTACCTTACACCTGATGAAGTATTGGGTCCGTATTTGTAATAGTTATTGACCACATTATATTTACCGCCTTCACCGGCATACACGGTATTGATGCCCCAGTTATAAATAAGGTTATTGCGCAGATCAACATTTTCAACACCTACAGTATCGGGCGAATAAGTACTAATGCCTGCAAAACGCGGATTACGGTTTCTGCAATCGGCAAATAAATTATGGTGCATGGTACCTCTTTTAGCGCCCCAGATGCCACCATAACCATGTTGCTCGTAAGCGGTATCACTGGTTTCGAAGTGATAAGAATAATTCAACGGCTCGGTAATAAAACACCATTGAATGGTAAGGTTATCGCCTCGGTAAATGGTAAGGCACTCATCGTCGCTCCAGCTTACGCTGCAATGGTCAACGATAACATTGCTTATGCCGGTTCCGCCGAACGAATCATCACCGCCACTGCCATCTACCATGCCTTTGTTTTGGTTTTTGTCGCCCATCCGAAAACGCATATAGCGAACAATAACATTATTACCGCTGATGACCACGGGATAATCGGCTGTACAAATGCCATCGCCGGGAGCGGTTTGTCCGGCGATAGTTGTATTATCCCTGATATTTAATTTTGAATTGAGGTGAATGGTCCCTGACAC
>Ga0068855_100008390_pt1 | contig 12494 bp, 10 predicted proteins | sample KBSCornC52_FD_66592 | JGI IMG/M metagenome (GOLD analysis project Ga0068855, IMG submission 66592) | Corn rhizosphere microbial communities from Kellogg Biological Station, Michigan, USA - KBS Corn C5-2 | ecosystem: Host-associated > Plants > Roots > Rhizosphere > Soil ...
GCTCGATGGGGATGCTGCTGTCCACGTCGATGGCGCCGGCCATGGTGCGCGAGCTCAGGCGCATGAGCTTGCAGCGCGACATCATCCACGTGCACATGCCCGACCCGATGGCGGCCCTGGCCATCTGGATGGTTCGCCCCAGGGCGCGCATCGTGGTGCACTGGCACAGCGACGTGGTACGCCAGCGGCGCGCCATGAAGCTCTACGAACCGCTGCAGCACTGGCTGCTCCAGCGCGCCGACGGCATCATCTCGACCAGCGCGGCCTATGCCGAGTCCTCGATCGCACTCAGGCCCTGGCTCGACAAGGTGACCGTCATCCCGATCGGCATCAGCGACAAGCGCGGCCTGGACTTCGCCCCGCGCACCGAAGCGCTGCGGGAGGAGTTCCGCGGCCGCAGGATCGTCTTCGCGCTCGGCCGCATGACCTACTACAAGGGCTTCGAGGTGCTGATCGAGGCCGCGCGCCACCTGCCCGACGACACCGTCGTCATCATCGGCGGCGACGGCCCCGAGCTCACCCGCCACCGCGAAACCGTCGAACGCCTCGGTCTACAGGACAAGGTGCTCCTGCCCGGCCACATCAACGACGGCGATTTGCCCAGCTACTATGAGGCCTGCGACATCTTCTGCATGTCCTCGACGGTGCGCTCGGAAGCCTACGGGGTCACGATGGTCGAGGCGATGGTGATGGGCAAGCCGGTGGTGGCCACCGACATCCGCGGCTCGGGCGTGCCATGGGTCAACGTGCACGGGGAGACTGGGTTCAATACGAAGGTGAACGATCCTGGTTCGCTGGCTGAATCGCTGAACCTGATCCTGACGGACTCAGACCTGCTCCGGCGCATGGGCATGGCGGCCCGGGCGCGCTACTTGCGAGAGTTCAATGCGGACTGGATGACCGGCAAGACGATCGGGCTGTACGAGACGCTGTTGCGAAATCGGGTTTCAACCCCGAGAGCTAGGGCCTGTGGCGAGCCGTCCACCACATCGAAGGGTTGAGTCGAGGTCGCGTCTGTTGAAGGTCGAAGTCCAATCGCATCCTGAACGAACCGCAATTGCGACTCAATATTGTTGCTACAGTCATCCCTCTTCTTGAGCCGCATAGCGCACCCCGGACGTCCAGAAACGAGCCGACTCATTCACATGTCCGGCACTGCCCAACGTCGTCACATTCCGCATCGTTGATCCATGACAGAGCGCTTCCGCTTTCGGTTCGTTGGGCGAGTCGCACGAACTTTCGACAAGGCATTTGCGATCACCGTGGTAATACCTACGTTGATGGCCGTCTGCTACTTCGGATTCATCGCATCCGACCGTTACGTTTCGGAATCGAGGTTTGTGGTGCGCAACCCTCAAAAAACCGTGCCCAGCGGTCTGGGAGCGCTCCTGCAGGGCACGTCGTTGTCGCGATCCCAGGACGATACCTACTCCGTCCATGACTTCATTCTCTCGCGCGATGCGCTTCGCCAGCTGGACGACAGACAGCGGTTCAGGAAAGAGTTCAGTGATCCGAACATCGATGTCTTCGGTCGCTTTCCGCGACTGGATCGCGATGCGAGTTTCGAGGCGCTCTATCGCTACTACCAGGACCACGTGGCTATCGACTACGACACGGCGTCCTCAATCTCCGTATTACGGGTAACGGCCTTCTCCGCGCAGGAAGCGCACGCTATCAACGACCAACTGCTGGGGATGGGCGAGGCGTTGGTGAACAACCTGAATGCACGTGCGCGTCAGGATCTGATTCAATCAGCTGAGTCGGAGGTCCAAGCCGCAGAAGGCGTCTCGACGCGTGCTGCAACGGCTTTATCGACATTTCGGTCGTCTCATTCCGTGTTCGATCCTGAAAGGCAAGGTGCGCTCCAACTAGCGGGTATCGCGAAGATCGAAGATGAACTGCACGCAAGCGAATCACAGCTGGCGGAAATGAGGCGCGTGTCGCCAGCCAACCCGCAAGTTTCCTTGCTGCAGGCCCGGATCGATTCACTCAAGCAGAGGCTCGCGTCAGAAACAGCAAGGGTGACTGGAGCGAATGATTCACTTTCCTCGAAGTCGGCCCAATATGATCAGTTGGTTTTGAGGAATGCGTTTGCGGAGCGCGAACTCGCCAGCGCCTTGGCATCGCTCGAGACGGCGCGCAACGAAGCGCTTCGCAAGCAACTCTATCTAGAACGCCTCGTGCAGCCGAATCTCCCCGATCGTGCTTTGGAACCTCGGCGTATTCGCTCGGTCTTTACGGTGTTTGTGCTGGGTTTGATCTGCTGGGGTGTGCTGAGCATGGTCGTTTCCAGCATCAAGGAGCATCAGGACTGATGGCCGGGCCCGTCTTGATCAGTGCTGAGTTGAGGCGGTCGTTGACCATCCAACGTCGCGTTCTCCACGCGCTGTTGATGCGCGAAGTCATCACCCGGTTTGGACGTCACAACCTCGGTGCGCTCTGGTTGGTGGCCGAACCCATGCTGTTCACGTTGGGCATCGTGACCCTTTGGACGGCCGTCGGTCTCGCGCATGGCACCGGCATCCCAGTCGCAGCTTTCGCTGTGACTGGCTATTCATCCGTCCTGGTGTGGCGCAATACGGTGACCCGAAGCAACAGTGCGATCCAACAAAACTTGAATCTGCTCTTCCATCGGAATGTGCGCGTGATCGACGTATTCGTTACGCGCATCGTGCTGGAGGTGAGTGGCGCGACTGCATCATTCATCATCCTTTCGCTGTTCTTCATCGCGATCGGCTGGATCGAGCCGCCTGTCGACCTTCTGGAGGTCGCAGGGGGATGGTCGCTGCTGGTCTGGTTTGGCGCTTCACTCGCACTGGTCATCGGCGGCTTAACGGCATTCAGCGACCTCGTCGAGCGAATCTGGCACCCACTTGCGTATCTTTTATTCCCGCTCTCCGGCGCAGCGTTCATGGTCGACTGGTTGCCTGCTTCGATTAGACCAGTCGCTATGTACCTGCCCATGGTGCACGGCGTCGAAATCGTTCGAGAAGGCTATTTCGGCAACATCGTGCACTTCCACTACAGCGTGGCATACATGATGTCTGTCTGCGTGGCGCTGACTCTGGTCGGCCTTGTATGCGTGCGCGAAGCCGGTTGCCGTGTGGAAGCGCAATGATTCGGGTGGAGCACCTTTCCAAGGTCTACCGGACGAGAGCGGGGTCTCGATTGGTACTCGACGATGTGAACCTGACATTGGACCGAGGACGAAATGTTGGCATCCTCGGACGCAATGGTGCGGGAAAGTCGACGCTGATCAAGATGCTGGCTGGTGCGGAGAGGCCCACGTCTGGACGTATCGTACGCTCAATGTCCGTGTCGTGGCCGCTCGCGTTTGGCGGCGCCTTTCAGACGCATTTGACCGGGCTGGACAATCTCAAGTTCGTCTGCAGGATCTACGGCGTCGACTATCGATCGGTTGTCGACTTCGTCGAGAACTTTGCTGAGTTGGGGGTTTATTTCAGAGAGCCAGTCTCGCACTACTCTCATGGAATGTTGACTCGACTCGCATTCGCGCTGTCGATGGCAATCGAATTCGACTGTTTCCTGATCGACGAGGCGATGGTGGTGGGTGACGCGCGCTTTCACGAGCGCTGCCACGTGGAACTGTTCCAGAAGCGAAGGGATCGCGCGTTCATTCTCGTGTCGCATGACGCGAACGTCATCAAACTCTATTGCGAGCGTGCGTGCGTATTGACCGATGGTCGACTGCACGAATTCGATACGGTAGACGCAGCGTATGAGTTCTATCAGGAGAGCCTGGCCAAGACGCCGGTGCCGGCGCCGGAACTATGAGGACGAATGCCTTGAGGATCTTGTTGGAGATGAGGCCCGCCCTCGACGGCCATGCAGGCATTCCGCAGGAGACCCGGCTGCTGTGCAGTCAACTCTTGCAAATGGAGTCGACGTCAATTGAAGGACTGCTCCAAAGCGGCAATCAGACACTGACCGCCGGACTGCCGGCCTTGGCCAGTGCGGCGGCAAGAATGACGCCGGATGAGAAGTTCGACCGCATGTCGAGGATCATCGTTTCGATCCAGCAGGACGAGACGCTGGGTCGAATCCGCCGCCTGATCGCAATCGGGCGAACGGCTTTGCAAAGCTTCGTTCTTTCACTGAAGACGCTTGCCGGGTTTCAGGTCGAACTGCGTCGATTCGAGGCAGCGCACTTCGAAGACTTCGTCTGGCGATCATTGTTCGCGCGCAGCCTGCCGCAAGCCGAATTTGATCGCGTGACCAAGGTGGACTATCGCGTCGTACAACTGCCTTGGGCAGCGCTGCACATCATAGGCCTTGCCCTTCGAAGAGTCGGCTGCGCAATCTATCCTCGATTCGATACCAGGGACTTTGATGTCCTGATTTCGGAGACCCCGTTTCCGGGGCGTGTCCGGAAGCCGACCCATATGATCGTTCGTTACCACGATTCATTCCCGATTCTGATGGCGCACACCATCCACAATGGTGGATTGCACCGCGCTTCTCACTACAACGCGATGCGCCGAAACGTGCGGGACGGGGCTTGGTTTGCGTGCGTGTCCGAGGCGACGAGAAAGGACCTCATCACGCTGTTTCCCGAAGTCGAGAGCAGGACGGTGACCATCCACAATATCGTTTCGGATCAGTTCTATCCGGTACAGGCATCGCAGGATCGAATTGCCGAGATCGTCCATGTGCGCCGCAATCTGAAACTAGACGCCAAGCGGCAGTTTCACGCCGTCAACCTGGACAACCAGTTCGGGCGGCGCCGCTACATCCTGATGGTATCGACTATCGAGCCACGCAAGAACCACGAACTGCTGCTCGCCGTTTGGGAGAACCTTCGGTCCGAGGATTGCGAGGATCTCGATCTTGTGTTCGTCGGCTCACCGGGATGGAAGTATTCTTCAACGCTCGATCGGTTGCGCCCATGGGTGGCGCGTGGTCGGATCCACGTGCTCAGCGACGTCCCAACCGAGGAACTTCGGGTGCTCTATTCCCAGGCATCGTTGACCGTTTGCCCGAGCGTTGCGGAGGGTTTCGATTTCTCTGGGGTGGAGGCGATGCGCTGTGACTGCCCCGTTGCCGCATCGGACATTCCGGTCCATCGGGAGATCTTTCGCGAGGCCGCTGCGTACTTCAATCCGTACTCGGTCACGGACGCGATCAAGGCGATTGGCGCGCTGCTGAAGCCTGAAGCAGCCCAGACGCGATCCGAATTGATTGCGGCAGGTCGCACCGTCGTTCAAGCTTACCTGCCCGAGACAATCATGCCTCAGTGGGCCGAGCTCCTGGAGCGCCTTCGATCTTCGAAGCAGAGCTGAGGCCAGACCTGCCTTCGCGCATCTGCATGCGCAGACGCGATGATCAGGCCTGCGGACGCTGTTTTCCCTGTGTTTGACCGGCCTGCAACTGGGCGAGAAGGCGCTCCCTCTCCTTGATCGTCGCGTTTGCTTCATCAACCAATCGTCTTAGATCGGCGCTGTAGCTTTCGGCGCGATCAATTCTGGCATTGAGCGTGGCTGCCTTGCTCGCCGCCTCCTGAGCCGCCACGGCAGCGTCGGACCGATGGCGGTCGACCATGGAAATCAGCTCGGCGCTGTAAGACTCGGCCCGCACCGCGCGGGCCTCCATCTCCGTGGCATGAAGGGTAGCCTGCTGGCGACTGATATCCCAGGCCAGCCGATCCGTCTCATGCGCTTGTCGCGCAGCGTCGCGCTCTCCTTTCACTACCTCGTTGTATTGTTCCGCACGTTCGGCCCGATCTTGCATTGCTTGCAGCGCGGTGGCCCCCACCGCTATTGCTCGCAGAGCGGAATCAAGTTGCTCCTTCACTACCTCGTTGTACTGTTCAGCTCGCTCAGCCCGATCCTGCATGGCAGCAATAGCCTTCGTCAGATCCCTGGCGCGACTCTCAGCTCGCGCCTCAGCGGATGCCAACAACGCTTCCAAGCGGGCTGTCTCCTCTCGAGAGAACGCCTCCGAGCGAACGGCTCGCGTCTCCAATTGCTTGGCATGCTCCAACGATTGCGCTGCACTCTGCGCCCAATCGTGTTGCGCGGCCGCATGCATCGACTGCAATGACTCCATTCGGTCCTTCAACTGGATGTTGAATGCCTCGGCCTTTGTCGCTCGTGTCCTGAAGTCGTTGATGATTACCGCTGACTCTTGAGCTTGACGCTCTCGATGTCTCGCAGTTGTGATGGCCAGGGTACGGAGCTTCACGATGCGGGCCGCGAGGAAGGCCCTGGAGTCGCGGCGCCGCTTGAGCTGGATCTCAAGGCTCCGCCCGGTTGTTGGGGGCACAACCAACCCGCCCGAGCCGCCGCCGACCTGAGCCAGCTCCTGATGCAGCAATGAACTGTCCAGGCCCATCTGTTCAACCCAGCGCTCTACTTCGTCGATGTTTTGGACGTGGCCTGTGGCGCCATTCGTTCTCACTTTGACCTGGTTGGTCTTGACCAACTCGATTCCGCTAGGCAACTCCAGATGCCTTCTGATCGCATCGAAGACAGAAGACTGGTCGGCGCACAGAGTTTCATATGAGAAAACGAGCGGGCTGTCTGCTATCCGAGACAGCGCCAGGACACTTTCCCGTTCCAGCATCGAATCGATGACGTAGTACTCGAACTCTGCCTGGTCGATGTGTGCGCGCGCGACCGTATCTTCTTCCCCTTTGAGGATTCGAGGCGGCAATCCCTGCCTTGCTCTCTCGTTTGACCAGAGTTGCGACAATGCACTCTGGACTGGGTTGTCGCGTGTCAGGAATATCTGCTTCTGAACGTGGTGGGAGACGTGTTGCACGAATCCTGCCAGATCGTCGTCGATCTGGTAGGGCGCCACCTTGAATCCTGCCACCTCGCTGTCAGCATGGAGTTCAAAGAAGCGATCCACAACGACCTTCTTGGCCACCGGATCGAATTGGTCAAACTCGCGTGACGTCAGCAGATCCGCGCGCCGGGCGGCGTCCGCGTCGATAATCTCAAATCCGTTGACGAGCTGGCCCGTTGCCGAGTTGAGCCGCGAACACACGAGCGTGCTCCCGCTGCGTGGCTGAAAGTACAGGACATATCGCATTCGTTCCGGCCTAATCCTTGCGCATTGCTCGCTCAGCGAATCCGACGATCGCTCCTTGGAACTGCACCGGCCGTTGGTCGGGGAAGATCTCTGGCGGATACACAGCCGCTGCGATCGGCGAAGATTTTGTCGCCTCAATGACGATTGCCTCGTTCATCAACGCCGCATAGGGCGATATCCGTGCAATGAACTCTTCGATATTCGCATCGGGCTTCGTATGTCCGTAGAGATTTTTGGTCTCTGCGGCAGTAATCGTGAAGCCATGGGCCTTGAACAGATTGGACAGGAGTTCAACGGTCCAGAGGTGAAGGTGACCGGACTCCAGAGTGGCGTAGTAGCCGGACCGTTGATTGGGATTGGCCTGCCACAGGATGCAAACCAGCGAGTGTCGATCGCAGGCGTTCGGCGTCGTGACGAATGCGGTCGCCCCTTGCTTGAGCACGCGGTTCATTTCCGCGACGCACCAGCTCGGGTTTCTCCACAAGTGCTCGACAACTTCGGTGAAGATGACTCCGTCAAAGGTGCCCTCTTCGAACGGGAATGCCTCGATCTCGATGTCCACCTCGTGCAGAGGGAACGGACTTTCTGGAATCTCGTTCGAGATCACGTTGAATGACGCGTCCGGATTGAGTGCCCGAAGAAAGTAGGTCAAGAACGGCTTGTCGTTGCCGACATCGAGAATCCTCCCTCGCCACGGCCGCGACAGGAGCTCGAGATACCTGATCTTGTGGAACAGTGCGTTCTCGTGCTGGTGCGCCTGGTCGACCGTGAAGTGACTATGAAACCTTGCGCTGATCTCCTCATACCTCGCACCCAGGCTCTCGACTGTCAGGCCTTGGAGTTCAGCGTCGCCGTTGACGCGGTCTAACAGAGCTGTATTCGGCTCGATCAGTTTCATTGCTGGACACCTCCACGAATTGAGCGTGAGCTTTCTCGCGCGCCCGCCTCTGGCAGCGGCTCGGTAGTCACCAAGGCTCCTTCGATTAGATCGCGCGCGCGCGCCGCGAGACGGTCGGGATTCAAGGTTGCGCGAATGGAGGAACGCCCGGCCGCGCCAAGACTGACGCGCGCTGTGCGATCCAGCATTTGGCGCATCGCGTGCGCTGCCGCTTCGACATCCGGCTCACCCCAACGTGTACCTGCGGGATAGGGCCCGAACGGGCGATCTGTTTCGATTGCTCGCGTCGGAATGAGCAAGCTGTTGCTCTCTGACATGAAGTCCACATTGCCCGAATAGCCGCTGGCAATGACGGGCAATCCAAGGGCCATCGCTTCAGCACACGTGAGGCCGAAGCCTTCCGATCGATGGAGCGAGACATAGACGTCCAGCGATGCGAGGAAGTCAAAGTTGTTCTGGCGATCGAGCGTTGCGTCCATGAAAAGGATGCGATCCGATTTGCAGTTGGCACGAACTTGCTCGTATTCGAAGGCGCCCGCCGCTCTTCCATTGACCTTGAGAATGAGATAGACGTTCTCCTTTGGCGAGAAGGCGCGCTCGAATGCCTCGATGAGACCGCGAACGTTTTTGCGTTCGATCGAGCTCAGTGGGTCGAAGGAGAAACCGAACAAACGAGCGTCCTGAGGCAAGCCGAAGCGCGCCCGATCGGCACGGGCGGAGTCAAGAAGATCCGTGCTCAGCATGTGCGGCAGCACATGTACGGGAAGGTCGATCGTCTTGCGGATGGCTGCGGCCGAATACTCGGATGGGGTCCAGATCTGATCGAACGCGCGTTGGCTCTCACGACGAATCTTGGGCAGCTCTTCGGTCTCCCATACCCAGTATCCGACATTTCGCTTGGCCCAATGTGAACCAGGCAGGAATTCCTGCAGCGCTTTCAGCGAATCGGCATTAGCGACCGTGATGCTGAGCGCTGCCGCTGCCGAGGGCCAACCAAACAAGTCCGGCTCGGTTGGAATCGGCGCTGGCTCGACGTGAACGCCGGGCAAAGTGGTACAACGCGCAGTGAATCCGGCGAGCACCAGAGTCTTCTGCATGCTGCGCCCGGACTCTCCCATTCCTGAGGTCGCCTGAAGGTATCCGGCCAAGTTGACAACCGGACTGCCCGTCTCGAGCGTAGTCAGGTCGCGTCGAATCTTCTTGGCAAACTCGAAATTCTCGCTGGCACTCAAACCCGGCGCAAACGCCTGGCTGATGTCTTCCAATACTCGGTCCGAGTCCGGGAAGCGATGAAGATATTGATCGATGGCGGGAATCGCCTCACCTTTCGCCAGCCATTCGCGGCACTCGAGAGTGGAAAGCGAGCTGCCGATCTCGTTTCGACGGGTTTCCATCGTGTAGACGTTGGGCTCAGCACGCGAGGGATTTCCGTTGTGTTGATAAAGCAATCGCATCTGGTCGATCAATTCGCTCGATGCAGACGCGAATTCGACGAAAAGGGAAATGCCGTCGTTGTCGAGTTCGAATGCCACCTGCTGCTGTCGAAGCCAATGCGCAAACTCTGCAATCTGAGTCTTGTTCTGCAGGGAACTGAACCGCGCCTGCAGATCGCCTCGCAGAAAGAAGATATGCAGGATCTTGGCGATCGAAGTAGTCGCTCGTTCCAGCGCTGAGGCATGCTCGCCGTCGAACGCAAGCTCCTGAGCGCCCTCGGTACGGACCCATTTCACAAAATGCGAGAAGACCTTGGGCGAGGTCCACATTTCCTTGAAATGCTCCAGCACGTCGTCAATGCCGGATGAGCGGATTCGATGAAAGACATCGCCCACGTGGTCGGCAATCTGGGCTTCCTCTTCGAACGGAAGGAGGTCAACCAGCTGTTCTTCTCGTTCACCGCTGCCTCGGAGCCATGCGCGAAAGCCCGCATCGTCACTATCGTGCCAAGCTGCCGGAAAGGCGCCACGCACGTCGCCGCGCAGGCTGAGAAGGAAATGGAACAACAGGACCACGTTCGGGAAATCTGTGACCTTGCCCCGCGACATCAGGAACCCGCAAAACGCGTCGGGCTCAAGGACGGGATCGGGCGTCTTGACGCCGGCGCGTGAACACCACTGCATCGCCGCTGCCACCAATCGGAGCGGCAACTTCACGCCGTTTGGCAACGTCGAGAAGGCGTAAGGCCACGCATGCGATTCCTCATAGCCGTTCTCGAAGAGTTCCTTGGCATAGGAATCGGTCAACGCCTTCAGGTCCGGCATCGCCTTGAGGTCGTGGCGATTTTGATGTTTCGACAACACCGTAGGCAGGTACGGCACATAGCCCGAGAAGTGGAAAAACGCGATGCGTTGGTTGTCCGCGAGCCATCGATCGCCATCCCGAGTGATTGGGCGTTCGTGTAGATTCCAGTAAGCCGCGTTGTATCCAGGGTGATACAGGTTGCAGTGATCCGGGAAGAATCCCGGGATCATGTCAATCCACTTTTGATCCACGAACAAGCCTTTGGGAAGATCGACAATGCAATCCCGATACAGCTTCTCCATCCACCACGCCAGAAGCTCCTCGGAGGTCGCACCTCGGCGTAGCCCGATGAAGCCCAGGTTGTAGGTGCCGCTCTGCAAGATGGCGAGGTCGGATGGACTCGAGCTGTCGTAGTAGGGCCGTCGCAGATGCGGCGTCAGGACGATGGAGGCCTTTTCGAGGCCTGAATACACCTCGGCGAGCGGTTCGTACACGCGAATGTCGGGGTCGATGTAGAGCAGCGTGTCGTATGCATTGCGTGCAAACATCGACGCCAGGGCGAACGGCTTGACTGCCGTGTTCAGCTCCATGATCGAGTAGCGATAGATGAACCGCGAGATTTCCGGAATGTCGAGATCGGCAATCTCGATGACTTCGGCGCCGCAGGCCAATCGTTCTTTGACAAAGCCGTCGGCGCGGTCGACGAGGACGATGAAGAAGTCGTTGTTCGGGTGGTGCTTCTTGTAGCTATTCGCGAGAGTCTCGGCGAATGCCATGTAGTTCTTCGAAACGATTGTGATGGCAGCGTGCTTATTCATGTTCGCGGCGCGTGGCGCGTTCTTTGTAGGGTGTCAGCGTCATCAGTGCGCGGGCTGCCATGTTGGCCGGCCGGGGCGCTGCAAGCGTCTTTGCAGATTTGACTGGCGGTACAGCGTCGGCTTCCGTGCGCGCACTGGCGTCGGCTCTCTTGCCGCCACTTGCTGCTGCACCAGCGCTCTGGACTGAGGCTGTGCTCGTTGTGCCAAACAGCCGCGACAGTCCGTCAAGAATGCGCATCCTCGGCCTCGGCTGCACTGCGAGCCAGGAAGTCATTCCGCGCAGGGGCGTTTGGTGCTGCGCATATTCTTCCGAACTCACAAGTTGCCGCAAGACTTCAGCCTTGCCTCCGCGTCGTCGCAGTAACGGAACGTAGTGACGCAGCCCTTGGATGTCTGCTTGTCGATGGAACAGCGTCAGGTAGGCCGACTCCACGAAACGCTGACCATCGAGGGCCAGGAGTTGATGGATATCCTTGGCAGTGGCGCTCACGCGGTCATCAGCGGCATCAATCTCCGCTGGATCGACTCCACCCAGCTCGACGTTGTGCCTGCGCCCCTCAAGGGATGAGCGGAGTTCGTTGACGATGTCGAGCTTGGGGATGCCCGACTCGAGAAATCCTAGGTAATTGACGAGTCCACCGGGATCGGCGTCTCGCAAGAGCAAAGTCCGGTAGGCGCAGCGAACGAACATCTCTCCATCAAGCGCCAGCAACTCATCAAGACTGGCTACTGTCCTGGCCGAGCCGGGGTCGATTTTTGCCTTATCTTTAGGTCTGTAGGTGTTCAAACAAACTCTCCGTGAATGGACTGGCAGGCGATGGAAAGCATCCGGTAACCAGCGTCCAGGCGTCAGCCGCCTGATCTGCCGAGTTGGCGCAAGCGAAGATTAATCGAAGTTGGGCGCTCCCTCAGGTTCAGCACAGATTTCGCGCGCGCGAAATCGTTTGTGAGGCGGCTCGAGATCGAGAATGCCCCACGCCTTCTTCGCGGGCGGAATTCTCGCCCGTCCTTGGCTACGCTGCTAGTTCGGCCAACCCCTCAGCTCGACCCTGTTGATTGATACTCCGACCGCTTAGTGAGAGCAGCTTCTACCGCCTTCGGCGGTGATAGGAACCACAATGCACCTCTTCAGCGTTTCGACCTGCTTGCGGTCCCCGTTGGCTATCGTCTCATGTGCCGCGGCTCTGTTTGCGGGATTGCCACAATTTGGCCGGGCCCAGCCTGCCGCAGGGCCCGACCATTTGAATCCCGCCGGACTGCCATCGCGTTGGCAGTACGAAGGCACGGCGTTCTACGTTCTTCGAAGTGCCTCCGCGAATGGGAAGACGGTTCCGATCTATCGGCTTGAACATCCGACCCGGGGCTTTCTGTTGACAGCCTCGAAAGACGAAGTCGCGGCGGCGCAACAGACGGGGTTCGTGTCGCAGGGCGTTGCATTCCAGGCTCCGGCGGACGAAGGTGTCGCAGTTCATCGGTACAAGCTGCCC
>Ga0068855_100008391_pt1 | contig 12493 bp, 12 predicted proteins | sample KBSCornC52_FD_66592 | JGI IMG/M metagenome (GOLD analysis project Ga0068855, IMG submission 66592) | Corn rhizosphere microbial communities from Kellogg Biological Station, Michigan, USA - KBS Corn C5-2 | ecosystem: Host-associated > Plants > Roots > Rhizosphere > Soil ...
CAGCAGGATTCGTTTCTGCCCGTGATGGAGGACGGCACCGTGGTGCTGGTCGGCGCCACCACGGAAAACCCGTCGTTCGAGCTCAACGCCGCGCTGCTGTCGCGGGCGCGGGTGCTGGTGTTTCACTCGCTCGATCCGCTTGCCGTGGAAAAACTCTACGCCCACGCCGAAAAGGTCGAAGGCAGAAAACTGCCGCTCGATGATGAGGCGCGCGCCGTACTGGTGCGGATGGCTGACGGCGACGGCCGCGCCGCGCTGACACTGGCCGAAGAAGTCTGGCGCGCCGCGCGCAAGGACGAAGTCTTCAACGCCGAGCAGTTGCAGGACATCCTGCAGCGCCGGGCGCCGATCTACGACAAATCCGCCGACGGCCATTACAACCTGATCTCGGCGCTGCATAAGTCGGTGCGCGGCTCCGATCCCGATGCGGCGCTGTATTACCTCGCGCGGATGATGGATGCCGGCGAGGATCCGCTGTTCCTGGCGCGCCGCGTGGTGCGGATGGCGGTCGAGGACATCGGCCTTGCCGATCCGCAGGCGCTCGTCATCTGCAACGCCGCCAAGGACGCCTATGATTTCCTCGGCCATCCCGAAGGCGAACTCGCGATCGCGCAGGCCGTGATCTATCTCGCCACCGCGCCGAAATCCAACGCCGCCTACAAGGCGTTTGGGGCGGCGATGCGGACGGCCAAGGAGGGCGGTTCGCTGCTGCCGCCGAAACACATCCTCAATTCGCCGACCAAGCTGATGAAGCAGGAAGGCTATGGCGGTGGCTACGAATACGACCACGATGCGCCAGATGCGTTCTCCGGACAGAACTACTTCCCGGAAGCGCTGGGCCGGCAGAGGTTTTACGACCCGGTCGATCGCGGGTTTGAGCGCGAGATCCGGAAACGGCTGGATTACTGGGCGAAGTTGCGAAAAGAGCGGAACGGCTAGGCGGCGCGATTTACGTCGTCATGCCCGGCCTTGTTCCGGGCATCCACGTCTTTTGGCTCTTGCCGTACAAGAAGACGTGGATGGCCGGGACAACAAGCCCGGCCATGACGGAAAACAACCGCTATTTCCCCGTCTTCACGAATTCCAAAATCTCATCCGTCAGCCGCGTATCGGCGGTGTTGATCGAATACACTTCCGAGATGTGGCTGTGCTGCGGCAGCATGAACGCATGCGCGCAGCCCGTTGGGCGTTTGCAACTGGCCTGCTTCATCAGTTCGAATTGTTCGACGAAGCGCGGCGGATCGAGTTCGGCGGATGTGATCATCAGCGGGATCTTTGTCGCCAGCAGGCCCTGCATCGACGAATGCTCCGCATAGCGCGAGGGGTCGGCGCCGAAATAGGCGATCTCGGCATCGCCGACCGGAGAGGCGGTCAGGTCGTAGATCCCCGACACCATGATGGCGCCGGCGAGGCCGCCGTCCTTCACCTTGTAGAATTCCGGATGCGACACGTAGCCGGCGACATGCACGGCGCCGGCGGACTGGCCCATCAGGTAGATGCGCGAGGGATCGCCGCCACGCTCGGCGATGTTACTCGATACCCATTGCACCACGGCGGCGAGGTCTTCGGGCCCGGCCGGCCAGGGCGACTGCGGCGCCAGCCGGTAGGTGGCGTTGACGCCGACAAAGCCGCTTTTGACCGCCCACAGCATGATGTTGTCATAGAACGGGCTGCCGGGCGCGCGCTTGTTGCCGGCGACGAAGCCGCCGCCATGGATGTAGATCAGCACCGGCCGCAGGGTGGCCGTCGTCTCCGGCGTGAAGACGTCGAGCAGATGCCGCTCAGCGGGCCCGTATTTGACGTCGCGCTCGGTCTTGAGGCCCTGATACGGTTCCTTCTGCTGCATCGGCGCGTAGAGCGCCGCCGTCCTGGGCACGTCGATGACGCGGCCGATTTCGAGCAGTTTCCAGGCCAAATCCTCCGGCATCGGGCTCTGCTGCGCCCACGCTTGGCCGGCGATCGTCATGGCCGCGACCGCCACAGCCCATTTCAAGCGCATCATTCGACTTCTCCCGCCGCTTCTTGATTATCGGGTCCAACATGGCCGATCTGGCCCGTGATTTGTACCGATTTCACAGTGACGATTCGGCCCATTTGAGCTACCCAACAGGCTACTTTGGAGCCGCCCCCATCATGAGCCGACGCGTCAAGAAACCTCTCCGCCCGGCGGGCGACCGCCCCAAGGGCGCGCGTCCGTATCGGGGATCGCAGGCCGAGCGGCCGCCGCACCGGACCGGCGCCAAGGCGCCGCCGCGCCGCCCCCCGGCAGCCCCCCGCGCGCCAAAACCATTCGTGGCCGCGCCCGAAAAGGTCGTCGTCGAGCCCAGGAAGCCTGAGGTTGCGTTGCCGACCAAAGTCCAGACCTTCGTCGTGACGGCGGACGAGAACAACATGCGGGTCGATCGCTTTCTCGAAGCGCGTTTCCCCGGCCTGTCGTTCTCCCATATCCAGCGCATCGTCCGCAAAGGCGAACTGCGCGTCAACGGCAAGCGCGCCGACAGCAAGGACCGGATCGAGGAGGGGCAGAGCATTCGCATTCCGCCGCTCAAGCTCGATACGCCGAAGGTGGCGGGAACGCTGTCGGAGGCCGGCGCCAAGACCTTGCAGGCACTCAAGGACATGATCCTGTTCGAGGACGCCGACGTCATGGTGCTGAACAAGCCCGCAGGGCTAGCGGTGCAGGGCGGCTCCGGCATCACCCGCAACGTCGACGACATGCTGGAAGTGATGCGCGATGCCAAGGGGCAAAAGCCCCGGCTGGTGCACCGGCTCGACAAGGACACCGCAGGCTGCCTGCTGATCGCGAAGACTCGTTTTGCAGCGACCGCGCTGACCGGTTCGTTCCGACACCGCTCCGCGCGCAAAATCTACTGGGCGCTGGTGGCGGGCGTGCCAAAGCCGAAGCAGGGCCGCATCTCGACCTATCTCGCCAAGGAAGAGAGCGAAGACGACACCATCATGCGGATCGCCAAGCACGGCGACGAGGGCGCCAGCCACGCGGTCACGTACTACGCGGTGGTCGAAACCTCGGCGCAGAAACTCGCCTGGGTGTCGCTGAAGCCGGTGACCGGGCGAACCCATCAGTTGCGCGCGCATATGGCGCATATCGATCACGCCATCATCGGCGATCCCAAATATTTCAACAAGGAGAACTGGGATTTGCCGGGCGGCATCCAGAACCGGCTGCATCTGCTCGCGCGCCGGATCGTGATCCCGCATCCGCGCGGCGGTTACATCGACGCGTCCGCGCCGCTGCCGCCGCACATGCTGCAGTCCTGGAACCTGCTCGGGCTCGAAGCCGACCGGTTCGATCCGATCGAGAACGCGCCGGAGGAATAGCGCGGGAATTCATGGCAGGCGCAATAACTGTCAAACCCGGTACGTCATCATCGGCTATCGCTCGGCCCAGTTTTTGACCCGATCGCCGGGTGAAATTCGAAGGTTTTGCGAATGATCCGTAGTCTGTTCCGCGCGGCGCTGTTTGTCGTCCTCATAGGTGAGACCTGCGCCACCGCTAACGCGCAGACCGTCGCGCTGACGGGCGGCACCGTCTATGCATCACCGGAAGCGGCGCCGCTCGCCGATGCCGTCATCATCGCGACCAATGGCGTCATCACCGCGACCGGCAGCCGCAGCGAGGTCCGGATCCCCGCCGATATCCGCGTCATCGATTGCAGCGGCAAGACCATTGTCGCCGGCTTCTGGAACAGCCATGTCCACTTCACGGAGCCGGTGTGGCTAAATGCCGGTCACGCGCCGGCGGCCACACTCGAAGCCCACATGCAGGAAATGCTGACGCGCTGGGGTTTTACCAGCGTGTGGGACCTTGGTTCTTATCCGGTTGACTCGTTAGCCCTGCGCCGCCGTGTCAACGCAGGCGAAGTACCGGGCCCCAACATCTTCTTTGCCGGCAACATGTTCCCCAAAGGAGGTCATCCGGTTTATGTGCCGCGCGAGGTGCCGCTGCCGGAAGTCGCCACACCCGAGGAGGCCGCGAAACTGTCGCGCGACTACCTCGCGATGGGCCTCGACGGCATCAAGCTGTTCACCGGCGCGTTCATGGGCGACAAACCCGTCGTCAACATGGAGCCCGCGGTGGCGAAAGCGGCGGTCGACGTCGCCCATGGCCAGGGCAAGCCGGTGTTCGCCCATCCGCAGAACAAGGCCGGCGTGGACACCGTGATCGAGGCCGGCGTCGATGTGCTCGCCCACACCGCGCCCAGTCAATCCGGCTACACGCCGGAACAGCTCGCGCGCTTCAAATCGCAGAATACCGCGCTGATCCCGACGCTGTCGCTGTTCACCACCGTCGTCCTCGATCCCGGCGTAACGGCGCGCATCGTTGCGGCCGCCGTCGGCCAGCTCAAGCAGTTTTCGGAGATTGGTGGTGTGATCCTGTTTGGAACCGACATCGGTTTCATCAAGCTCTACGACACCTCCACCGAATTCGACCTGATGCACCGCGCGCTCAGCGAAAGGCAGGTGCTGGCCTCGCTGACGACCAACCCGGCCACCTATTTCAAGGCGGCGAGGAAGGGCAGGGTCGAGAACGGGTTCGACGCCGATCTCGTGGTGCTCGATGGCGATCCCATCGCCGACGTCCATAACCTCGCCAAGGTCGCCTACACGATCCGTGCGGGGCAGGTGATCTACCAGAAGCCGTGAAGCCATAGCGTTTTCAAGCGAAGTGGACACCGGTTCGCGTGAAGAAAACGCGTCAAAACAAAAGGACCATCAGCGCCGGAACTGGTCGAGGAACAGCCGCAGCGAGTCGTGCGGGCTTTCGACATCCGAGATCAGCCAGCCGTCGGGACCGTTGACGACGATGAAGTTCAGGGTGATCGCCGGCCATGGTTGTCGAAGCTGACGGCGACATAGGTCTTGTCGAACTGCTTGCGCAGGATCGCGATCCCGACCGGGCCGAGCTTCCAGTTCGGGCTTTGGACCAGAAAGTCGTACGGCTGGTCCCGTGGGGCGGTCCAGGCCTTGCGCAGGCTTGGGTCGAAGAATTGGCGTGCGGTCTCGGGGTCGCGCGGCAGCCCCTTGGAGAGTTCGGCGGCGCCATTGCCGTAATGGGCATAGACGTTGCGGATCAGCGATTCCGGTGAGCGGAACCCGGCCTTGGCCGGCGCGAAGCCAAGGCCAGTGGCGAAAGCGAGAATCACAAGTCGCTTCAACGGCCTCATCAGCTTTCTTTGCACCCACCGATATCGTATTGTCCGGGTTAGATTATCACCTTCTGCCGGAAGCCGAAAACCGCATGCGTGAACTATTCGATGACGTCGCCGGCCAGTCTCAATTCGATCCCGAGGAGGCGGTCCGGCGCGCCACGCGTACCCCGCAGCGCAAGCGCTTTTACAAGGCCGCGGGCTTTGCCGAGGCCGAGGGCGGGTTTGCCGTCACGCTCGACGGCAAGCCGATCCGCACGCCGTCCGGCCGCCACGTCGTCGCCCCCAATCGCGGGATCGCCGAGGCGATCGCGGCGGAATGGGAGGCGCAGACCGAGACCATCAATCCCCTGAGCATGCCGCTGACGCGCTTTGCCAACAGCGTCGCCGAAGTCGGCGACCACGTCGATGCCGTGGCCGACGACGCCGCGAAATATCTCGGCACGGATCTGTTGTTCTACCGCGCTGGCCATCCCGACGCGCTAGTGGCAAGGGAGGCCGCGTCCTGGGACCCGGTGCTGTCCTGGGCGGCGAACGAACTCGGGGCGCACTTCATCCTCTCGGAAGGCATCGTGCATGTCACCCAGCCGGAACAGGCGATCAAAGCGGCACGGGCGGTGTTTCCGGTCGCCCCCTGGCCGGTCGCGGCTCTCCACGTGGTGACGACCCTGACCGGTTCGGCGCTATTGGCACTGGCGCTGTTGCACGGGGTGCTGGATCCCGAGCAGGTCTGGGCTGCCGCCCATGTCGATGAGGACTGGAACATCGAAAAATGGGGTCTCGACGAGGAAGTCGCGGCCCGCCGCGCCGCCCGCCTGGTCGATTTCAGGGCCGCGGCCACCATCCTGAAGGCTCTGAAGGGCTGATCGCTCGCCTTTTTGTTGGGCGCGCCATCCGAGGCAAAACCGGCGTCCACTTTTGCTGATCGCGCTCCGTCGGTTAACGAGAGGTTTACGCCGCCGGGTTAGGTTCTGGGCCTGACCGAGACCTCGATATATGGCGATTTCGATCAATCCCGTGAGTCCCGTCGCCGCCGCCCAACAGGTTGGCGGCGTGGCGCCGGAACTCGTGCTGCAGCCGGGCAGCGTGGTCAACGCCCAGGTGCTGCAGGTTCTCTCCGCCGATCTGGTGCGGATCGCAATCGCCAATCTTACCATCGACGTCGGCACGCAAATTCCGCTGCAACAGGGTCAGGCACTGCAATTGGCGGTCTCGCACTCCAGCGACGGCATCCGCCTCGCGCTGGTCGGGCAGGGCGGCGACGCGGCCGGTACCTCGCCGGATGCGGTGACGTTGTCGCCGGATGCGCAGGTCGATATCGGCAATCGTCCCACTATCGTTGCGCCAAAGAGCGTGCTGACGCCGGTCGAGCGCGCAGCCGTAACAGCGGCGGCGCAGACCGCGGCCACCGAGCAGGACAGCCTGGCGCCGTTGTTCGCCAATCTCGGCGCCGCCGCGGCGTCGGGCAAGCTGCCGCCAAAACTGCAGCAGGCGATTGCGCAGGTGCTGGCGCAGCAGACCAGCCTCGACCAAACCCTCGATGGCGGCGATATCAAAACCGCGTTTCAGAAATCCGGGATTTTGCTGGAGGCGTCTCTGGCATCCGGTTCAATTCCGTCGTCCGGCGCGCCCGACCTGAAAGCCGCGCTGATCGTGCTTCGGCAGACGCTGCAGACCGCGCTCGGCACCAACGCGACATCTGCCGTTCCGCCGGCGTCTGTTGCGGCGCAGGCGGCCGCGCCGAATGTTTCGGCGGCCGCAAGCCTTGCATCGTCAAGCCTTGCGCCATCAGCGCCGGAACTCGAGGTCCGGGAAATCATGTTGCCGCAGGCACGCGTGGCGGTGGCCGAGGATATCGTGCAGACCGCTGCCGCCGGCCGCAGCGGGCTGGCGTCGGCCCTGCACGCCGGTTCGACCGCGGGCGCGACCCTGAACCTGTTGCAGGAAGCGCTGCAGGAGCTCGGCAACCCGGCGCGGGCCGCAGCCTCGCTGAAGGACATCCGTGACGGCGACGTCACCGTCCATACCAATACGCCGCCGCCGCCGTTCCGCGGCTCGGCGCCGACGCCACAGCCGATCGCGTCGCCCTCGCTTGCGCCGGATGCGCCGCTCGCCACCACCGCGCATCATCTCTTGGACAACACCGATGCCGCGATCGCACGGCAAACCCTGCTGCAGGTCGCTTCGCTGCCGGACCGCGTCGACGTCGCGGGGCCGCGCATCGATTCCACGGCACCCAACTGGAATTTCGAAATTCCGTTCGTGACGCCACGGGGCACGGCGATGGCGCAGTTCGAGATTTCCCGCGACAGCGGCGGCCACGAGGTCGAGGCCGCCAAGCGGGTGTGGCGCGCACGCTTCTCGATCGACGTCGAACCGTCAGGCCCGATCCATGCGCAGATTTCGCTCTCCGGCGACAGGACCTCAGTGCGGATGTGGGCGGAACGGCCGGCCACCGCGGCGCAACTGCGCGCCGGCGCCTCGCAACTGAGCCAGCAGCTCAGCCGTGCGGAACTTAACCCCGGCGACATCGTGATCCGCGACGGCAACCCGCCGCAGGCCGCCCCCGCGCGCGCCGGGCATTTCCTGGATCGCGCGCTATGAGCGTCGATGTCAGAAACCAGCTCGCGGTCGCGCTGCACTACGACAAGACAGGTGCGCCGCGGGTCACCGCCAAGGGCAAGGGCGTCATCGGCGCCAAGATCATCGAAGTCGCCAAAGCGCACGACATCCCGATCGAGGAGAACGAGGTGCTGGCGGGCGCTCTGTCCAATGTCGAACTCGGCGATGAAATCCCGGCGGACCTGTATAAAGCGGTGGCCGAAGTCCTGATTTTCGTGCTTCGGCTGTCGGGCAAAATCCGCTAGTTTGTATCAGCCCGTATCGGTGGCCTCATGGTTCGAGACGCGCTGCCGCGCTCCTCACCATGAGGGTTTAAGACCTCATCCTGAGGAGGCGCGAAGCGCCGTCTCGAAGGATGAAGCCAGCGAATTGGTCATCGTATTACCACGATGCCGTCCACATCGTTCCCACGTCGTTCAACCCAGCCCGGATACCAACCCGTGATCCATCGTCGCCATGCGCTCGGTCTTCTTGCCGCCGCCTGCCTGTTGCCGTCGCGCAGCTTTGCCAACGTCTCCTACCAGCGCAGCGAATTTCGCGAGGATCTCGCCAAGCGGTTTTTCGACCTCGGCACCGAAGGCACCTTCGTCGGCTACAAGGTCGACGACTATCTGATCATCGCCAGCGACAAGGTGCGCTCGGGCGAGGCCAAACTGCCGGCCTCGACCTTCAAGATTCCGAATTCGATCATTGCGCTGGAGACCGGCGTGGTCGCCGATCCCGACAAGGACGTGTTCAAATGGGACGGTGTGACCCGCAGCATCGAGGCCTGGAACAAGGACCACACCATGCGCTCGGCGATCGCGGCGTCAGCCGTGCCGGTCTATCAGGAGATCGCGCGCCGCATCGGGGCGGAGCGCATGCAGAAATATGTCGACCTGCTCGACTACGGCAACCACGACATCGGCGGCGGCATCGACCAGTTCTGGCTGACCGGGAACATGCGCATCGATCCGATCCAGCAGGTCGATTTCGTCGATCGCTTGCGGCGCGGCGTGCTGCCGGTCTCCAGGCGCAGCCAGGACCTGGTGCGCGATATCATTCCGGCGACGAAAGTCGGCGACGCCACCATTCACGTCAAAAGCGGCCTCTTGGGCGCGGAGACCGGCAAGCCGTCGCTGGGCTGGATGGTCGGCTGGGCCGAGAAGGGCAGCCAGCAGACCGTGTTTGCGATGAACATGGACGTGCGCGACCCCAGCCAGATCCCCGCGCGCATGACGGTGACGCAGCAATGCCTCGTCGATATCGCAGCAATCTGACGGGCTGACCTGCGCCTCAGTGGCTCGCCAGCACCACGGCGTTCGATTAGCTTCCGGTTCATAAAAATAACCGGAGGAAATAAATAATGACCAGCAAGGCGCCGCGTTTTCCGCAATTGACCCTCGATCAGCTCGACGAAAGGCAGAAGCCGCTCGGCGAGCAAATCGTCAAGGTCTCAAGCGTCGGCCTCGGCGGACCCTATAACCCGATGATCCGCAGTCCGGTGCTGGGGCAGTTGCTGTTCGACCTGTTTCACTATCTGCGCTGGCAAACCTCGGTGCCGCACAAGCTCAATGAACTGGCGATCCTGATCATCGCGCGGCAATGGCGTTCGCAAATCGAATGGTTCGCGCATGCGCCGATCGCTGCAAAGGCTGGACTCTCGGCGGACATTCTCGCCGAGTTGAAGACCGGCCAGCGGCCGTCGAAAATGGCCGACGACGAAGCGCTGGTGTACGATTTCGTCACTGAACTCACGACCACGCACAAGGTCTCCGACGACACCTGGTCACGCGCCAGGAAGGCGTTCAACGACCAGCAGATCGTCGATCTCACCGCGGTCGCCGGCAACTACGTCATGGTGGCGATGCTGCTGGCGATGGCGGAGCAGAGCGTGCCGCCGGGCAAGGAGCCGCCGTTCAAGGACGGTGAGAAATAGTCGTCACTCCATCCGTCATTACGAGCGGAGCGAAGCAATCCGGAAACGCGGTGTGGATTGCTTCGTCGCGTTACGCCCCGCAATGGCGAAAACTATCGAAGGCGCGCGGTGAGTCCGGATATTCCCTCAGCGCCTGTTCAAGGCAACCGTAACGCCACTGATCTCGGTCCCTGCCGAGCGAATGGAGACGATCTGATGGTTGCCTTGCGTGGCCAGCGACAGGTTGGCATTGAAGTTCGGGCCCGTCGCCGACGCCTCGATGTGGTTGCCATGGGCGCGTCCGGAGATGGTGCCCGACGCGTTGCGGCTGCTCTCGCTCCACGAGCCCCGGATGGCGCCGCCCTGGTATTCGACGTCGCTTCTTAGGTCGAAGTTATAGCTGTCACTTGCACATCTCAGATTGAGCGAGAGGTCGGAATCGCCGCCGACGTCGTACGAGGCCCGACACCGCAGGCGCTCGGCTCTGCCATCCGCCATCGTCAACGTGCCGCCGCCCGACCATGAACCGGCTAGCGCCGCGAATGGACCCATCGGCGCCGGCGCCGCGGCGGTGGGTATCGACAGCGCTGCCAGCAACGCCAGTCCGGCCGGTGAAAACCTGGTTAGGGAACTCATGTCGCTCTCCTTCTGTCAGGATGGTGTCCGCTTAACGCGGAAGCGATCGACACTGTTCCTGGCGCGACCTGCCTCCCGGAGATGGAAGGCCGCCAAGGCGTGTGACGGGGACGCGCCAGTCCGCCTGCGCAGATGTGGTCGGGCTTTTCAGGCATCGTTAATCAGTTTGTCCGCAGAGTTCCCGATGGCCTTCAGATTCGTACCGCCTGGGTCGGTGAAGTCCCCCAGCCAGCTGGCGTTGCTGACCGGTTGGGACAAATTGGCCGCCGGCCGCCGTTTGCCGGTATTGGCCGAATTCAAGCTCGAGCCCGGGCTGCACGATCCGAAGCAACTGGTGGCGTGGAATGTCGAAGGCGAGGGGCGCCTGCAGAAGTTCCGCGCGGTCTACCAGGGCGAAGACGTCGGCGACGTCTTCAATGCGGCTTGGGCCGGCAAGACCATGGAGCAGGTCGTCCCGATGTCGCTGCGGCGGTTCACGCTGGACGCGGCCAAGGAATGCGCGACCAGCGGCTGTCCGGTTTACGCGATCTATTCCACCATCGATGGCAACGATGTCAGGGTCGACTGTCACCGGCTGCTGCTGCCGTTCGGCGGCGCCAGCGGCAAGGTCGAGCAGATGTTGGGCTCGCTGCAGTTGACCGTGACCGATACCCGCAAAAGAATCCTTTCGCATTTCAATATGCAGGCCGACCTTCTCGTCGCGGGCAGGATCAAGCCGGGCTTCACGCTTCCGAAGGCCGAGCCGACGGCCACGGCGGCCAAGACCGGCAAGGACAAGCGGCGGGCTTCACGCCGCGATATCAAGCGCTCCGCAAGGATCAGTTTTGCGAAGCAAAATCTCGTGTGCACGGTCCGCAACGTCTCGGCGACCGGCGCGTCGATCCAGGTGGCCGATGTCGCTGCCATCCCCGATAATTTTCGGCTGGTCCTGGAGATGGAAACGGCGGCGCGGCGTTGCGTGGTAGTCTGGCGCAAGACGACGCAGATCGGCGTCAAGTTTACTTGAGCGGCCGCTTTCCGATCCGCCCCAAATGCGTGAACCCAAATCCATCAGCGTATTTCAGGCCGTAGCCGAGCATGCGGTCGAAGCCGATATGGGCCAGCCAGATCATCGCGATCGAGAGCACCAGCGGCGACGAGGTGACAAATCCGAACGTCATCATCGCCATCGGCGCCAGGTAGCTGTGGGCGGAATTGTAGACCGTGGCTCCGAATTTGGGCCCGGCGAGATAGCCTGAGAAGCTCGCATCCGGCACGAAAAACAGGATGGCGTAGATCCACCAGGACCCGTCCCAGACCCCGTACAGCAGCGTCATCCCGGCAAACAGCGCCAGCCCTTCCAGCCGAAGCAGCGTCCGTACGCCGCCGGTGGCGGCGCCCGGGCCGTCGGCGCTTGCGGTATCGGTCATTGCGTCCCCTTAAGCTCAGGCAGCGGATATAGGGGCCGCGGGGCGGCGGTACCAGATGCCGGGTGGGGTGTTTCAGTTTAAGAAAATGCCGTGTTAGAACGCCCTTAAATCGTGACCTGAGACGGGCGGAAGCAGATGAAAGACATTTTGGACACCCTCGAAGAACGGCGCGCCGGCGCCAAGCTCGGCGGCGGCGAAAAGCGCATCGAGGCGCAGCACGCCCGCGGCAAGCTGACCGCGCGCGAGCGCATCGAGCTGCTGCTCGACAAGGGTTCGTTCGAGGAATTCGACATGTTCGTCGAGCACCGCTCGACCGAATTCGGCATGGAGAAGAACAAGATCCCCGGCGACGGCGTCGTCACCGGCTGGGGCACGGTGAATGGCCGCAAGACGTTTGTGTTTGCGAAGGACTTCACGGTGTTCGGCGGCTCGCTGTCCGAGACCCACGCGCTGAAAATTACAAAACTGCAGGACATGGCGATGAAGGCGCGGGCGCCGATCATCGGGCTCTATGACGCCGGCGGCGCGCGCATCCAGGAAGGCGTCGCAGCCCTCGCGGGCTATTCCTATGTGTTCCGCCGCAACGTCATTGCATCAGGGGTGATCCCGCAGATCTCCGTCATCATGGGCCCCTGCGCCGGCGGCGACGTCTATTCGCCGGCGATGACCGACTTCATCTTCATGGTGAAGAACACCAGCTACATGTTCGTCACCGGCCCCGACGTGGTGAAGACCGTCACCAACGAGGTCGTCACCGCCGA
>Ga0068855_100008393_pt1 | contig 12493 bp, 5 predicted proteins | sample KBSCornC52_FD_66592 | JGI IMG/M metagenome (GOLD analysis project Ga0068855, IMG submission 66592) | Corn rhizosphere microbial communities from Kellogg Biological Station, Michigan, USA - KBS Corn C5-2 | ecosystem: Host-associated > Plants > Roots > Rhizosphere > Soil ...
CCGAGCGCGATCGACATGGCGCCCGCGTGGAGATCCTGCAGCGGTCGCGTCAGCCGCCGCGCCAGGACGTCCGCGAGGCCGATCGCGATGAGCAGGACGCTGATGGCGCCGAGGACCAGCGTGATCGTCACGCGGCGCCGCGCCGCCGCCAGCGTCTCGCGATCGAGCGCCACTCCCAGGAACCCCACGCGCCGGCCGCCCGGGTCCTGGATGGGGCCGAACGCCACGGAGTACGACTTGCCGCCGAAGTCGAGGGCCACCACCGGCACCCGCGCCTCGCGGGCAGCGCCGATCGCCACCGACGGCAGGGCCGGGCCCGGGAAGCGGGCGCCGGTGGGCGAAGTGAAGGTCGACGTGCTGGGCTCGGTGCCGCGATAGAAGATGACCTCACGCGCGGCGCCCAGCTCGGCCTTGACGTGATCAGCGACTGGCCCGTTGATGCTGGCCGAGACCACCGCGGCCCCGAGCAGCCGCAGCGCCGGATCGACCAGCGGAAAGGCCGCGCGGACGACCAGCCAGTTACCGGCCGACTCGATGCTGATGGTGCGCTCGAACTCGAGCGCGCGCCGCACGACCGGCGAGCGGTCGGCCGAGTCGAACGCCGCGAAGCGCTCGCTGACGATGGCGTCGTTGCAGGTGCCGGCGGCGCAGCGCGCGAGGACCCGCCCGACGGCGTCGGTCACCTCCAGCAAGGCCGACGGTTGCCGCTCGGACAGATCGGCGAGGCGGCGCCGGACATCCATCGGCGTGCGGGCCAGGGCGTCCAGCAACGCGCCCTCGTTGCCGAGCGCGGCGGCGGCCGTGGCGCGCTCGCGCACCTCGCCGAGCAGCAGGGCGCGCGCCACCTGCAGGCCGCGCTGAGCCTCGAACTCGATGCCTTGCTCCACGCTCGAGAAGACCAGAGCGGCCGCGACCGCGGCGACGGCGATGACCGGCACCAGCGTCGCAACGATCAGGAACAGCGACAGGCGCACCCGGAGGCCGCGGCGCCGGCGTGGGGACCGCCGGCCGGCCGCCGCAGCCGGCTCGGCCTTGAACGTCTGGGCGATCCGGTCGAGCCCGACCCGCGCGCGGCTCTTCGTGTCGGCGGCGACGGGCAGAGCGTCCGGCGTGGCCGGAGTTTTCCCGGTGGGCCTCGACCGCTCGGCGGGGATCTCCGGCCGGGTCGGCGCGCGCACGATCGGAATGGACCCGAGCGGGGTCGGCCCGGGCGTCGAAGACACCGGCGGCCCCGGTGAGGGGGCGCGCGCGCCCGGCAAGGGGACGGTCGGCGCCACGCGCGGCGGCGCGACGGGCAGCTCGCGCGGGGGTACCGGCGTGCTCGACCCGGGCGCGCGCGGGGGGCGTCGCTCGTCGCTCACGGCGCCCGGCCCACCCCGCGATAGAGCGCGATGGCAGAGGATTGAACCGCCAGCCCGCCGATGTCCGCGCGCGTGGCGAACACCACCATCGGGTGCGCCAGCGGGACCCAGGGCGCCTCCATCGCGATGACGGTCTGCGCCCGCGCATAGAGGCTCTCGCGCTCCGCGCGATCGGTCGTCCGCTGCGCCGCCAGGATCGTCTCGTGCACCGTCGCGTTCGAGAAGAAGGAGATGTTCGACGGGTGCGCCCCCAGCGCGTTGTCCGCGTCGAGGAGGTTGTAGAGAAAGTCGTCGGGATCGCCGTTCGTGCCCGACCAGCCGGTCAGCGCGAGGTCGTGCTCCCCCGCCCACAGCGCGCGCTGCAGCTCGGCCGGCTCGTGGGCCACGATCTCGACGGGGAAGCCCACCTCCTCCAGGCAGCTGCGGATCACGGCGGCCACGCGCTCGGGCGCCGGGACGTACTGGCGGGGCAGCGACGGGATGTAGAGCTTGAGCGGGCGCGAGGCCGCGCCGCTGAAGCCAGCCTCGGCGAACAGACGGCGCGCCCGTTCCGGATCGTACGTGAACGACGGCAGATCCTGGCGGGCCGACCACATGTTGGGTGGCAGCGGCCCGACCGCCGCCGTGGCCAGGCCCTGGTAGACGAAGCGGACGATGGCGTCGCGGCGAATGGCGTGAGCCACGGCCCGCCGCATGCGGGGATCGTCGAAGGGGCGATGGCGCGTGTTCAAAGCGATGTACGACACCAGCGAGGCGGGCGCCGAGACCAGCCGGAGGTCGGGATCCAGGCGCACCAGCGGGATGTCGTCGGGGTCGAGCTGCTCGACGACGTCGGCCGCCCCCGACTCGATGGCCTGCATGCGTTGCCGCGAGTCGCGCAGCTGCAGCATCACCAGATAGCGGATGTGCGCCGGCTGATCCCAGTAAGCGTCGTTGCGCTCGAGCGTGATGCGGTCGCCCGGGATCCATTCGAGGAACCGGTACGGCCCGGTGCCGACCGGGTGGCGCCCGAACTTGGTGCCGAAGCGGCGCACCGCCGTGGGAGACACGATCGACGCCGGACCGATGGCGAGGTTGGCCAGGAACGGCGCGTAGGGGCGATCGATCTGGAACTGGACGCGCAGCTTGCCGATGGCCACCACGCGCCGGATGTTGCGGTAGCTCTTGGCCCACACGAAGTCCGGCTCGTGCGCCGGATGGTCCGCGGCGATCTGCCGCTCGAACGAGAACACGACGGCGGCGGCGTCGAAGGGCGTGCCGTCGTGAAACGTGACGCCTGGCCGCAGATCGAACGTCCACACCTTCCCGTCGGCGCTCACCTCCCAGCGCGTCGCCAGATCGGGCTCGGGCTCGGGCCGCCCGGCCGTGAACCGCACGAGGCGACCGAAGACTTGCTCCGCCACCTCGAGCGACTCGAGGTCGGAGGCGCGCGCTGGATCGAGGTTCGTCGCGTCGCTCGGCCGCGCCACCACCAGGCGGTCGCGCAGATGTGACGAGCCATCGGGGCGGGAATCGCAGCCGGCGGCCCCGGCCGGCCCGGTCAACGCCGCGGCCACCAGCGCCGCCCGCGCCAAGGCCGAGGGCCCCCACCTGGGCGACACGGGCGCCCCTCGCCTTCGCGCCCCCGGCCGCCACCCGCCGCCGCTGCATCCGAGCAGCGGGCCGGCCTTCACCGCGACGCCCCTTCGCTCCGTCCGACCACGACCGAGATGTCCTCGCGCTCGAAAGCGTCGACCCGTCGCAGATCCTCCGCCACTTTCTGGTACCGATCGGGCGAGACGCGGAGGATCGACAGCCGGGCCTCGCGCTCCAGAGTCAGGACGGGCACGCGGCGGCCAGCGTCGCTCGCACTCTGGCCCGCGCTCGGGCTCACGGCGCCAGGGTCCAGATGGCGCCGCTCGCGGAAGCGGTATTCGCCGTCGCGCGCGACCACCCGCTCGGCGTCGCCTCCCGCCGCGCCAGCCAGGCGCGCGCCAGATGGTAATTCGATGCGCGCCCGCAACGTGGTGGGCACGTCGAAGCTGGTGAGCAGAGGAACCGTGCGGCGCGACTCGGTGGCGTAACGACGGCCGGGCTGCGCCCGAAAGAACAGCGGCGTGATGCGCAGCCCGCTCGCGTCCGCGGTGCCGAAGCGCGGGCTCGTGAAGGAGTAGCGCACGCGCACCTCGGCCGCCGCGTAGGGCCGGCGCGGTGAATCGCCGCTCGGTCTCGATGGAATGTCCACCTGCAGGTCCTTCAGCTCGGCGCCGGGGAAGTGTACGCCCAGCCAGCGCTGCTCGAAATCCTGCCGCATCTTGGTCTCGTCGCCGCCCAGCTGGTCGATGACCTCCGACCACTCCAGGGCCGGCCAGCCGCGGATCACCTCGAGGGCCCGCACCTGGGCCCGGCCGTCAGCCGCGACGCGGGCCGAAAGGTCGATGGTCCGCGCGTTCTCGCCGGCGCTCCGCACGGTCTCGAACGCGCCGCTCGAGAGCACGACGGCCCGCGCGCCGTCGAGGCCCGGCGACACGTAACCGAGCGGCGCGTGTTTGAGCCGCGGATCGACGTGAAGCACGCGGCCCCCTGGGAAGGTGAACCGCACCAGCACCTCGGCAAAGTCGTCCGCCTCTTCCACCGGGGCCGCGACGGAGCCTTCCGCCGTGAAGCGCGAGCGCCCGAGCGCCACCTCCGCCGACAGGCCGAGCCGCTGGGCCAACGCGAGCAGCACCGCCACGCGGTTGCCCCGACCGCTCGCCACCGCAAAGGTGGCCGGACCGCGCAGATCCTCGCTCGGCTCCACGTTCTCGCCGACCCACGCCACCAGCGCGCCGGCCCGCGCCTCGGGCGACGGAGCGGGGCTACCGGCGAGCGCCCTGATCTGCCGCTCGGCCTGGTCCAGGCCGCCCGCGTCGCGGGCCGTGCCGTAGAGCTGCTCCCGCAAGAAGCGGGTCCAGGCCGGCCAGCGAGCCCCGAACGACGCCCGCACCGAAGGCACGTAGTCGATGGCCGGCACGGGCGAGCGCTCGCCGAAGAGCTGCGGGACTTGCCGGGCGGCGAAGGTGGTCAGCACCAGCCCCGGCCCCGCGGCGGCCCGGATCGCCGCGGGCGCGCCGGCCCTCGCGTCCAGGCTCATCTTCTGCGCCACCTCCGCGTCCGTCACCAGCAGGTATTCGGTCCGATCGAGGGGCGCGTCGAAGGACTGGAAATAGAAGCGGTCGCTCAGGAAGCCGCTCCGCTGTCGCGCGCCGGGCCGCTTCGCGTCCGGTCGGGCGTCCGCGTCGTCGAAGTCGCCCTCGAACGCTTGCTGCGGCCCGCGCACCTCCAATGTCTCCTTCTCCAGCACGTCACCGATCGCCAGATCGGCGGCCGAGATGGCCTCTTTCCCCGCGACCTCTTCGGGCTCGCGCGTGGTGCCGTCGGGCTTGTGCGTTCGCAGCGTCAGGACCTCGGCTCCCTCGGGCACGGACACCTCGCCCCACTTCTCGATCGCGTCCTTGCTCTGCACGCGCACGATCTCGTGGGTCAAGGTGATCTGCGCGCCGCTCGGCAGGACGCGGGTGACGGCGCGGTCGAGGAGCACGACCGCTGGTGACGACGCCGCGTACGACCGCTTCGAACGCTCGAACTCCCGGATGACGGCGCGGCCGTCCAGCCGGAAGCCGTCGAGCGGCAAGGGGAGCCCCAGCGCGCGGGCCGCCCGCAGGATCTGCGGCAGATCCGGACGATCTTCCAGCAGGGCCGCCAGCCGCGCGCGCGCCCGGGGCGCGTCCCCGGCGGCGATGAGGGCGTCGATCCAGTCCTTCATACCTTCGCCGTCGGTGGGCTCGAGGTCCGCTTCGAGCAACGCCGCCGCCTCGGCCGGGCGGCCGCGCGCCAGCACCAGCCGCGCCAGCGACCGCAGCCAGGCCGACGGATCGGACCCGAGAGCCACCCCGCGGCGCAAGAGGGCCTCGGCGCCGTCGAGATCTCCGCGGCGGCGCAGCCGCTCGACGCGATCATCGGTCAACGCGCCACAGACGATGGTCGCCTCTTCCAGGCGACGGACGGCGGCGGCGTCGCGCCGCGCCTCGGCCCGCAGGAGGGCCGTCTCGATCACGGCGCATGCGCCGCCACCCAGGGCCACGGCGCGGTCGAGCGCGCGATCGGCGTCCCATTCGAGGCCGCGCAGCCGATAGGCCCCGTGCAACGTGAGCTGAGGCAACCACCAGGCCGGGGCTGCCGCCGCGGCTTGCTGGGCCTCGTCGAGGGCCTCGTGCGGGCGGTCGTCGTCGAGCGCCAGCCCCGCGAGCGCATTCCGGGCGCGCGCCAGCCGCGGATCGAGGGCGACCGCGGCGCGGAGCAGGACGCGTGAGCTCTCGCGAGCGAAACCGCTCGGCTGGCTGGAATCGTCGCGAGCAAGGGCCGCCGCCAAGGTCGCCCCGATGGCCAGCCTCGGCAGCGCCGTCAGCGCGCGGGCCGCCCGCTCGGCGCCTGCCACGTCGCCGAGCTGGTTCGCGACATAGGCCCGCGCATAGACGCGGGCCGCCTCGACCGGTGCGCCGGTGGTTGGCGCGGGGCTGGCCGGACCTTCGGGCCACACGCCCGCCGACGGCACCACCAGCAAGGCCAGCTCGGGGTGCCCGCCGTAGCTGGCCAGGCGCAGCTCGATGCGGTGCCGGCCAGCTTGCCATGCGACGCGTGTGGCGGAGACGCGGGGTCCGTAGGCCCGCTCGCCGCCGTGTACGCGGGGCGCGACCCCGTCGGCGAGCACCCGGGCTTCTCCGTGAAAGTCGAGCACGATGTCGAAGGCCCCCGCGACCTGCACGTCCACCTCGCTCACCACGCGCTGCGCGCCGGCCCGTCCCTCGTACGAGGGGATCGCCACGACGCAGCCCGGGCGCCGCACGACGCGACCCGCGCCACCCGCCGCGCGCGCCGGCGTTTCGAGGTCGAGGTGCGGCAGCCGCCCGGTCGCGGGCCGCACCTCGAAGGTCCGCACGCAGCCGTTTCGAGCGGCGGCCGCCGCCAGCGCCGCGGGATCTCCCCGGCGGATGGCGATGCGCTCGTCCAGCATGGCGAGCGCGTGGCGCGCCGGCCACGCGAGCGGAAGCGGCGGGATTCGCAAGATCCGGTCCTCGATCGTCCTGCGCGCCGCCTCCGAGCCGCCGTGCTCCTCGAGGAGCGTCCCGAGGCGCCCCGCCGCCAGCGCCGCCATCTCCGCCCCGGCCGCGCCGTCGGTCCCCCCCGGGTCGAACGTCGCGCCGCCGCCCGCCGCTTCCAGCAGCGCCAGATACGAGGCGATCGCGCGCTGGCTGTCGCCGCGCTCGAAGGCCAAGGACGCATCGGCCAGGCGCGTGAGCCGATCACGAGGATCGACGGCCAGCCCGGCCGCCGCGGCGGCCTCGGCGGCTCGATCATCGCCGGCGACGAGGAGCGCCCAGACCCTCGCTCCGCTCTCCGTTGAAGACGATCGGTCCGCCAGCGCCGTCGCTCGCGCGCTTCTCCAGGCGGCGCAGCCGGAGACGGCCCAGAGCGCCGCCGTCACCAAGAGCGCCGCACGCCGAGACGCCGACGGCGCCAACGGGCGATAGACGACGAGAGAGAGGGAAATGCCTGGGCGCCTCATGTCGCTCACGGGGCCGCCGGTCGCGCCGCCGGCTCGATCGTCGCCTCGGCCGCGGTCGAGGCCGTCGCCCCGTTAGCCGCGGCCGGTTTCGCCGCCGGTCCCGCCGTGATCTTCTCCGCCATCATCGAGTCGACGGAGGCCAGGAACCGTCGAAACGCGGGATACTCCTCGGCGCTCACCCGATCGCGCTGGACGTCCAGCGTGCCGGTCACGCGCACTTCCCCCGGACCGAGGCGCTCGACCCGCAGGTCGAACTGGCCGAAGGGCGAGTCGATCCGTCGCGAGGCCGGGACGTGGGTCAGCTCGAACCCTGCCGGGAACCGATAGTCGATCTCCTCTGCGTGCTGCCAGGGATAGGCGAGCACCAGCGCGGACCGGCGCGCCGACAGCCGCGCGTAGGTCCGCGCCAGATCCACCTCGCGCGTCCCGAGCCCCAGCTTCAGGCCATCGCCTGCCGTCCGTTCGCCCAGCCCCGGTACCGCCGCGTGGGCCAGGATCGTGACGGGGCGATTGCGATCCTCGATCCCAGGCATCTCCACCGACAGCACCCGCGCGCCCGGGCTGCGTGCGGAGAACGCCTTGCCGTAGCGCTCCTCGCGCTCGCCGGCGGTCTGGTAGTGCTCGCGCCACTCGGGGGCCGCCTGACCGGTCAGCGTCAGCTCCTCGTGCACATCGGCGCTGCCGTCGGCCTCCATCGTCACCTGCCAGCGTCGTTGCGCCCGGTTGCGGGCCGACGGCAGCACGGGCGTCTGGGCCAGTCGCGCCCCGCGCGGACCGACCTGCAGCACCATCACCCCCTGGTCCTGTCCGGGCAGCTCGTTCATGCCCGAGAACTCGGCGGTCCCGTCCAGGTAAAGTCCGAGCTTGGGGACGAATACGATCGCGTGATCGAAGATGGCGAGCGAAGCCGGCAAGGTCGCCAGCCGGCCGCCCCGCTTGGTGCGCAGGAGGACCATCTCCGCGTCGATCCCGGCCTCGCGCAGCAGCACCACCAGCAGCGCCGCCTTGTCCTTGCAATCGCCGAAGCGGCGCGAGAGCACCTGCGAGACCTTGTAGGGCTTGAACCCGTGAATGCCGAACTCCAGGCCGACGTAGCGCGTGCCCCCCACCACCAGCGCGTGCAGCGCGCGCACCCTGGCCAGCAGCCTGGCCTGATCGTCGAGCGGCGCGACGGCGGCCGCCGGGCGGAGGGCGTCGGCGACCGCCTTCTTGATCGCCTCGTCCGCCACCAGCTGCTCCTCGACGAGGCGCCAGTACCAGGCGCCCACCTCCTCCCAGCTCCCGTAGGTGCTGACGTGAAGGTAGGGCGAGATCTCGGCCAGCCCCGGCATGGCGGGCTCGGCTTCGATGCGCGGCACCTCGTCGGCCGCGAAGCGATAGATCGTCTCGCCGGGCGCTCGGGTCACGGATTCGGTCAGGCGCGCGACGGCCGGACGCGCGAAGTGAAAGGTGCGTCCCGGCGGGCCGAGGAGCGTGTAGTCCCACCGCCGTTTCGGCACGCCCTCGGCGACGTACTGCAGATCGCCGAAGTAGCCAGCCAGCTGGTTCTCGCGCGAGACGTCGGACACGAGATATTCGATCTCCAACACGTCTCCGGCTCGCAGGCCCTCGAAGGCCACGACCTCGGCGCGGAAATCGTAATAAAGGCCGTACCACGGCTCCGACAGGTCCTGATCGTCGCGGCCCGAGGCCTGCAGGGTCTGCCACACCCCGGCGGCGTCACGCCGGAAGATGCGCGCCTCGCGGATCTCGACCTCCTCCGATCCGGGCGTGTAGCGAACATAGAACTCCTTGTTCTCTCGCGCGCCGGCCTCGGTCCGGATCGCGGTCACACGCTGAGCGAACGTCTCCGCCAATCCGTTCGGATGAACGCGGACCACCCGGCGATCGAGGAGGACGACGGCGGGATCGGCTTCGCGCGCGACGGGAGCGGGCGCGCGGGTGCCACCGGAGGGGGGCGCGGCGGACGATCGAGCGGCCTCTGCGGCGAGGAGCGGGAGGACGGGCGCGGCGAAGGTCTTGGCGAGATCGGCGGTGGGACCCGGAGTCGACGACGAGGGAGACGAAGAGCGAAGGCGCGCGGCTTCGGTATAGCGGCGCAGCTCGACGTCTTGCGGTCGCAGGTCGCGCGCCGCCTGGAGCCACGGCAGCGCGGCTGCCGATTGCCCGTGTCGGTCGAGCAGGCGGCCGATCTCGGCGGGCAAGCTGAACTCGTGCGGCAGCCGTCGCGCGGCGGTCTCCAGCACCTGGCGGGCGCCCGCGACGTCCCCCCGCCCCTCTCGGTGCCTCGCGACGTCGATCGTCAGCGACGGCAGGTCCAGTCGAGCCCGGGAGGCTTCCTCGGCGTAGCGGGCCGAGTTGACGGCGTCTCCCCGATCCCACGCGTACGCGGCCAGCTCGCGCAGGAGCTCGACGTCGTCGTGAGCGTGCGGCAGGAGGCCCGCGAGCTCGCGCTCGGCGCCCTCCCGGCGCCCCAGCACGAGCAGCAGGCGCGCGCGCTCGCGCGCCACGATGGGCACCGCCCGCGCCGAGGGCGGCAGGGCGTCGAGGCGCGCCAGCGCCAGCGCCGGAAGCCCCGCCGTCTGCTCCTCGCCGGCCAAGGACAAGGCGGCGGGCCAGCAACGCGGATCGGCCACCAGCGCCGCCCGCCACAAGTCCGCGGCCGCGGCCGGGCGCCGCTGGTCGCGTGCCACGTCGCCCAGCGCCGAGAGGACCCGCGCCCGCTCACGCGGATCGCGCACGAGCGGGAGGGCACGCTCCAGGGCCCGCCGCCGCTCATCGTCCTCGCGCGCCGCGGCCGCCAGGCCCAGCAAGGCAGCCGACGACGACGAAGCGGCCGTCGAGGCCTCGAAAGCGGCGGCCGCCGCCTTGGCGTCACGGTCGGCGGAATCGACGTTCATCAGATAGCGGCCGAGGTCCAGCCAGGCCTCCGCGCGCGCCGCCGCCGTCGCGCCGGACCGATGCGTCCGAGCGCGCAAGAGGTCCTCCAGATTTCGAGGCAAGTTCCGAGGCAAGTCTGAGCCCCGCGAGGAGCCGGCCCGTGTCTGTCCCTCGGCCCCCTCACCTTCCCGAGCCGCCGCCCCGGCGAGGGCCTCGCCTGGGCCCGGCTCGAAGGAATCCTCGAACGCGAGCGCCCGGCCGTCGAGCCGGGTCAGACGCGCGAAGAGCTGCCAGGCGCTCGACCCCACGACCGACTTCATCAGGAGACGGTTCCAGCCCGCCTCGAGGTGGACCGCCATCGCGTCCTGATCGAGGCGGGCCGTGCGCGCGCGATCGGCGGTGAACACCGCGCCGCCGTTGCACCAGACCTTGACGGGGCCCGGGCTGCCGAGGCGCAGCGCCGCGTCGGTCGCCCGCGCCACCTTCACGAAGGCGAGCACGTACCCCACGGCCTCGGTCTCTGGACGGAGGAGCGCGTCCAGGTGCAGGGCACCACGGTACACGGCCCCCTCCGCGCGCCGCCAGCTGACGTCGCGCTCCTTGCCCGCATACCCGCGCGCGCCGTCGGGAATCCCCGACCCCTGCTCTGACTCGGGCGGAAACGCCACCCCGAAGCTGCCGCGCCCGTCCCCGAACGGGCCGATCACCCACAGGTGTCGAAGGCCCCCGAGCGGCCCTCGCAAAGTCGCCGCGCGCGCGTCGTCGCCCTCGGCATCGGCCCGCCGCGCGAGCCAGTCGCGGGCCCGCGCCGCCACCAGCGGATCGGTCCGCGCGTCGTCCACCAGGCCCCCGATCACCCGATCGAAGCGCCCCGCGGGCTCACCGTCCGCCAGCTCGAAGAGCGCGACGAGCGGCCCGACCGCTTCGGGCCGCCCGACCGCCGCCCGCAACCGCGCCAGCTCGCCGGCCACAGCGGTCGAGAACGGATCGTCGTCGGCCCGCGCCGACGCGCCGCCGAACGAGCCCACCGCGACGGCGATGCCGACGGCGACAGCGACGGGAGCGGCGGAAGCCGTGATGGGGCGGGCGATGCGTCGAATGATCGCTGGAAGGTCGGACGATCGCGCCCGACTGGCGCGACGGAAGAGCATCGCGCGGGAGTATACGCCCCGCGCACGCCGAAGGCGCGTACCCGGCCGCGGTCGGGTGGACCGGGCCTCTCAGCCCGCTACTCTTCTCGCTCTTGCCGCTTCTCTTTCTCTTCGTCGGTGAACTCGATGCCCCCGTGCCGAGACACCAGGAGGAGATCGCGCCCGGCCCCCGCGCGATAGTCGTGGCTCGATCCTGGCTCGGCCTCGACGATGGCGCCCGGGCCGTACACCTGCCCGCGGTCGTACATCATTCCGTCGACGACCAAGGTCGTCTCGCCGCCCCGGTGCCTGTGGCGCGGAAAGGTCGTCCCCGGCGCCATCCGGACCACGCCCGCCTCGAGGCCGGCCATTGAAGGCCCCGGCAGGAAGTGGAAGTAGCGCGCGCCCCCGGGGAACACGGACCACCCGACGCTCTGGTCGACCCGCGCGAGGATCTCGCGCACGGCCCCCTCCGCCAGATCGAAGAGCCGCCCCATCGACCCGAAGAAGGGCCGAAATCGTTCGACGCTGCCGACGGTGTCGAGCAGCCGCTGGCGCAACGCCGGCGGCGGCATCTCGGGTTTGACGCGCAGCTGAGCCCAGGCTGCCACCGCCTCCTCGGCGGCCGCGGCCTCGCGCGCCAGGACCGGCGACGCCTCGAGAGCGGCCGCGAACCGGCGCCGCGCCTCGGGGTCGAGCGCGTCGAACACGAATTCAGGAAGCACCTCGTCCGGGCGGCTCATGGCGTCCGGCCTCCCCCGGCATCCGGGACCTTCAAGGCCTCTCGCAGCGCTCCGAGCGCGCGGGCCATCCGCGACTTCACGGTCCCGATGGGGATCTGCAATCGCTCCGCGATCTCCGAGGACGAGAGGCCGTCGAAGTACGCCAGATCGATGACCGTGGCCAGTTCCTCCGGCAAGCCCAGCGCCAGCAGGCGCACCCGCGCCGCATCGACCCCGGCGGCCGGGCTCCCGGCGCCACCCTCGGTCGGCGGCGGCTCGACCGAGACGCGCTCGACGACCTTCGCGTCGCGCGCCCGCTTGCCCAGGCGATCGAGGGCCCGGGAGCGCGCGCGGATGGTCAGCCACGCCACGACGCTGCCCCGCAGGGGCGAATATTCCGCCGCGTGCTGCCACACCTCCAGGAACACGTCGTGAATCAGGTCCTCGGCCGGAGCCGCGTGGCCAAGGATCCGCTTCGCGAGCCCAAGCAACATGGGCGCGTGCAGATCGTAGAGGGCCGCCAGGGCTTGCCGGTCGCCGGCGGCGATCGCCGCGACCAGCGCCACGTCGCCCCCCGTCCCCCGCGACTCAGGCCGTGACAACGAAGCGTCCTTCAGCATCCAAGCCCCGAAGCTATCAGCGGCACGCGGTGCGTGACAAGCCAGCCGCAGGGGGGACTTCGTCCCCCCTACGTGACCCCCCAAAACGCGCAGGGGGGACTCCGTCCCCCCTACGTGACCCCCAAAAACGCGCAGGGGGGACTCCGTCCCCCCTACGTGACCCCCAAAAACGCGCAGGGGGGACTCCGTCCCCCCT
>Ga0068855_100008394_pt1 | contig 12491 bp, 10 predicted proteins | sample KBSCornC52_FD_66592 | JGI IMG/M metagenome (GOLD analysis project Ga0068855, IMG submission 66592) | Corn rhizosphere microbial communities from Kellogg Biological Station, Michigan, USA - KBS Corn C5-2 | ecosystem: Host-associated > Plants > Roots > Rhizosphere > Soil ...
ACGACGTCGATGGGTGCCTCGCTGATCGCGAACATGTCAGCCCCCGGAAACCGGCGGCAGGAACACGATTTCATCATTGTCGGCGAGTCGATGGTTCCAGTCGGTGAAGGCGCCATTGACCGCCACGCGCAGGCGGTCTGGCGCGAAAGCGAATCCATGCCGCGCCGCCAGTTCGGCATACAGTGCGCGTACGTCGCGCGCGTCGCTCGCAACCTGTTCCTCGGCACGGCCGGCAGCATCGCACAGGGAAGCGAAATAGAGCAGCCGGTAATTCATCGTGTCCTCGCCTGTTTGCGTGGCGCGGCTTTCCCGGCCTTCACTTCGCGCTTGCCGCCGGATTTCTCCAGCAACCGTACACGCTCGATCACGATTTCGTGCGACAGCGCCTTGCACATGTCGTAGACCGTGAGCGCCGCGACGCTGGCGCCGGTGAGTGCTTCCATCTCGACCCCAGTCTTGTGCATGATCGCGACTTCGCAATGTATGGCGAGTTCGGTGTCCGACACGAAATCCGCGTCGATCCGACAGCGTTCGATCGCGAGTGGATGGCAGAACGGGATCAGTTCGTGGGTGCGCTTGGCCGCCATGGTGCCGGCCACGATCGCGGTGTCGATCACCGGGCCCTTCTTGCTGCGCATCCCGCCATCGCGCAACGCCTTGGCGGCGTTTTTCGGAAAGCGCACCACGGCTTCGGCGATGGCGGTCCGCGTCGTCGCCTCCTTGGCACCGACGTCCACCATGCGCGGGCGATTGGATGAGTCGATGTGGGTCAATGATGTGTTGCGCGATTCGCGCATATTGATCACCAGAAAGCAGAAATGAATTTCGTCATTCCGGGGCGATCGCCGGCTCTATCGGCGATGGAACCCGGAATGACCAGAAAAACAAATCCTCGCGGCGCATGTAGGCTCACCCTCCGATCGCAAACATTTCGACATGATCCAGCACGCCCGCAGCGCGCAATTCCGCGCGGCGCTCGCTGTAGCGGTCGCCACGATGGCTCCAGATGCCGGCGACGGTCGCGCGCAACGCGGCATCGGATTCACCCGCACGCAGCAGCGCGCGAAGGTCGTGGCCGGCGTGGGCAAACAGACACGTGTACAGCTTGCCGTCGGCCGACAGGCGGGCGCGCGTGCAGCCGCCGCAGAACGGTTCGGTCACCGAGTTGATGAATCCCACCTCGCCCGCGCCGTCGCGGAACCGCCAACGGCGCGAGGTGGAAGCTGCGTCGCGGGGCAATGATTCCAGGGGCCAGCGCGCATCGATGCGTCGCGCGAGTTCGGCACCGGGCACGACCCGGTCGCCGCGCCAGCCATTGACGGTGCCCACGTCCATATATTCAATGAAGCGCAGCACATGACCCGTCCCACGGAAGCGCGCGACCAGGTCCAGCACGCCATCGTCGTTCACCCCGCGCATCACCACGCAGTTGATCTTCAGCGGCGCGAACCCGACCGCTTCCGATGCCGCAACCCCCGCTTCGACCTGCACAAGTTCGCCGCGCCCACCCGACATCCTGCGAAACACGTCCGCGTCCACGCTGTCCATGCTGACGGTGATGCGCCGCAATCCCGCGTCGCGCAAGGGCTGCGCAAATTTTTCCAGCAACACCCCATTGGTGGTGAGCGCCAAGTCCTCGACGCCATCGATGGCTGCAAGCCTCGCGACGAGCGCCGGCAGGTCCCGCCGCAGCAGCGGTTCACCGCCGGTCAGGCGCAGCTTGCGTACGCCCAGCGACACGAACACCCGCGCGACGCGCACGATCTCGTCGAAGTCCAGCCGCTCGCGCGCGCGCAGGAACGCATGGCTGGCCGGATATGCCTCTTCCGGCATGCAGTACGGGCAGCGGAAGTTGCAACGGTCAATCACCGAAATGCGCAGGTCCGCCAACGCACGCCCCAGCGCATCCGGAGGCGCCGCCGAAGCCAGCAATGCGCGTGGCGCTTCCGGTTTCATCAGCCGGCGTCCGCGCGCACCGGATGTGGCGCCTGCAACGGGTAGCGACCATCCGGCTCTGCGACCTTGAGGCCGCGCCCACGCAGCGCCTGCGCGTCGGCTTCGCCGCCGTAGTGATACAGCAACAGTTGCGCGCGCAGACCTTCAGGATATTCGCGTTCGATATCGTCGAGGCCGGTGTGCGAGGGATTGCCGACGACCGAACAATCATGCGCGATCAAGGTGTGCACGTCGGTGATTGCCGAAAGCACTTCCGGAATCGGTCGGGTGTCGCCGGTCCATGCGAAGCAACCGCCGAGCGCCACGCCGAACGACGTGCCGGGCACGTGGTGCCGCGTCGCGAACACGTCGAACCACCAGCCGTCCAGCCAGAAGCCGCGCGAAAAGGGAACCAGGTGGAAGCCTTCCCAGAAGTTCGCGCCGCCTTCGGCGACGGCATTCGGATAGTCGCCAACCCGAGCCTGCAAAATCGGCAACAGGTTCGCATGCAGGAACATCCTGGTTTTGCCACGTCGCGCGGGATCGAACCATGATTCGTGGAACAGCCGTTCCAGGCCTGCCACGTGATCCATGTGGCCATGGGTGATGAACACGGCGGCCGGCAGCGTTTCGTAGCAGCGCAGAAAATGCTCCAGCGTGCCCGGGCCGCAATCGATCAGCAGCACTGGCTTGCCGTCGCGTTCCAGCACGGCGGCGGAGGAACCAAGCTCCGTCGCGTTCGCCGCCCCCACACCCAATACATGCAACGACCACACGCCAGCGTCGTGTTCAGGCGCCACCGCATCCGTCGGGATCGTCGTTTTGCTCATCCGGCGTTTCCAAGCACCCGTTCGTAACCCCGCATGAGGGGTACCCAGACTTCGCGGTCCAGCGCCGCTTCGTCATGATTGCACGCGCCGACCTTCAGCAACGAACGTTTGAGCCGCGCGAGATTCGCGAGCTTCCACGCCGTGCCGGTGGCGCGGATTTCGCCGCGATCGAAATCGATCAGCCAAAGCTGGCCATCGCCGATCAGGATATTGTGCGCGTTCAAGTCAGCGTGATCCACACCGACCACGTGGAAACGTGCGACCAGTTCCCCGATGCGTTGGGCCAGCGCCGAATCCAGTTGCCCGTCGCGCACCGCTTGCGCCAGTGTGGAAGCGTCCACGATCGCGCGCGTGATCAGGTCCGCGGTGTAGTACGGGCCGCGCCGACGATAACGTGCGGCGACGGGTGCCGGCACCGGCAATCCTTGCAAACCCAATTCGGCCAGCAGGCTGAACTCGGCGAAGCCGCGGCTGCGCGCGCGTCCGTTCCACAAATAGCGGTCGCCCATCAGCGGCGCCATCCATCCGCCACGGCGATAGTGCCGCAATACGCATGCGCCGGCCGGCGTATCCAGAAATGCCACGCCGCCACGTCCGCCGCCGACATTTTGAATGCGCCCCTGCGCCTGCCACCACACGGCATCGAACCATGCCTGCGTCGGTGCTTCCGAAAGATTGGCATCAAACACCATGGCACCCTTGCCGGATGCGACAATGCGCGGGTCGATCGCGCGCTGATGACTGCCCGATTGCGTCGAATTTTTCACATGCCAAGTCTAGCAAGCCCATGTCCGTGCCCTTGCGTTCGCTGTGCCTGTTGCGCACTTCCGCCCTCGGCGACGTCACCCACGTGGTGCCGCTGGTGCGCACGCTGCAGGCTGCGTGGCCGACTACGCACCTGAGCTGGATCATCGGCAAGCTGGAACGCAAGCTGGTCGGCGACATCGCCGGCGTCGAATTCGTGACCTTCGACAAGGCCACCGGTATCGCGGGTTACCGCGCCGTCCGCGACGCGCTCGCGGGGCGCCGCTTCGACGCGCTGCTGCACATGCAGGTGGCGCTGCGCGCCAATCTTCTGAGTCTCGCCGTGCACGCCGATCGTCGCGTCGGCTACGACCGGGCGCGCAGCAAGGATTTGCACGGACTGTTCGTGCGCGAACACATACCCGCGCGCACCGGCGAACACGTGCTGGACGCAATCGGCAGCTTCGTGGAACCCTTGGGCCTGAAACAGATCCAGGTTCGCTGGGACATTCCGATTCCCGAGGAAGCGCACGTGTGGGCTGCACAACAATGGCCCGCCGATGGACAGCCGACGCTCGTCCTCAGCGCGGCATCCAGCCACGCATTGCGCAACTGGCGCGCGGAACGCTACGCCGCGGTCGCCGATCACGCTGCACGGGCGCTGCAGATGCGCGTGGCGCTGAGCGGCGGCCCTTCCAAGGCCGAACGTGCATTGGGCGAGGCGATAAGCGCCCACATGCAAACCCACCCGCTGAACCTGATCGGCCGTGACACGCTGAAACGTGCACTGGCGCTATACCAGCGCGCCTCGGTCGTGCTGACGCCCGATGCCGGCCCCATGCACATGGCCAACGCGGTGGGCGCGCGCGTGCTGGGCCTGCACGCCGCCAGCAACCCGGCGCGTTCCGGCCCCTATTCGGACCGTCGCTTGTGCGTGGACCGCTATGACGACGCCGCGCGCAAGTTCCTGCACAAACCGGCGGACGAAATTCCCTGGGGTACCAAGATCGAATATCCCGGCGTGATGGATCTCGTCACCGTGGATGACGTCATCGAAAAACTCGAAGCCGCGCTTCAATCCGCGCCATAGGCCTGATAGGACTTCTCTTCCACCAACCGCGATCCCAGCTTCAGGTTGATCGCGCGCTTCACCGCCGCACGTTTGTCGTTCGTGTGGTACACCGCGCGCGCCAGTTCGATGAAACGTGCATCGAACGCCTGGTCCCGTTCCTTCAGGCGGATTTCGTCCTCGATTTCCCACAACGCCTCGTTGATGCGCTTCAGCTCCGCGCGTTCCGGGGCGATATCGGTGGGGGGGTGTTCGTCCATGTTCCACAGGCGATCGAGGATCTGCAGTTCATCGCGCACGTTGGCCAGCTTGGCGGCGTCGGTGATGCGTTCGGACTTGATTTCAAGAATCGTGATCTTGTCGATCAATTCGCCGAAGGAAACGGGGGCGGAGATCAGGCTCATTTCATTGCAGCTCATAAAAATTACGCCCAGCGTAACAACAACGCGGCCTTCACACATCTTTTCCTTGCAACCCACGCACTTCCCCTCAGAGTACAATGGCGTGCCAGATTGCGGCACACAGTTGTGGAGCATGTGATGAAAATCCTGATGGTGCTGACCTCACACGGCCAGCTTGGCCAAACCGGAGAGAAAACCGGTTTGTGGCTTGAAGAGTTGGCGGCCCCGTATTACTTGTTCAAGAATGCCGGCGCGGACGTGACGTTCGCCTCGCCCGCCGGCGGGCAAGTGCCAATCGATCCCAGTAGTGAACAGCCGGACAAGCAGACCGAAGCGACACGCCGCTTCCGGGCTGATGCCGATGCCATGCAGGCGCTCGCCCGCACCGAAAAGGTGGCCGATCTCGATCCCGAAGTATTCGACGCGGTGTTCTACGCCGGTGGTCACGGGCCGCTGTGGGATCTGGCGGACAACGACGATTCGCGGCGCTTGATCGAAACCTTCTACGCCAGAGGCAAACCGGTCGCCGCCGTCTGCCACGGGACCGCCGCCTTGCGCCGTGCCCGCGGGCCATTCGGGTTGCCGCTGGTGCGCGGCAAGGATGTCACCGGATTTTCCAATTCCGAGGAACGCGCCGCAGGTCTCGCCGAGAAGGTGCCATTTCTCGTCGAAGACGTGCTGAAGGAAGCGGGTGGCATCTACTCCAAGGCCGCCGATTGGCAGCCCCACGTGGTCGCTTCCGGCAACCTGATCACCGGGCAAAACCCGGCATCGTCCGTCGGTGCGGCCAAGGCGGTGTTGCAGCAATTGCAGCAGCAGTCCACGCGGGCTGCCTGAAAGTTCGCCTTGCTCATAAACCCGGCTGCGCAGGTTTCGCGAGCTGTGCCGAAGCTTCGGATTTCTGGGTGTACGGATCGATTCCGGCGGGCGCAGGCAGCGCGCTCAGGAACGTGGGGTTGCGGCGCGCGCGAGTGGCCTGTTCGAATGCGTAGGCCATTCCGATCAGTGTCGGCTCGCCCCACTTGCGTCCGAAGAACAACACCCCGACCGGCAGCCCGTGCACGAACCCGGCCGGAACGGTGATGGACGGATACCCGGCCACTGCCGCGGGTCCGTAGGCGCTGGCGGTTCCTCCCGGATCACCTGTGACGAGGTCGATGCGCCACGCCGGGTCTTGCGCGGGCGCCAACAGCGCATCCAGATGCCTGGCATCCATGGCCGCATCGATGCCTTCCGGCCCCGCCAGCTTCTGCAGCTTCGCCAAGGCATCCCGGTACGCCGTGTCGGTCAGCGGCCCCTTGGCTTGGGCCTGCTCAAACAGTTCCTGGCCAAACCATGGCATTTCCTCGGCCGCGTGTGCCTTGTCAAACGCAATCAGGTCGGCGAGCGAATTCACTTTCAACCCGGTGCGCGTCGCGAGATAAGCGTTGACCCCATGCTTGAACTCGTACAACAGCACGGTGGTTTCCGCATGGCCGTAATCGTTGACGTGCGGAATCTTGACATGATCGATTACTGTGGCGCCGTGTGCACGCAACACCTCGATAGCGTGCTCTAGCAGCTTGTCGACCCCTGGATCATTCCCGGCCAGTTCGCGTACCACGCCGATGCGCTTGCCCTTGAGTGCGTTCGGATCGAGGAACTTCGTGTAGTCCGTCGCGTGTCGATCAGCATCCTTCGTTGCCGGGTCGCGCGGGTCGCTGCCCGCGATCGCGGACAGCACGATCGCGGCGTCCCGCACGTCGCGCGCAATCGCGCCGGCGGTGTCCTGGGTTGAACTGATCGGCACGATGCCTGCCCGGCTCACCAATCCCACCGTCGGCTTGATGCCGACCACGCCATTCGCGGCCGAAGGGCAAATAACCGATCCGTTGGTTTCGGTGCCGATCGCGACCGTCACGAATCCCGCTGCAACCGCCGCGGCAGAGCCGGAACTCGACCCGCAGGCGGTGCGGTCCAGCACGTAGGGATTGCGAGTCAACCCGCCGCGCCCGCTCCAGCCGCTGGTCGCACGGGTCGAGCGAAAATTCGCCCATTCGCTGAGGTTGGCCTTGCCCAGGATCACCGCGCCCGCCTTGCGCAGCTTCGCGGCCACCGTCGCATCGCGCGGCGCGGGCGCACCAAGCAACGCGAGCGACCCGGCCGTGGTAGGCATCTTGTCGCCGGTGTCGATATTGGCTTTCAGCAAAACCGGGATGCCCCACAACAGCCCATGGTCATCTGTCTTGCGCTGTTGGTCGCGCTGGGCAGCGATCTTCATCGCATCCGGATTCAACTGCAGCACCGAATTGATCCGTGGTCCGGACTGATCCAGCGCATCGATGCGCCGGTTGAAATCCCCGACCAATTGCTGTGAATCGAGCTGACCCCGCAACATCCGGTCCCGCAGCGTCGTGATGCTGGCGTAATCGATCGCTTGATCAGTCGATGACCCAGGCGACAACGCCAGCGGCGCGGCCGGTGCGATCACCGACACGGCCAGCAGCACAACCGCGCACCCGCCAAGCACTCGAATCCTCATCACCACACCTCCGGCTGAGGACGCCCGCCACACGGCGGTTCTTCAGCAGCATGTCAGGCCAAGGATCGGGTAAGTGGCTCGCGAACTCGACACAGCTCGCCACAAGCGGAACCTCAGCCGACGCCCCGCGAGACCCGACAGTTGTCAATACCCAATCACCTCGCCATCCCTGCGCATTTCGGTCGCGCCCCAATAGACGTGGTGCTTTGCATCGTACTGGATCGCCTCGTAGCCGCCATACCCGCCCTCGGCATGCGTGGTGACCTTGACCTTGTAGCCACGGTCGCGCAGCGCCGCCGCAACGCCGGGGTCGAAGCCCGATTCCAGCAATACCATTCCCGCGCCCGTTGAAGACGACCCCGTCGGTGTCGCGTCACCGACGTGTGCCCAACGCGCGGCGTCGCCGGCTTCCTGCACGTTCATGCCGAAATCGATCAGGTTGACCAGGACCTGGGTCTGCCCCTGCGGCTGGAAGTAGCCACCCATCACGCCGAAGGCCATCCACGGCGTGCCATCCTTCATCACGAATGCCGGAATGATGGTGTGGAACGGGCGCTTGCGCGGCGCATACACGTTGGCACTCTTGGGGTCGAGCGAATACAACGCGCCGCGGTCCTGGAACATGAAGCCAAGCCCCGGCGCCACTTCCCCCGAGCCCATGCCGGCGTAGTTCGATTCGATCATCGAAACCATCATGCCGTCGGCATCAGCCGTCTCGAAATCGGTGGTATCACCGCTCCCTGAAGGGTACACGCCGGTCTGGTACGGCAACGGGTTGCCCGGAGCGATCTCCGGGTTGGCGTGCTGCAGATCGATCAGCTTGCGGCGCTGGTCCGCGTACGCTTCGGACAAGAGGCCTTTTACCGGCACGTGATAGAAGCGCGGATCGGCATACCACCTGGACAGATCCGCCGAAGCCAGGCGAAAGGCGCCGATTTCGGCCATCAAGGTATCGGGACTTCCCAGCCCCGTCTTCTTGAGATCGAAGCCCTTGAGCACGTTGAGCATTTCCAGCGTGGCGAAACCCTGGCCATTCGGTGGCAACTCATAGACGTCGTAGCCGCGGTAGTCCACCGACGTCGGCGTCACCCATTCGCCGTGGAAGTCCGCGAAATCCGCGTACGCCGGGCCGGTGCCGATGCGCTTGAAAAAGTCCGCCATGACGTGCGCGAACTGGCCCTTGTAGAACGCGTCGCGACCCCCTTGGGCAATCAGCGTGAGCGTGTGCGCCATGTCCGGGTTTCGGAAGATTTCACCTTGGCGCGGCGTATGGCCGTCGATTAGGAAAACCTTCTGCGCGTTCTCGAAGTCCTTGATCAGGTCGCGATGCTTTTCGAATGCCTTCCAGTTGCCCTCCCAGTATTCGGCCACGACCTGGGTTACCGGAAAGCCGTGCGTCGCGTAATAGATGGCCGGCGCAAGGTCTTCGATGATCGGCAATTTGCCGAATTTCTCGTGTAACGCGAACCAGGCATCGACGATGCCCGGCACCGTCACCGGCAAGGGTCCGAGCAACGGGATCTGGTGGGTCGGCTTCATGCCCGCTTTTTCGTAGGCTGCGGTGACCTCGACTCGCATCTGTTTCAGCGAACGGTCCCGGGGCGACCAGCCCGAACCGTTGTACCCGTAAAGCTTGTGCGTCTTCGGATCCCATACGATCACGAAGGCATCGGCCCCGAGCCCGTTCAACACCGGTTCCGTGAGACACAGCATTGCGCTCGTGGCGATCGCCGCGTCGACGGCGCTGCCGCCCTTCTTGAGGATCTCGATGCCGGCCTGCGAAGCCAGCGGCTGTTCGCTCGCGATCATGCCGTGCTGCGCAAGCACCGGAGAGCGCGTCTGCCACGGCGAGCCGGCGTAGTGATCGCCGCGGCTGATGCCGGCTTGGGCGGTGCCGATCGCCGCCGAGGCGGTGATCAGGCCGATCACGCTTGTTAGCACGGTTCTCTGAATCCACGCCGCGCGGCATTGCCGCTGCCGCGAAATATTGGGAAACTTCAACATTCCATATCTCCAGCAACGATCCCGCGCGAGCCTGTCGCAGCAACGCTAGAAATTCACCGTCACACGCCCCCAGTAATAGCGGCCCACCACGTCGAAGTCTGCACCGTCTGCCGCGCCATTGCCGAGCCCATAGAAGTTGTAATAGAGGACGGGCGGTTGCTTGTCGAACACGTTGTTGACGCCGAAATTGATCCGGGTGTTGATCGGCTGTATGTCATACCCGACGGCGAAGTTGTTGTACACGAACGAACCGTAATGGAGCACGTACGGAACCGCGAAGCCGCGGACCGCAGAGTAGTGGCGTGCCACGACGTGCGATCCAACGTCGAAGTGATCGATGAACTGCATCTGCCAGAACGCACTCCACGGCCCGAGTTGCCAATTCAATTGGCCCAGGGCCCGGATACGCGGCATCAATATCCCGATACCGCCGCCAAGGTCCGTGTTGAGGTTGCCGACCAGGTCGTATGCCGAGTTGCCCGGCAGCCCCGGTGCGGTTTGCTCCTTGTACTGGGTCATGTACGTGCTGTGCAAATCAACCGAGAATTGGCCGAATGAAAAAGACGGAAGCCGGTATGACACATTGAGGTCGACACCTTTCACGTCGATTCGGCCAAGGTTGGCGGTTGGCGCCTTGATCTCCCGGATCTGACCGGGGTTGGGTGCGTCGGCGCCAAAACGGTCGATGAGCGGACAAAACTGTGTAATGCCATTGAAGCAGGCAGTCAGTACCGTGCCTGCAGATACACCAGTGATCTCGTTGTCGAGGTAGATGCGCCAAACATCGACCGTGGCGTCAAAGCCGGGAATGAACTTCGGTGACCACACCATGCCGAAGTCGAACGACTTGCCGTTCTCGGGCCCCAGCGGGAACCCGGCCAGTGCCGAACCTGACCCGAGCGTGTTGACCTGCGAGTGTGTAGCAACTGCGGCATTGACAAACGATCCGTCGGTGGGCACGCCGACGCACGCCGGGTTCGCCACCGTGATGTGGTCACAAGGATCGCTGCCCAGTGTGGTACCGCCAAATCCGATTCCGGCAAAGATGTCCCCGATCGTGGGAGCCCTGAAAACCTTCGAAACGTTGCCCCGTATCAGCAGGTCTTCGATCGGCCGGTACTGGATACCAACCTTCCAGTTGGAGGTGCTCCCGAAATCGCTGTACTTCGAGTAACGGTCGCCCAAGTCAATGCTCGCGCTGTAAACCCCCGGCAAGTCCTTCAGCAACGGCACGAACAATTCGCCGTAGGCTTCCTTCACGTCGTACCCGCCATGCACCGGGGAGGTACATTGACTGCTGAGCGGGCACAGGCCGTGGTCATCGGCCAGCAAGCCGCTGCCGACGACGCTGTTGAGGTACTCGGTCCTGTATGACGCACCGAGGGCCAACTGTACCGTCCCGGCCGGGAGGTCAAACACGCCACCGGTGATGTCTGCGTACTTGATGCGCTGCTGTGTATACGTGTCGAACATGCCGGTCGCCGTGGTACCCGGCGCCTGCACCACCGCCAAAGACGCCGGATTGTTGAGATTGAACGTATCCCAAGGGGTACAACCCGGAATGGTGGTAGTCAGGTCACCCGGCGTGCCGACACACACGACCTGACCCGTAGCGGGATCCAGCATCGATGGTCCCAGCCCGGGATTCAGCTTTGCCAAGATGGGGAGTCCGCCAGCCTTCGTGACGTCGCTCTGGTGTCCGTAGTCGTAGCCGATGTCCCATTGCCAATCCTGCCCCAGGATCGTGGCAAAGCCGCGCAGCCCAAACATTGCGTTGTCGGTCGTCACCGCGCTTGGGGTCACGCGATTGCCGATGGTGGTCAACCGCGACTCCAGCACATTGCCGCTCGTAGGCGAAAACTCGACACCGTACTTCCCGAACGGATTGTAGTAGCTGTATTGCGATACCACCGTGCCGGTCAGGTCGGACCATACGGGTGGGCCGAGCGTGAAGCTGCTGTTGGTCTTGTTGTGGAGCACTGTCAGGAACGCGTCAACGTTCGAAAACAAATGGTAGGTTCCGTTGAAGAACGCATTCGTGCGCTCCGTTGGCTGGGTCAACGGGCGAGCCACGGAGTAGCTGTAAAAGTCCGAACGCGTTGTGCAGTGAAAGTCGGCAGGGGTGACGGGCTGGCTCTGTCCTTCTGCGCTCGCATTCAGTGTGAATGACCGGCACCCGCCGAACTGTGCGCTCAGACTCGGCGGCAGAAACGTGACGCTGCCGGGTGTGAAACTGGAGCCGCCCAGAACCGTATGGAGCGGCGTGTCCGAACTTCCGGTGATCGACAAGGTTTGACTTGAGAACTTGCGACTGATCTGGGCAATAGCATCGGTCTTGTTGTAATCGAGGCCGGCGATGATGCTTCCCTTGTCAGAACTCTGGCCGAAGGTGAACGAAAAGCCCCTGCGCATCCCGTCGCCATGGTCGGAAATTCCGTAGTCGGCCTGGAATTGGGCGCCCTGATAGTTGGTTTTCAGGATAACGTTGACCACGCCGCCGATTGCATCGGAACCATAAACCATCGACGCCCCGGTGGTCATGACCTCGACCCGTTCAACGGCCTCCAGCGGAATGGTGCCGAGGTCATTGGTGGCGATGCGCTGTCCGTTGACCAACACCAAGGTGCGTGCCGGCGTCAGCCCGCGGAGTCCCACCGCCTGTACGCCGCTGACACCCTGGTTGTCGATGTTGGGGGTTACTACGGCGCCGGTTACCGACGGGAGGTTCAGCAGAGCCTGTCCAATGGTCAGCTCGCCAGTCTGCTGGAGCTGCTGCGCGGTGACCGCGACTACCGGATTCGCGGTGGCCAGTTGCGCCGCGCGGATATGCGAGCCGGTCACCTCAATGGTTTTCAGCGTTTGGGGCTTGGGCGGCGGCGGCGGCGGCGCCTGCGGCGGATCAACCTGGTCGGCCGGTGGGTCTGCCTGCAAAACGAAGGTCGTTGGATCGATGGCGCGCGATTCCAGGCCGGTCCCGCGTAGCAGGG
>Ga0068855_100008395_pt1 | contig 12491 bp, 8 predicted proteins | sample KBSCornC52_FD_66592 | JGI IMG/M metagenome (GOLD analysis project Ga0068855, IMG submission 66592) | Corn rhizosphere microbial communities from Kellogg Biological Station, Michigan, USA - KBS Corn C5-2 | ecosystem: Host-associated > Plants > Roots > Rhizosphere > Soil ...
ATAACACGTCGGCTAGCGCTGGTCAGCTGTATCGCCATGGTTGGCATCACCCCGACGCTGCCAACGTCGACCGCCGCCGCAACCACTGGCTGCATCTCAACGAGCGACTGCCTTTCGAAGATGACCCTCGCCGAAAAGGCGGGTCAGATGACACAAGTGGCAAACACCTACATCAAGAACGACAACGACATCGCGACCTATGGGATCGGATCGGTCCTGAGCGGCGGTGGCGGTGGTCCGAACGGGGTCGGTGGGACCGCGAGCCAGTGGGCCGACATGGTCGACAACTTCCAAAGCTATGCGCTGAAGAGCCGGCTCGGGATTCCACTGCTCTACGGGGTCGATGCCGTGCACGGCCACAACAACGTGCAGGGTGCTGTGCTCTTCCCGCACAACATCGGCATGGGTGCCACGCGCGATGCAGCGTTGGTCCAGCAAGAGGGCGACGTCGCGCGGCAGGAGGTGCTCGGCACGGGCATCCACTGGACCTTCGCGCCGTGCGTCTGTGCGCCGCGCGATGACCGTTGGGGCCGTACCTATGAAGGTTTCGGTGAAGACCCGTCGATCATCTCCCCGCTCGCCGACGCCGAGATCCAGGGCTTTCAGGGCTCGACGCTAGGCACGAACTCGGTGCTCGCAACCGCGAAACACTTTGTGGCGGACGGCGACACCACGTACGGCACTGGTGACAGCGGTTACTTGATCGACCAGGGCGACGCTCAGATCACCGAAGCTCACCTGGACGCCGTCGACCTCCCGCAGTTCCAGAGCGCGGTCAATGCCGGGGTTGGCGCCGTGATGGTCTCTTACAGCAGCTGGAACGGCGTGAAGGACCACGGCAACGGCTATCTGATCACCAACGTGCTGAAGGGTCAGCTCGGTTTTAAAGGCTTCGTCGTCAGCGACTGGGGCGGCGTCAAACAACTGACAGATTCGACGTACGCAGCGCAGGTCGCGCATGCGATCAACGCTGGCATCGACATGATCATGGTGCCCGACGACTATGTCGGCAACATCAATGCGATCGTCGACGACGTCACCGCGGGTCTGATCCCGCAGTCACGGATCGACGACGCCGTGACCCGGATCCTTAACGCCAAGTTCTCGCTCGACCTGTTCAACCACCCCTACACCGACCGCACCTACACAGCGCAGGTCGGCTCCGCAGCGCACCGGGCGGTTGCCCGGCAGGCGGTACGCGAATCGCTGGTACTCCTCAAAAACGACGGTGTGCTGCCGCTTTCTAAGACTGGAAGCTACAAGATCGTCGTTGGCGGCAAGTCGGTCGACAACCTCGGCTACCAGCTCGGCGGGTGGTCGATCAGCTGGCAAGGTGGCAGCGGCGCGACGACAACTGGCACCACGTTCTGGCAGGCACTCCAACAGGCGACCGCCGGCACGAACATCACGGTGCAAAACGTCGGCACCCGCACAAAGGGCAACTACTCCGGTGACATCGGCATCTGGGTCGGCGGAGAGACGCCTTATGCGGAGGGCGTGGGTGATTCGTCGACCCTGGCGTTTGGCCGCGACAACTCCAGCCAGCTCAGCGACCTGTGTTCCCACGTCACGAAATGCATCGCGATCCTCTACTCGGGCAGGCCGGTCGTCATCAATGACCAACTGCCCAAGGCGAACGCCTTCGTTGTCGCGTGGTTGCCCGGCACCGAAGGCGAAGGGATCACCGACGATCTCTTCGGTGCCGGCTTCACCGGCCAGTTGCCGGACGAGTGGCCCAACGCGGTCGCCGATGAGCCGATCAACAATGGCGACGGCAAGACTCCGCTTTTCCCGGTGGGCTACGGCCTGAGTCCGTACTGAGACCGGACTGAGTCGGTGCCGGGGTGCGGCCGAGTTCCGTCCGCACCCCGGTACGGTTAGCGGCCTTTCAGGCTCGCCGCCGTGCTCCGGCGTCGGGTCAGCGGACGAACTGACCGATCGCGATCGCCGCGAACAGCAGCGTCAGGTAACTGATCGACATGTGGAACAACCGCATCGGCTTGGGGTCGACGCCGGCTTTGGCCCGCGCCGACAGCCGGTGTGCCTCGACGAGGAACCATGCTCCGAGTGCGAGTGCGACGCCGAGATAAGGCAAGCCCGCATGCCCGACCGGTACCAGCAGCAACGACACCGCCACCATCAGGTACGAGTAACCGAGGATCTTGCGCCCGACCGTCGGCGCGTCAGCCACGACCGGCAGCATCGGTACCCCTGCGGCGGCGTAATCGTCACGGAATTTCATTGCCAGCGCCCAAAAATGAGGTGGAGTCCAGGCGAAGATGATGCCGAATAACACCACCGCCGGCCACCCGACTCCCCCGGTGACCGCCGACCAACCGATCAGCACTGGGAAACAACCCGCCGCCCCGCCGATGACGATGTTGGACGGCGTGCGGCGCTTTAGCCCGAGCGTATAGACGAACACGTAGACCAAGATCGCGGCATCGGCGAGCAGCGCCGACGGCCAGTTGACCAAGAAACCCATGCACAGCGTCGCGGCGACGCCCAGCACAATGCCGAATCTCAGTGCCTCGACCGGACTCACCACGTGCTTCGCGAGCGGACGACGAGACGTCCTGCGCATAATCTGGTCGATGTCACGGTCGACGTAGCAGTTAATTGTGTTGGCGCTGCCTGCGGCGAACGTGCCGCCGACCAGGGTGGCCAGCACCAACCACAGCGAAGGCATGCCGCGCTGCGCAAGGATCATCGCCGGAACAGTCGTCACGAGCAGCAACTCGATGATGCGTGGCTTGGTCAGCGCGACGTATGCGCGCACCAGTTGACCTAACGGACGTCGATCACCTGAGTGGCCCGTGCTCGACGGGATCTGATCGGCGACCAGTGACACGCGCTCAGCTTTCGAAAGGTCGACCCGCATGCCAGGTCGAACGAAGAATCGGTGCGGCAAACGCATCTTAGCGAGGCCGGTTGACGCATCGGCCTACCGGCCGCATGGGTAGGGTGAGCATCGAGATCATCGGTGGTAAACGACGACGCATCGCCGTCGCCTGCCCCACGCAGTCCCGATAGACCGGAGACATCAAGTGGCCGCATCGAAAGACCGCCCTACGTCGTCCAACTCGCTGTCCGACCCGTCTTCCCGCTCCGTAGCACTGGAGTGGACCGACCTGGACAAGTCGGCCGTCGACGTCGTCCGCGCACTCGCGATGGACGCCGTCGAGAAAGCGGGCAACGGCCACCCAGGCACCGCAATGAGCCTTGCTCCGGCGGCGTACCTGCTTTTTCAGCGACTACTCCGTCACGACCCGACCGACCCTGCGTGGACTGGTCGCGACCGGTTCGTGCTGTCCTGCGGCCACTCCAGCCTGACCCTGTACATCCAGCTCTATCTCTCCGGCTATGGGCTCACCCTCGAAGACATCAGCCACCTGCGACAGTGGGGCAGCCTGACGCCGGGCCACCCCGAGCACGGACACACGCTCGGCGTCGAGACCACCACTGGGCCGCTTGGGCAGGGAGTGGGCAACGCGGTCGGCATGGCAATGGCGGCGCGTCGCGAACGCGGCCTGTACGACCCCGACACCGCACCCGGCCAAAGCCCGTTCGACCACACGATCTGGTGCTTTGCCTCAGACGGCGACCTCGAAGAGGGCGTGAGTGGAGAGGCGTCGTCGATCGCCGGCACCCAACGTCTCGGCAACCTCGTGATGCTGTGGGACGACAACCACATCTCCATCGAAGACGACACCAACATTGCGTTCACCGAAGACGCAGCTGCCCGCTACGAGGCCTACGGGTGGCACGTCCAGCGGGTCAACTGGCTGGCTGACGACGGACAATACGACGAGAACATCCAGGCGCTGTACACCGCGCTACTGGCAGCCAAGGCGGAGACGCAGCGGCCGTCGTTCATCGCCCTGCGCACGATCATCGGCTGGCCGGCGCCGAACAAGCAGGGCACCGGCAAGGCCCACGGCTCGGCGCTGGGCGCCGACGAGGTCGCGGCCACCAAGAAGCTCATGGGCATGGACCCCACCAAGAGCTTCGACGTGCCCGCCGAGGTGCTCGATCACGCGCGCCAGGTCATCACCCGCGGCCAGGCGCTGCACCATGAGTGGCAGAAGTCTTTCGACGCGTGGGCCGAAGGCAACCCCGACGGTCTGGCGTTGTTGCGGCGCATGAGCCAGCGCAAGTTGCCCGACGGTTGGGAAAACTCGCTGCCCACCTTCGAGCCGAGCGACAAGGGCCTTGCCACTCGGGCGGCGTCCGGCAAGGTGCTCACCGCCATCGCGCCTTTGCTGCCCGAGCTGTGGGGCGGTTCGGCGGACCTCGCCGAGAGCAACAACACCACGCCTGAAGGTCAGCCTTCATTCCTGCCCGAAGACCGCCAGTCCAAGGCCTTCCCCGGCGGCCCGTACGGCCGGGTTCTGCACTTCGGCATCCGCGAGCACGCGATGGGCTCGATCCTGAATGGCATCGCGTTGCACGGTGGCACCCGCCCGTACGGCGGAACATTCCTCACGTTCAGCGACTACATGCGCGGCGCCGTGCGGCTTGCCGCCTTGATGAAGCTGCCGGTCACCTATGTCTGGACGCACGACTCGATCGGTCTCGGCGAGGACGGTCCGACCCACCAGCCGATCGAACACCTCGCCGCGTTGCGCGCGATTATCGGGCTCGACGTCGTTCGGCCGGCCGACGCAAACGAGACAGTGGTCGCTTGGCGCACGATCCTCGAACACACTGACCGACCAGCCGGCCTGATCCTTTCGCGGCAGAATCTGCCGACCATCGACCGGGTCGCCTACGCGTCCGCCGAGGGTGTCGCGAAGGGCGGCTACGTCCTCGCTGATGCAGGATCCGGCAAGCCGGAGGCCATCATTATCGCCACGGGGTCAGAGGTCGCGATCGCGCTCAAGGCGCGCGAACTCCTCGAGGCGGACGGCACTCCGACCCGAGTCGTGTCGATGCCTTGTGTCGAGTGGTTCGTGGCTCAGGAGCCGTCTTACCGCCAGCTCGTGCTGCCGCCCGACGTCTTGGTGCGCGCCTCCGTTGAAGCCGCGGTCACGATGGGTTGGCGTGAGTTCGTCGGCGATCACGGCGAAATGCTGGGGCTTGATCATTACGGCGCGAGTGCGCCTGCGTCCGTGCTGTTCGAGCAGTTCGGGTTTACCCCCGATCGGGTCGTAGCGGCTGTGCGGTCGAGCATCAGCAAGGTCGGCGCGACTCGCGGGTCGACAACCGGCAGCTGACCAACAGCTGGGGCAACTAAGGGCATTCGATTCATTAAAGTTTCGTGTTAACGAAAGGCAGAAGGTCATGAGCGACGCACTCGCACAGTTGTCGGCGGCCGGGGTCTCAGTGTGGATCGACGACATCAGTCGCGATCGGCTGCGCACCGGAAATCTGGCCGATCTGGTCCGCGACCGGCACGTCGTCGGTGTGACGACGAATCCGACGATCTTCGCCAAGGCGATCGAGTCGAGCGAGTCGTATACGCCGCAGGTGCGTGACCTCGCCGTGCGTGGCGTCGACGTCGGTGAGGCGTTGCGCACCATCACGGCCTACGACGTCCGATGGGCGTGCGACGTGCTGCGACCCGTCTACGACGCCACCGACGGTGTCGACGGCCGGGTATCAATCGAGGTCTCCCCCGACATCGCCCACGACACCGACAAGACCACGGCCGAGGCGCGCGCCCTGTGGTGGCTGGTTGACCGGCCGAACCTGTTCGTCAAGATCCCCGCCACCATAGAGAGCCTGCCGTCGATTTCGCAGTCGCTGGCCGAGGGCATCAGCATCAACGTGACGCTGATCTTCTCCTTGGATCGCTACGCCGCCGTCGTCGACGCCTTCTTCGACGGCCTCGAAAGGGCGCTCAATGCCGGGCACGACCTGTCGAAGCTCGGCTCGGTTGCGTCGTTCTTCGTCTCCCGCGTCGACACCGAGGTCGACAAGCGGCTCGAAAAGCTAGGCGGCGAGGCCCTGGAGCTGAAGGCAAAGGCGGCGATCGCCAACGCACGGCTGGCCTACCAGCTCTACGAGGAGAAGTTCGCCTCGCCTCGCTGGCAGCGGTTGCTGGCAGCAGGTGCGAAGCCGCAGCGCCCGCTCTGGGCTTCGACGTCCACCAAAGACCCGTCGCTGCCCGACACGATCTATATCACCGAACTTGTGGCACCGGGCGTCGTTAACACGATGCCCGAAGCGACGCTGCAAGCGACCTTCGACCACGGCGAGATCCCGAACGACAGCGTGCGCGGCTATTACGCTGACGCCCGCGCGGTTCTCGACAAGCTCGGCACGCTTGGCATCGACTACCACGACGTGGTCGACACCCTCGAACGCGAGGGAATCGAGAAATTTTCCACATCGTGGGCCGATCTCACAGCCGCCATCGACAAACAGCTTGAGCAGAAGGCGGGGAACTGACGGCGATGACGCACGTCCACGAGTCAACCGAAGCCGGCGGAGTCAACGTCCGGTTGATGGGCGGCGAATACCTCTCTGCCGCGAAGAACGGCGAAAGGGCTCTCTCGGCAGCCGGCGTTCCCGCAAAGCTCGTGGCTAAGGACGCCACTTTGTGGGGCACTGACGCCGAACCCGAAGCCTCGATCAGGCTAGGTTGGCTCGACCTACCCAGATCATCACGCCAATACCTGGCCGAACTGGCCGAACTGCGGGCCCAATTCCATGGCTCCGGAATCGACCACGTCGTGCTCGCCGGCATGGGCGGTTCGTCGCTCGCGCCCGAAGTAATTGCGGCTACCGCCGGGGTGCGGCTCACCGTTCTCGACACGACCGACGCAGGGCAAGTGGCATCGGCGATCGCGACCGACCTCGGCCACACGGTGCTCGTGGTCTCGAGCAAGAGCGGCGGGACGATCGAAACCGACAGCCACCTACGCGTCTACCAGGAAGCTTTTCGCGAGGCCGGCATCAACCCGATCGAGCGGATCGTCGTCGTCACCGATCCGGGTTCACCGCTCGAAAAGGCGGCACGCGACGCTGGGTATCGCGTCTTTCTCGCCGACCCGAACGTCGGTGGTCGCTACAGCGCGCTCACGGCGTTCGGCCTGGTTCCCAGTGCACTCGCCGGCGTCGATGTCGCCGGATTGCTCGCCGACGCCGAAGCGGTGCTGCCGAGTCTGTCGAGCGACCTCGACAACCCGGCGCTCACCCTCGGCGCCGCACTCGGCGAGGGCGCACTGGCGGGTCGCGACAAGGTGATACTTGCCGATTTCGGCTCGCGACATCCAGGATTCGGTGACTGGGCCGAGCAGCTCATCGCCGAGTCAACCGGCAAGCAAGGCACGGGCTTGCTGCCTGTCGTCGTCGAGTCGGTCGAGGCGCCCGACTTCGCGCCCGCACCCGACCGGCAGCTGGTCACCCTCGGCACCGCGCTGCATATCGACGGCATTACCGTTTCGGGAACGCTCGGCGCCGAGTTCGTCGCCTGGGAGTACGCCACCGCCGTCGCGGGTCGGCTTCTTGGTATCAACCCGTTCGACCAGCCGAACGTCCAAGAGTCGAAAGACAACACCAACAAAATCCTGTCGGACGCCGGGGACGGGCCGCTTCCCGAAGGCAGCCCGATCTTCATCGACGGTCAGGTGGCGGTGCATACCGACGACCCGATCCTGCTGGGTGGTGCCGACACTGTCGCGGGCGCACTATCAGCGTTGCTTAAGGCAATTCCTGAACATCCGCGCCCGGGTTACCTCGCCGTTATGGCATACCTCAACAGGCATGGCGACTCGTCGGCGGCGTTGTTGCGCAAAACTCTCGCACTTCACACTCAACGGCCGGTCACTTTCGGCTGGGCCCCGCGCTTCCTGCACTCCACCGGCCAGTACCACAAGGGCGGTCCACAAACCGGCGCGTTCCTGCAGATCACCGGCGCCGTCGAGCATGACCTGCCGATTCCCGGCCGCCCGTTCGGGTTCAAGCGGCTCCAGATGGCCCAGGCACTCGGCGATTTGCGGGCACTGCAACAGCGTGGCCGGCCGGCGATCCGCCTTCACCTGCTCGACCGTACGGTCGGCTTGCAGCAAATCCTCGACGCTGCGGGCCGAATCTGATGCCGCTCATGCCGTCGATACCGATCTCGCCGGAGACACCTCGGTGACCGCCATCGTCACCGGCAGCGGATCGACCACGTGGTCGGTCGGTGAGGAAGATAACCCGCTTCGCGATCCGCGCGACCGTCGACTCCCCCGAGTGGCCGGGCCGTGCGGGCTGGTGCTTTTCGGCGTCACAGGCGACCTGTCACGCAAGAAACTCATGCCCGCGATCTACGACCTCGCCAACCGGGGATTGCTGCCGCCGGGATTCGCACTGGTCGGATTCGCCCGACGCGACTGGGCCGACGAAGACTTCGCGCAGGTGGTGCACGACGCGGTCAAGCAATACGCACGCACACCGTTTCGCGAAGAAGTGTGGGACCAACTCGCCGACGGTTTTCGTTTCGTACCAGGCGAGTTCAACGACAACGAAGCTTTCGACACTCTAGCTCGCACGATCTACGACCTCGACAGGGTGCGCGGCACCGGCGGCAACCATGCGTTCTATCTGTCGATCCCGCCCAGACTGTTTCCAGTCGTTGTCTCGCAACTCAAACGCTCGGGTCTCTCGGCAACAGACGGGCCGGCTTGGCGTCGGGTCGTCGTCGAGAAACCGTTCGGTCACGACCTGAAGAGTGCCCGTGATCTCAACAACATTCTGAGCGAGGTTTTCCCTGCCGAGTCGGTATTTCGCATCGACCACTACCTCGGCAAGGAGACCGTTCAGAACATCCTGGCCTTGCGATTCGCAAACACGCTTTTCGAGCCGCTGTGGAACCGGTCATACGTCGACCACGTGCAGATCACGATGGCCGAAGACATCGGCATAGGGGGTCGTGCCGGCTATTACGACGGCATCGGCGCAGCACGCGACGTCATCCAAAACCACCTTTTGCAACTGCTCGCCCTGACCGCGATGGAAGAGCCGGTCAGCTTCGACGCACATTCGCTCCGCCTCGAGAAGACTAAAGTGCTTTCGGCGGTGCGAATTCCCGACGATCTGGGCGCGCACACGGCCCGTGGTCAATACGCCGGCGGCTGGCAGGGCGGCGAGCGCGTCTGTGGCTATCTCGAAGAGCAGGGCATCCCGACGTCATCCAGCACCGAGACTTACGCCGCGATCAAGCTTGAGGTCGACACCCGACGGTGGGCGGGCGTGCCGTTCTATTTGCGAGCAGGCAAACGGCTCGGACGACGCGTCACCGAGGTCGCGCTCGTCTTCCAGCGCGCACCGCACCTGCCGTTCGCGAAGACTGCAACCGAAGAACTCGGGCACAACGCGCTGGTGATACGGATCCAGCCCGACGAAGGCGTCACGATGCGGTTCGGCTCGAAAGTGCCTGGTACTGCGATGGAAGTGCGCGACGTCAATATGGATTTCGCCTACGGCGAGTCGTTCACTGAGTCGAGCCCCGAGGCATATGAGCGGTTGCTACTCGACGTCCTCCTCGGCGATCCGCCGCTCTTCCCGCGGCATGAAGAGGTCGAGTTGTCCTGGGAAATCCTCGACCCCATCGAGGAATTCTGGGCTAAGCAGGGCCGGCCTGAGCAGTACCGGTCGGGCGGCTGGGGTCCCGACTCCGCGAACGCGATGCTCGCGCGCGACGGTAGGAGCTGGCGGCGCCCATGAATGTCGACCTGTCGAACACCAAATCGTCGGCCGTGCTCACGGCGCTGACCAACGCCCGCCATCGCTCGGGCACGGCGGCGCTCGGCATGGTGTTGACGCTCGTCGTCGTCGTCGACGAAGTCGACCATCACGACGCCTTGCGGGCGGCGACGGCGGCGGCCCGCGAACATCCCTGCCGCATAGTCGCGGTCATCAGGCGCACGGCCAGTTCGGCCGCTCGCCTCGACGCCGAGATTCGGGTGGGCGACGAGAATTCACTCGCCGAGATTGTCGTGCTCCGGCTGTACGGCGACCTGCGCAACCAGGCCGATTCCATCGTGCTACCGCTACTGCTACCCGACGCGCCGGTGCTGGTCTGGTGGCCCGACCAGGGACCGCCGATCCCGTCGCAGGATGCGCTCGGGTTGTTGGCGCAGCGTCGGGTCACCGATGCTGCGGCGAGCGCCAAACCAGCGGTCACGCTTAAGGCTCGCAGCGCCGACCACTCCCCTGGCGACACAGACCTCGCCTGGACCCGGCTCACGCCATGGCGCACCCTGCTCGCCGCCGCGCTCGATCAGCCGTTCGACCCGATCGTTGCTGGCGAGGTTGGCGCTGCACGCAACAATCCCAGTGCCGAGCTGCTGGCCACCTGGATCGAGAACCGGCTCGACGTGCCGGTGACGCGCAAGGCGACCCGCGGCCCGGGCATCACGAACGTGCAACTGACGACGACGCGTGGCGAGATCACCATTACCCGCCCGGATGGTCGGCTGGCCACCCTGGTGCGCACCGGCCAGCCCGATCGCGCGGTCGCACTCCCCCGCCGCAGCACCGAAGAATTGCTGGCCGAGGAGCTTCGCCGGCTCGACCCCGACGACATCTACAACGAGACGATCCGCCGAGTGTTCGGCGCTTCTCCGAAAGCAAAGACTCGGGTCGAAAAAGTTGCCTCGAGTGCCGCCGGCACGTCCGCGACTGACCGCACCCGCAAGCCGAGCAGCAAACGTGCACGCGGCGAGGTCGTCGCACCCGTGCTCGATCTCACGAAACCGCGCGAGTCGACCACGGCGCGGGCGTTGTCGAAACGCCCGCTGATGGCTCGGTCGAAGCAGGCGCCCGAGAGCGTCACCGAACTCGCTACAGCGAAGAAGTCCGCACTAAAAACGTCAGCAAAGAAAACGGCTACTAAGAAAGCTACAACCAAGACGGCGACCGCCAAGCAGGGTGCCGGAACGCAAAGTGCCGCCAAGAAAACGACCACATCCAAAGCAACTGCCAAGAAATCGGCGCGCAGGGCCAGCCGGTGAGCGTCGCTGAGGTCGTCGTCCATAAGGACGCGACGCTGCTGGCACAAGCGGTCGCGGCTCGGCTCGTCGTCCGGCTGGTCGATGCGCAGGCGGCACGCGGGTTCGCCCACGTCGTGCTCACCGGGGGTGGCATGGGTACCGCCGTGCTGGCCTGCCTTGCCCACGCGCCCGCGCGCGACGCCATCGACTGGGCGAATCTGCACGTCTGGTGGGGCGACGAGCGGTTCGTGCCAGCGGGCCATCCCGATCGCAACGACGTCGGCGCACAGGTTGCGCTGCTCGACCACGTCCCGCTGAACCCCGCGCATGTCCATTCGATGCCGGCCTCAGATGGTCCTGACGGCGCGAACGCCGAAGCAGCCGCCGCAAGGTATGCCGCCGAGCTCGCGGCGGCCACCCGCCCTGAAGACCATGGCGTCGTGCCTGCCTTCGACGTGTTGATGCTCGGCGTCGGCGAAGACGGTCACGTGGCGTCACTTTTCCCTGGAATGCCAGCGCTTTACGACGAGCGTTCGGTGGTCGGCGTGCATGGGGCACCCAAACCGCCGCCGACCCGGCTGTCACTGACGTTCAGCTCGATCCGTGCCGCGCACGAGGTGTGGCTGGTGGCGGCGGGGTCGGCAAAAGCGGTGCCGGTCAACCTCGCGCTCAGCGGCGTCGGCGAGGTGGAAACGCCGGCGGCAGGCGTACACGGCCGGCAACGCACGCTGTGGCTTCTCGACGAAGCTGCCGCGAGCCGGTTGCCGCGTAGCTTGTCTCGGCTCGCATCCCCCTAAGCGGCTCGCGGCCGCGCCTTACGGCGGCAATGAGCCGGAGATTTAGGGCCATCTGCCGCGACTTTGTTGCGTCGTTCTGCGATACATAGTCGAGCCGATTTCATGATCCGGGGAACTGCGCGTTGTCGCTAGGTTCGGTGCGGTTTCTCGTCCGTCATTTCTCTTCGGCCTCGACTCGGGGGTTTCGCTGTGTCTGGATTGCGGTCACTGATGGGCGGGTGGGCGCAGCTGCCGGCTTGGCGTAGCCGATTGTTGGCGCGGCTGCTGGCCGTCTTGCTTGCAGCGTGCGACGCACGGCACGCGGAGATGAACGCACTCCATAGCGGCTGGTACCGCCGTGGTACCGTCTGGCCATGGCAATGAACCTACGGCTGTCAGATGAGGACGCGGCTGCCCTGCGCCGGAGGGCCGAAGCCGAGGGTCGGTCCATGCAGGAGGTCGCCCAAACGGCGATCCGCCAGTACGTCGCCGACCGTCCGGCCCGGTTAGCGGCGGCGATCGAGCGGATCCGCACCGAGGACGCCGAACTGCTAGACCGCTTGGCCCATTGAGCGAGCCACCCGCGGTCGACTACCTCACAGTCGAAGACCTCTACGAAATCGCCGGCGGGATCCTCGGTGAGGTGAGCCTGCGTGATGCCGGGCTGCTGGCTTCAGCGGCCGCACGCCCGGCGATGTCGGTGTTTGGTGACGACGCCTATCCAAGTTTCGCGGAGAAGGCCGGCGCTCTGCTGCATTCGCTGGCGCGCAATCATCCGCTCATCGATGGCAAC
>Ga0068855_100008396_pt1 | contig 12491 bp, 16 predicted proteins | sample KBSCornC52_FD_66592 | JGI IMG/M metagenome (GOLD analysis project Ga0068855, IMG submission 66592) | Corn rhizosphere microbial communities from Kellogg Biological Station, Michigan, USA - KBS Corn C5-2 | ecosystem: Host-associated > Plants > Roots > Rhizosphere > Soil ...
GGCTTTTCGCGAATACATCATTCGCGAGCGCATCCCCAACTATTCGATTCCCGAGGAAGTCGTGGTGGGCGGCGTGCTGCCCGAGGCAGGTGTGACTTACTACGACGTGCCGCAATCCTTTGGGGCGACGCCCTATCGCTACACGGTCGTCAATGGCCAGACCGTGCTGGTCGAGCCGCGCTCACGCCGCATCGTACAGGTCGTGGAATGAGGATGAGAAACCTGATCTGAGTTATGTCCCGGCCCGAAGGCGGTTTAGCCACTCGAGGGCATGCGGACATGAAAGCCCCGTTCGGTCTCCCCCGCCGGACGGGGCTTTTCTTATTTGGCGACACACCCTCAATCGTCATGCCCGGCCTTGTGCCGGGCATCCACGTCTTCAAAGCGAGCAGAAGCAAAGACGTGGATGGCCGGGACGAAGCCCGGCCATGACGGAAGCTGATTCACCGAAAATGCACTCTAAGCCCTTGATCGTCCAAACCCATCACACCTAACGTTCGGGTTCGAGTATCGCGAGACAAAGGCCAAGTGTCCCGGGCGCGGCGCGGTCCAAGTGATGCGACGCAGACCCGGAACCTGTCTTGAGAATGCCGGAAGTCATCAATCCTGGATCTTGGAAAAATCCGCAACCGCCCGCGTCGCCGTTCGGATTTCATTGAGCAGCTTCAGGCGATTTTCGCGCACCTTCGGGTCATCGTCGTTGACCTTCACCTTGTTGAAGAAGGCATCGACAACCGGACGAAGCTTGGCCATTGCGGCCATCGCGCCGGCGAAATCTTCCCGACCCACCGCAGCACGCGCCTCCGTCTTGACCTCGTCAATGGCCTTGGCCAGCGCCTTCTCCTCATTGAGCGCATAGAGCGCCGCATCGGGTGCGCCGCCAAAGTGCCGCTTGTCCTTCTTCTCCTCGATCGAAAGGATATTGCTGGCGCGCTTGGTGCCGGCCAGCAAATTCTTGCCGTCATCGCTGTCGAGGAATTTACCGAGTGCCTCGACACGGCGGACCACCATCAGAAGATCGTCCTGCCCACCAAGGGCAAAGACCGCATCAACCAGATCGTGCCGCGCGCCCTGGTCGCGGAGTTGGACCTTGAGCCGTTCGGCCAAGAAGCCGAGGAGATCATCGGGCAGCTTGTCGCTATCGATTAGCCCCTGCTTCGTGCCCAAACCCGCCTTTGCTGTCCGAGCTAGCTCCAAGATCGAAACACGGAGCGTGTTTTCGATAATCAGCCGGATCACACCTAACGCTGCACGCCTCAGGGCATAGGGATCTTTACTGCCTGTCGGCTTCTCATCGATCGCCCAGAAGCCAACCAGCGTATCGATCTTATCGGCAAGCGCGACAGCCACGCTGACGGGATCGGTCGGCACGCCATCGGCCGGCCCTTGCGGTTTGTAGTGCGCCTCGCAGGCGGCGGCGACGGCCGCATCCTCGCCCTGCGCCAGCGCGTAATAGCGACCCATCAGGCCCTGCACTTCCGGGAATTCGCCAACGACTTCGGTCAGGAGGTCCGCTTTCGCAAGCTTCGCGGCTCGCTTGACCTTTTCGATATCCGCACCGACCAATGACGCGATCTCGGCGGCCAACCGCTCGATCCGCTTGATGCGTTTGGCTTGCGTACCGAGCTTCTCGTGGAACACGATCTGCTCGAACTTCGGCAGCCGCTCTTCGAGTTTAGTCTTGAGATCGGTCTCGTAGAAAAACTTCGCATCCGACAGACGCGCGCGGATGACGCGTTCATTGCCGGCGACGACCGCCTTGCCGCCGTCTGTCGCTTCGATGTTTGAAACAAGAATGAATTTGTTAGCGAGCTTGCCCGTTTTGGGATCGCTCACCACAAAACATTTTTGGTTGTTGCGGATGGTGGCGCGGATCACCTCGGAAGGGATCGACAAAAATGCCGGATCAAACGAGCCCATCAGCACGACTGGCCACTCGACGAGACCCGCGACCTCGTCGAGCAGGTTTGGATCCTCAACCAGTTCAAAGCCTTGCGCGAAGGCCAGTTGCTTGGCGTCGGTGAGGATCGCGTCCTTCCGCCGGTCGGGATCGAGCACGACCTTGGCGTCGAGCAGCTTTGTCTCGTAATCCTCAAAACGGCGCACGGTGATCGGCGCTGGTGCGAGGAAGCGATGGCCGAGGGTCGTGTTGCCGGCTTCGATACCATCGACAGCGAACGTCACAATGTCAGGTTCTTCGGTCTCAAGCCCGAAGGTCGCGGTGATCGCATGCAGCGGCCGCACCCAGTTGAGCGCACCCGGCTTCGCCGAGCGCGCTCCCCAGCGCATGGATTTCGGCCAGGGGAAGGTACGGATGATCACGGGAAGGATTTCGGCGAGCACCTCGAGCGTGGACCGGCCGGGCTTTTCGATCAGGGCGATGTAAAAATCACCCTTCTTCGGATCGTGCTGGATCTTTGCTTCTTCCAGAGACGACAGCCCCGCGGCTTTCAGAAATCCCTGGACGGCGGCCTCAGGCCCGCCGACGCGCGGCCCCTTGCGCTCCTCCTTCAGGTCGGGCTGACGGGCCGGAACGCCGTGCACGGTGAGCGCGAGCCGTCGCGGCGTGGCGAAGGCTTTTGCGCCCTCATAGACCAGCCCCTCGGACACGAGCTTGTCGGTGACCAGCCGGCGCAGATCGTCGGCCGCCTTTGCCTGCATGCGCGCGGGAATTTCTTCGGAGAACAATTCGAGAAGAAGATCGGGCATCAGTTGAGCTCTCGGGCAAAGGCGATCGCGCCGCGTTCGTCAGCCCTTGGTCGCGCGTACCGAACGAAAGGTGTCGGACATAACGTCCACCGCCTGCGCTTCAGGCGGGCAGCGCCTTGTGCGAGCCGTCGCACAGCGGTCGGTTGCCCGTCTGTTTGCAGGTACAGAAATACGCCGTCTTGGTTTCCGGCGCGGTGAATTTCATCGGCGCAAAGCCCGATCCCTTGTGGGTACCGTCGCAGAACGGCTGCTTGGCGGATTTGCCGCAGGTGCACCAGTAATAGTCCTTGCCGGCTTCGACATCGATCGCAATGGGCGCGCGGCCCGCAATCGTTGGGCTTTCGCTCATTTCATCGTCCCCCTTCGGTATGAACCCAGGCTTCGCCGCAGGCCTTCGCTAATTCGCGCACGCGCAGGATGTAACTCTGCCGCTCGGTGACCGAGATCACGCCGCGCGCATCGAGCAGGTTGAAGACGTGGCTGGCCTTGATGCATTGGTCATAGGCGGGCAATGCCATCAGATGCTCTTTCTGGTTGCCACCCTCGCTCCAGCCTGCAGCTAGATATTTTCTACAGGCTTCTTCCGCCATCCTGAATTGCTCAAACAGCATCCCGGTGTCGGAATGTTCGAAATTGTGCCGCGAATATTCCTGCTCGGCCTGCAGGAACACGTCGCCATAGCTGACGCGCTCGCTTCCCTCGCGGCCGTTGAAGTTGAGATCATAGACGCGATCGACGCCCTGCACGTACATCGCAAGCCGTTCGAGACCGTAGGTCAATTCGCCCGCCACCGGCGCGCATTCGACGCCGGCGACCTGCTGAAAATAAGTGAATTGCGAGACTTCCATGCCATCGCACCAGCACTCCCAGCCGAGTCCCCAGGCGCCGAGCGTCGGGCTCTCCCAATCGTCCTCGACAAAGCGGATGTCATGGACTGAGCAGTCGATCCCGATCGCTGCGAGGGATTTCAGGTAGAGTTCCTGGAGATCGGGCGGTGACGGCTTCAGGATCACCTGAAACTGATAGTAATGCTGCAGCCGGTTGGGATTTTCGCCGTAACGGCCATCTTTCGGCCGGCGCGAAGGCTGCACATAGGCGGCATTCCACGGCTTCGGCCCAAGCGCCCGCAAGGTGGTCGCGGGATGAAAGGTCCCGGCGCCCACCTCCATGTCGTAGGGCTGCAGAATAACGCAGCCATGATCCGCCCAATAACGTTGCAGCGCCAGGATCAGCCCCTGGAAGGAGCGGTCCGGTCGCATATGGGCGGGCAAAGAGGCGTCCATCGTCAGGTCGGGCTTTCGCGGGGAGTTGAATCGCGCCGGACCGTATCGAGGGCAGGGTCAGGAATCAAGGCAAACGGGGCCGAGTAGCGCCTCTCCGAACACCCTCATTCCCGGGCGATGCGGAGCATCGAAGCCTGACGAAGAGGGCCACATCGGCCAAACTAACCCGGCCGATAAGACCCGGTGACCGGGTCTCGTCGAAGGGTGAGGATCTCCCTCGATGCGGCCGCTTCGGTGGCCCTCGCCAGACGCGCTTCCTCCAGCTCTCGATTGACCTGAACCGCCGCCCGGTAAGCCCAGCGGACCACGGCCAACCCACCAAGAAGGCCAGCAACAGCAATCAGCGGCGGCATGATTAATCCCTATCGTTTCATTATCGCTTCCGAAGGAAGAACATTGTCGCGCAAGGGCAAGCCGACCGCAACCGGCTTGCGGTGACCAAATGGCGCGGCGAGGCCCGCGCTCACAGCCCGAATTTTGCCCAAATCGCGCGGAGTTCGATGGCCGAGATCAGCTGATCCGGCAGGCCCGCGATGGCCTCCGAAGAAGTCAGGCCCGCAACACCGGCCGATTTGCGTCCCAGCAGACCCGATAGCAGACCACCACCCGGCGCGATCAAGGGCATCTCGACCTTTTCGCCAAAACGCGCCCGCAAGATCGAGCGCAGATCACCGACCGCATCAGCCAGCCCTAGCGCTACGGACTTTTCGCCTGCCCAATATTCGCCGGTGAACAAAACCTCGTCGGCACCTTTCAGGCGGGCGCCGCGGCTGCGCTTCACGAGTTCGATGAAGATCGCGTGGATGTCGCGCTGCAGGGCCTTCACCCGCACCACATCCTCCGGGTTTTCCGGTAGGAACGGATCGAGCATCGCCTTGTGAGCGCCCGCCGTATAGAGCCGCCGCTCCACACCAATTTTCTTGATGAGTTCCTGAAATCCAAAGGAGCCGCCGACTACGCCGATCGACCCCAGAATCGAGGACGGATCGCAGTAAATCTCGTCCCCGGCGCAGGCGATCATGTATCCACCGGAGGCGGCGACATCCTCGACAAAGACCAGCACCGGAAGGCTTTTCTCCTGGGCGAGCTGCCGGATCCTCAAGTAAATCTGCCGTGATTGCACGGGTGAGCCGCCTGGCGAATTGATGACCAGTGCCACTGCCTTGGCATTGCGAGTGGAAAACGCCCGCTCAAGAGTCTTGGCGACGCTTGTCAGCGACAGCCCGGGCCGCAGCGGGGTGACAGAGCCGATCACGCCCGCAAGCCGCACAACGGGCACGACCGGAAAACCACGCCGGAACGGACGCGGCAGCCGATCGAGCCATCCTTGGGGCTGCCGCGCTTGAGGCATACGGGCCGGGTGCTCGCCTGGAGTGTCGATCATCTGTTCTGCCTTAACCAATTCTTATCACCAGACTGTCATTGCAAGACGCTGGAACGTGTTTTGCATTGCGGCAGTTATACGGCTGCAATGGGCGGCTGGTAAGCTGCAACGAGGCAGCGGAGAGTGCTATGAAAATCTATCTGCTGATGACGCTGTTCGGAACGCTGTTCACCGCCATTCATTTCACGACGGCGTCAGATCATCCGACCGAGCCGAAGCCCCAATAAGCCCGCCTGACGCGCCCAACATTCCGGCGGCGCGCTTCTTTGGATGCGGCTCCGTCAAATCGTCAGCCGCAGTCCTGCCCCGCCCGACAGAATAGTCTCCGCCTCTTCACTGGGCTTTCCTGCCGCGTCATTCAGCAACAACCCCGGCTGAATTCGGGTGGGTCCCCTCCCGCCCTTGACCGCGCAGACAATCAGCCGGATGGCAGGTTTCGCCGGATCACCGTGAACCGGCAGCATCACAAGGCTGCCGAAGCCACGGTCAAGCGCTGTGACCACCTCGCTCAGCCCGTCTGCCCGCCAGATCAACGTTAGCATGCCGCCAGACTTGAGAAGCCTTCGGGCGGTAGCTACCCAGTCTTCCAGCGTGCTGGCGTTCGCCATATGGGCGGCGCGACGACTCTCATCCTTCGCCGGCCGGTGTCGAGAGGGGTGATTGAAGGGAGGATTCATCAGCACGACATCCACGCTGTCAGGCGCAAGGCCCGCAGCCGTCAGCCGGGCGGCGGTCGCGGTGACGTCCTCCACCAGGATTGCGGCTTCTATCGCGTTGGCGGCGGCATTGGTCCGAGCCAATTGTGCGAGCTGCTTGTCGATCTCCACTAGCACCAGATCGATCTCCCCGATCCGCCTGGCCAGCGCGAGCCCCGCCGCTCCAACACCGGCGCCGAATTCGACGACGCGATTCCCTGCGCGAGCCGGGGTCGCGGCCGCCAGCAGAATGGCGTCGTGGCCTGCCCGATGGCCAGATAACGGCTGACGCAAAATCAGTTGGCCACCCAGAAAGCGGTCTTTGCTGGTAGGCGGCTGATCACTCATCGGGACGCAATTCATGGGCGAGACCCGCATCGGTCAAAAGCCGGCGGGCCTGGCGGTGATCCTCATCGTGAACCAGGATGCGGCGAGGCAAGATGCCAAGCGATCCTTCGATGACGCTCATATTTTGGTCGAGCACCAGATGATGGATATTGGCGCCGTCCAACAGCGCGCCAACCGCCGAAACCAGGACGATATCGTTGGTCCGTACCAATTCGCGCAAAAAGGGGCCTCCCACAAAAGTGCACTTGACGCTGGCGACCTTCACCCTCATGGGCAGGACAGAGATGTCAGAACCGGGCCGCTGGTGATGACCAGAGGAGGCGCCAGCACCGGCACCGGGTCGCTTGCCGGCTCGGTCGTCCCTTTCTATGGTTATAGCCGAGGATAGTGCCTATCCGGCAAATTTGGAGACCCGCGTGGCGGTAATTGTTCCTTTCGAGAGTCCCTCGAACGCTTCGATAGATCTGCTGGTCGAACTGGTGGCCGGTGATATGGAGCGCGTCAACAGCACGATTTTGTCGCGCACGGGGTCTGAAGTCACCATGATCCCCGAAGTGGCCAACCACCTGATCTCCTCGGGCGGCAAGCGGCTTCGTCCGATGCTGACGCTCGCCATGGCGCATCTCGCCGGCTACAGCGGTGACGGGCATATCAAGCTCGCCGCATCGGTCGAATTCATGCATACCGCCACTTTGCTGCATGATGACGTGGTCGACGAAAGCGAGCTACGGCGCGGCAAGCTGTCAGCCCGCATGCTATGGGGCAATGAGGCAAGCGTTCTCGTCGGTGATTTTCTTCTTGGCCAGGCCTTCCGGATGATGGTCGAGGTCGGCTCGCTGCGGGCGCTCGACATTTTGTCTTCTGCCGCCGCCACCATCGCCGAGGGCGAGGTGATGCAGCTGGCTGCCGCCAAAAATACCGCGACCACTGAAGACGAATATCTGGCCGTCATTCGCGGCAAGACGGCCGAGCTGTTTGCCGCAGCTTGCGAAGTCGGCCCGGTGATCGCCAACCGGCCAAAGGCCGAGCAGACCGCCTGCCGTTCGGTGGGCATGAATCTGGGTATCGCCTTTCAGCTGGTCGATGACGTCCTGGATTATGGCGGCAAGTCCGCCAAGCTCGGCAAGAACATCGGCGACGATTTCCGCGAAGGAAAGATCACCCTTCCCGTCGTGCTCGCCTTTCGGCGCGGCAATGACAGCGAGCGCACGTTCTGGATCAGGGCACTGGAACAGGGTGAAATCGAGGATGGCGATCTCGACCAGGCCGTCGGTCTGATGACCAAGCATCGCGCGCTGGAAGATACCATCAGTCGCGCCCACCATTATGGAGCAATGGCCGTCGACGCGCTCGCGTTGTTTCCGGCCTCACCGATGAAGACGGCCCTTGAACAGGTCGTCGCATTTTGCCTGGCGCGATCACACTAGGGTTGCGCATAACAAAAGGCGACGGCCTTCCAGCCGCCGCCTTTCGCTACCGCCGATCTAAATCCTAGCTGGAATATTTGAATTCCGGCATCGCCTTCAGATCGTCCTTGGTGGCGTTGAACACCGCATGGTCCGGATACCAGGGATTGGGCTTGGAGCTTGCCGTCGAGCTTGCCGACCCCGTGGTGGTGGATGAACTCGCGGGTCCCGAGGTACTTGCCGTACCGCTATAAGTCATCGGCTCGTTCACAAATTTGACCTTGTCGAACGGAACGGCGACCAGATGCTCGCCCATTCCAAGGAAGCCGCCGACGCCGATCACCACAGCTTTGATATTGCCTGACTTATCCATCAGGATGTCATTGATGTCGCCGACCTTCTCATTGTTGTTGTTATACACATTGAGGCCGACAACCTTCGAGGCTCGCCAGTTGCCTTGCATCGACTGTTCCGAAATTGCTGCCGAGGTGGCGGCTGCGCGATCGGGGTTGGCCGCTGGCGACTGAGCAAAAGCAACTGACGCCAACAAGGTGGAGCCGAGAGCAGCGGCTGCCATATATTTCGTTAACATGTGAGGTCTCCCTAATTGATTGCCGGGAGAAAACACGCTGACCTTCCGACTGTTCCCATGTTCCTCAGAATTTCGGGGGTGGAAGGTGGCCAATTGTTCGGCATTCAGAAGCCGCCCCAATAAGGCGGAACGCCGTAATAGCGATGAAGCTCGGTTTCCAACGAGCGATCGCCCCAATCGAAATCCTTGTCGGCGCGAAATGAGGGCGCGCTGCGCAACTCTTCGTCCTCGATATCGAGTACATAAGCCTCAAGCTCGGTGTTGTAATTCAGCCTACCCCACGGCAAGGGCAGCAGATCGCTGCCGAGACCAAGAAATCCGCCAAAACTCAGGATGGCGTAAGACACCTTTCCCGTGAGCTTGTCGATCATCAAGCGCTCAATATGCCCCAGCCGCTCGCCGTTGAGTCGGCGAACGACGGTCCCCTCGACGCGGTCACTTGCGATCAGCGGATGCGGCCTTGTGAGAACATCAGCCATTCGGCCTCTCCCTGGCACTTACCAAGTTAGACCTAGGTCAACGTTCAAAAGGTGGCTCGAGTTCCGCGGTGTTTCCGCTTATGCGGCCCGTTCCGCCGGCTCTGATTGGGCATCCTCGAAGAATGCGACGGTCGCAAACCGATAGTTACAGGCCGAACAAACCCAGAGGTAGGACATCCTCCGGGAACCGGCTTCAATCCAGGCGGGAGCCATGATCGGCCTGCCGCACTGAGCACATGGATTTTGATGAGGTACAAATTCTCTGAAGGCGAGATCCTCCGCCATGACGCGCTCTCCCCGGGTACGCTTTTCATTTTGGGTGAATGAGACAGAAGGACTGACCAACATTCACCGCCTACAATTGTCGCTCAACTCCACGCGCGTTCAATGGCGATGTCAATCGATAAAGTAAAAGTGAAGCCGGCGGAGAACCTGGCTCAAATTAGACCCGAATTTTCCGCAGATGCTCTCAGGTCCTTACTTGCGTTGACAGTGAGGAGCCACGCGAAGCGGACGCCATTTGCTTTGGCTGACCGGCTTGCTATTGCCTTCCCGTTTGCCGGGCTCTTGCCTTGCCGGTGCCTACCGCGGTGCGAAGGGTGACATGGCCGTGCCCTCGCCTATTATGCGAGCGGTTACCATTATGCGCCTAAACGCGAGCGGCTGTAGCGCCCCTCCTTTCATGGCACCCCACTGGCGGTTACGCCGGCTCTCGATGCCCGGGTAACAGGCGCCTCCCTCACTTCGCTAGCGGCCGAGAAGGCGGCCTCCCTCGCCAACGTGTCGCGACTGCCCTATAAGCGCCATCGCTACATCTGTGCGCGCATTCACCCCTATCCGTTGACAGCCGACCTCATCGGCCTACATTAGCAGCCGTTCCGAGGGGAGCTCCGAGGAGGAGCTGAGATACCGCAAGCTTTCAGTCCGCTTTATCGGACGAAGGACCGCGGGGACCCTTTGAACCTGATCCGGGTCATGCCGGCGAAGGGACAGGGATGCTTCAGACGTCAGTTACACCGCGGGTGCGATGCCCGATTTCGGTTATCGGTGCTGGAATTGCCGGAGCCTGGCACGCATTGCTGCTGGCCAAGGCTGGGCATGCGGTGACGCTCTATGAGCGCAGCGGCGAGACGCTCGAACGCTCCACCAGCCACTGGGCAGGCGGCATGCTGGCGCCTTATTGCGAGGCGGAGACTTCGGAGCCCGTCGTCACGCGCCTCGGCGTCCGTTCGCTCAAGCTCTGGCGCGACTTCTTTCCGCAAGCAGCCTTTAACGGTTCGCTGGTCGTGGCCCACGCCCGTGACAGAGCGGATTTCGAGCGCTTCGCCCGGTTGACGCGCGGCTATCGCCGGCTCGATGCCGGCGCTCTCGCCAAACTCGAGCCGGCCCTCGATGGCCGTTTTCGTGAATCGCTGTTTTTTCCGGACGAAGGTCATGTCGAGCCGCGGCGAATCCTGCCGGAACTGCACCGTCAGCTTATGACAGCCGGCGGCGCAATTCAGTTTGGCCGCGAATTCCAACCCGCTGATCTCGATGGCCTGGTGGTGGACTGCCGCGGACTTGCCGGGCGCGACGCACAGCCGGAACTGCGTGGCGTCAAAGGCGAAATGATTCTGATCGAAACCAGCGAAGTAGAGCTTTCGCGCCCGGTGCGGCTGATGCATCCGCGTTGGCCGCTTTACGTGATTCCCCGCGGCGATCACCGGTTCATGCTCGGCGCCACCTCGATCGAGGCGGAGGACACCGGCGTCACGTTGCGTTCGGCGCTGGAATTAATGGGCGCGGCTTACGCCGTACATCCGGCCTTTGGCGAGGCCCGGATCCTGGAGTTTGGCGCGGGCCTCCGTCCGGCTTTTCCAGATAACTTGCCGCGGATCGCCATCGACAGACAGAAGATCGAGGTCAACGGATTGTACCGCCACGGCTTCCTGCTTGCGCCTGCGCTGGCCGAATTGACGACGAATTATCTCGATCGCGGCGAAATCGACAATGAGGTGATGCGATGCGCGTGATCGTCAACGGCGAACAGCGCGAGATTGCCTCTGAAAGCGTGGCGGCTTTGCTCCGCGAACTCGACTATGAGGGCACGCATTTCGCGGTGGCGTTGAATTTCGATGTCGTACCCAAGAGCCGATGGCCGGAAACCCTGCTGCAGAGCGGGGACGAGATCGAGATCATCACGCCCCGGCAGGGAGGATGAATCGAAATGATCACGTTCTATGGAAAGAAATTCTCCTCCCGCCTTTTGATCGGAAGCGCGCTCTACCCATCGCCCGCGATCATGCAGGCAGCGATCCGTGCTTCGGGCGCCCAGATCGTCACGGTGTCGCTGCGCCGCGAATCCGCCGGCGGCAAGGCCGGCGACGCGTTCTGGTCGCTGATCCGCGAACTGGATGTTACGGTTCTTCCAAACACCGCCGGATGCCGCAGCGCGCGCGAAGCGGTGACCACTGCCAAACTGGCGCGCGAATTGTTCGGCACGCCCTGGGTCAAGCTCGAGGTAATCGCCGACAATGACACGCTGCAGCCGGACGTCGTCGGCCTCGTCGAAGCGGCCTCGATCCTCATCAAGGACGGTTTCGAGGTCTTTCCCTATTGCACCGAGGATCTTGGGGTGGCGATGCGGCTGGTCGATGCCGGCTGCAAGGTGGTGATGCCATGGGCGGCACCGATTGGCTCGGCCCGCGGCATCATCCAGCGCGACGCGTTGAAGCTACTGCGCGACCGCCTGCCCGATATTACCCTGGTGGTCGATGCCGGCCTGGGCGCGCCTTCGCATGCCGCTGAGGCCCTCGAACTTGGCTATGACGCGGTGCTGCTCAACACGGCGATAGCCAAGGCGGCCGACCCCGTGGCGATGGCAGCCGCCTTCAAGGCCGGTGTCGAAGCCGGGCGCGCCGCTTTCGAAGCCGGGCTGATGGAAGCGCGTGATTTTGCCTCTCCCTCCACTCCTGTCGTTGGGACCCCGTTCTGGCATGCCGTATCCTGATCGCTTTTATCCTGTCGTCGACAGTCTCGACTGGGTGGCCCGGCTCGCGGCGCTTGGCGTCGGCACCGTGCAATTGCGCGCCAAGAACCTCGATGATACGCAGGCGCTGCAAATCGTCGCCAACGCCTTGGCTCTGGTAAAAAGCACTCGGACCAGGCTTGTGGTGAACGACTATTGGCGCGCGGCCATTGCGGCCGGCGCACAGCATCTGCATCTCGGCCAGGAAGACCTTGCGGACGCCGATCTCAGCGCCATTCGCCGGGCGGGGCTGACGCTTGGGGTTTCCACCCATGACGATCAGGAACTGGAGACGGCGCTACAAGCCCGGCCGCACTATATCGCGCTGGGACCGGTTTTTCCGACCACGCTGAAGTCGATGCGCTTTGCTCCGCAGGGCATTGCGAAAATCACCGAATGGAAGAAGCGCATCGGCAGCACTCCGCTGGTTGCCATCGGCGGCATCAGGCTTGAACAGGCGCGCGAGATTTTCGCTTCAGGCGCCGATTCCATCGCGGTCGTCAGCGACATCACGCAACATGCCGATCCCGACGCGCGGGTTCGCGCCTGGCTGGGGCATGCGGCGGCTGAATCAAACAAATCCGATCT
>Ga0068855_100008397_pt1 | contig 12490 bp, 10 predicted proteins | sample KBSCornC52_FD_66592 | JGI IMG/M metagenome (GOLD analysis project Ga0068855, IMG submission 66592) | Corn rhizosphere microbial communities from Kellogg Biological Station, Michigan, USA - KBS Corn C5-2 | ecosystem: Host-associated > Plants > Roots > Rhizosphere > Soil ...
TATGCTGTTGGTGGTTTTTACCGGCCTGTGTGGTTTATTGCTCGCGCCTACCGCCATTCATCCCTTCCTCGCCGCCATCGCGGTTTTTTGCATTGCTCTCTCCGCTGGTGGTGCCGGCGCAATCAATATGTATCTGGAACGTGACAAAGACGCTTTAATGAACCGCACACGCGGGCGGCCCTTGCCGATGGGACGCATCGCGCCGGATGATGCCCTGGGCCTGGGGATTTTTTGCATTGGCGCCAGCGTTTCTATAATGGGCTTGGCAGTTAATTGGCTGGCAGCCGAGCTGTTAGCCGCTGCTGCGTTATTTTATATCTTCATTTATACCATCTGGCTAAAGCCGCGCACGGCGCAAAATATTGTCATTGGCGGCGCGGCGGGTGCCTTCCCCCCCATGATCGGCTGGGCGGTAGCGACCGGATATGTCACGCTCGCGCCCTGTATTTTATTTCTGATTATTTTTATGTGGACACCGCCGCACTTTTGGGCGCTGTCACTTTATGCGCGCGAAGATTATGCGCGCGCCGGTTTTCCCATGCTGCCGGTTGTCGCAGGAGAGCAAGCCACCAAATTCCAAATGTTAATTTATACTTTGCTGTTATTGCCTTTAACTTTGATGCCAAGCTTCATTGGCCTCACTGGAAAGGTTTATTTTGCGGGTGCTGTCGTGTTGGGTGCGTTATTTGTCCTATCTGCGCTACGCGTCTGGCAGGATAAAAATAACGCCAGCAATTACAAATCCGCGCGCCAGATGTTTGGTTATTCCATTTTTTACCTCTTTATGATTTTTCTTTTGATGGTGTTGGACAAAGCCTAATGGAAACCTTATCGCCCGAGCAAACCGCGGCTTTTCGCGCACAACAAAAATCACGCGCACGCGTGATTATGGGAATCGCGATTGCAGTTGTCATCGCGCTTTTTGCACTGACGATTGTGAAAGGCCATTTGGCCGAAGATCAGCGCGGCACGCAGGCCCAAACCCATGAACCCAACTGAACTCGCGCGGCGCAACCGCCGAGTGGTGCTGATCGCATTATTTTTTGCTTTTACCATGCTGGTGTTATCCTTCGCCGCCGTACCGCTTTACCGCATTTTTTGCGCTGCGACCGGCCTGGGCGGCACCACTCAAAACGCCGTGCGCGCGCGCGATAAAATCCCGACCAACACACGTCGTATCACCATACGCTTTGATGCCGCCGTGGATGCGCGTCTGCCGTGGGATTTCAAACCAGAGCAAAACACCATTCCTATTTTAATCGGCCAGACGGGCATGGTCAGTTATACTGCGCACAACCGGTCGAATAGCGCGACGACAGGCATCGCCATTCACAATGTAAACCCGCTGAAAGTAGGGAAATATTTCGTCAAAACCCAGTGTTTCTGTTTTAACAATCAAAGCCTGGCACCGAACCAAACAGCCCATATGCCTGTGGTTTTTTACGTGGACCCCAAAATGCTGACAGACCCGAATATGCAAGACGTTCAGGAAATCACGCTATCTTATGAATTTTATCCGGCGGGTTCCAAGGCTGCCAAAGAGGCAACTCAAAGTTATCAGGGCGATTAACAAATCAATCGGACTATAGTAGATTTGCAGAGATTCAACGTTAAGGATTCTAATGTCATCACCTGCCCCTTCCGTCCACGGCCAACCGCACCCCTTTCATTTGGTGCGCCCATCGCCCTGGCCGATTTTAACTTCTTTTTCATTGGGCCTGACGGCCGTGGGCGCAGTGCTGGGCATGCATAACATCATCAGCAAAATGAACGGCTTTGACATTCATTGGGGCTATCTGTTTTTCGCCGGGCTGGCCTGTCTGCTGGGCTGCATGTTCGGCTGGTGGCGAGATGTAATTAACGAAGGCGTTGTAGAACATGCCCATACGCCTATTGCGAAATTGGGCTTCCGTTACGGTATGGTATTTTTCATTGCATCTGAAGTGATGTTTTTCTTTGCCTTTTTCTGGGCGTTTTTTAATTCGGCGTTATTTCCGGGCGTCGGTATTGATCATGTCTTCCCGCCCAAAACCATCACACCGGTCGATCCGTTTCATTTTCCGTTTTTGATGACTTTGATTTTATTGCTGTCCGGCTGCACCGTGACCTGGGCGCACCACGCGTTTCAGGAAGGAAATATCAAGGAAGCCAAACAGGGGTTGCTGGCCACCGTCCTCCTTGGCTTTTGCTTTACTTGCCTCCAGGCCTGGGAATATACCCATGCGGAATTCGGCTTTAAGGATACCGTTTATGCTTCGACGTTCTACATGGCGACGGGGTTTCATGGCCTGCACGTCATTATCGGGACGATTTTTCTGTTCGTCTGCTTGCTGCGCACCAACCGTGGTGATTTCACACAAAAAGACCACTTTGGCTTCGAAGCCGCCGCCTGGTACTGGCACTTCGTGGACGTGGTCTGGCTGTTTTTATTCATCGCCGTTTACTGGTGGGGCGGACGTTAGCCGTCATCGCAAGTGAGACGAAGCAAACCAGTTCTGTTTTCCTGAGTTGCCTCTGTAGCGGCGAGCACCTTCTCGCGATGACGTGTAATTATTCTGATTTCTGATTTGCGGTTTCCGGCTTCTGCGCCAATAATTGCTGGCGTTCCCGGTCCTGTTTTGACAGTGGCGCGATCATCATATTCATCTGACGACCTTCCAGGCCCGAGGAGCTTTCAATTCGTGCAATGTCTGAAATATCCCCGCGCACTTTTTCTAAAATGCGGGTGTTCATCGCGATATTCGCCATCTCGCGTCCGCGGAAACGCAGGGTAAATTTAACCTTGTTTCCTTCTTCAAGAAATTTCTTTGCCGCGCGGATTTTGATGTCGTAATCATGCGGATCAATATTGGGCCGCAATTTCAGTTCTTTGATTTCAACCGTCTTTTGATTTTTCTTAGCTTCGTTTTTCTTTTTTTGCATTTCGTAACGGAACTTGCCGTAATCACCGATTTTACATACTGGCGGCGCAGCATTGGGGGAAATTTCAATCAAGTCTAACCCTAATTCTCTCGCCCGGGTTATAGCCTCCTGGGGACGCATCACACCCAACATTTCACCATCTTGATCAATCACCCGAACTTCGGGGACACGAATTTGTTCATTTAAGCGCGGTGCATCTTTATCAATGGGTGCTTCGCGGTCGCGGCGAAAGTTATTATTCCCTCCACCGCTGTTCATGGGCCGTTTTAACAAGTGTTTGTCTCTCCTTGAGTTATGATATGCTGGCAGCAATTAAGGACCGGCGCCCCCAAGTGATTGTTGCAAGCAACCCATGCTTTGACCATGTCGGTACCAATTTTTCAATGATTTTCTTGCAAAAAGCCAATAATCGCTGCCCCTGTGGCATGGATGCTGCATGCGTCTCGACCGTTATATCTCCTCAACACCTGAAATCCCGCCCAATAACGCAATGGCATGACGCTGTGCAGGCAAAATCCGGAACCGGTTGGGCAACTGCATTTCAAAACGCATACCGCCTGAGAACAGCATCAGAAAGATCTCCCCACGACCTGGCGGGAGCGTTTTTAAAATCTCTTGCAAACCAGGCAGGGATTTTTCTGATGCGACAGATATCACCAACCCATCCGCAACATCGGAGGCCGCAGCTTCTAATAGGTTAACGTCCTGCACCGTCAGGCGGTAGCCATCATCATTTGCCTGAGCATCCACCGTCAGCATAAGGGTTTTACCAGCCACCAGAATGTCACGGTGGCGCACTAAGGTTTCCGCAAACACCATGACTTCATAGACCCCGGAGGCGTCCGATAACTGTATAAAAGCAAACCGGTTACCAGATTTTGCGGTTTTTAATGTGACGCTCATGACCACACCGGCAAGTTTAACGCGCGAGGTGCGAGCGCGCGCCAGCATATCCCCAAGATCTGTATAACGCACAATATTGAGGCGTTCCAGCACACGCGAAAAACTATCGAGAGGATGGGCGGACAAATAAAACCCGATCGCATTAAATTCTTGCTGCAAAGCCTCCAGCACCGGCCAAGGACGTACATCGGGGACGGGCGGTGCCTGCATCGTGATAGCCTCACCAAATAAATTGCCCTGACCCGACATTTGTTCGGCGCGCACGATTTGGGCATATTTCAATAAAATATCCGATGCGGCATGGGCCGCCGCACGATTGGAAATAAGACTGTCAAATGCACCCGTCGCTGAAAGCGATTCCCATTGCTTTTTACTCATGCCGTGAATGATGCCGCGACGTGCAATATCAGCAATATCTTTAAAGTTGCCATTGGCGGCACGGTCCGCCACCATATTTTTCATCGCATCAAATCCGACGCCCTTCACCGCGCCGAGAGCATAGCGAATTGCAAGAACACCATCCGGCAAGGTTTCCACGGCAAAATCGGCTTCCGACCGGTTGATATCCGGTGGCAGTAATCTGATATTCAGGCGCTGTAATTCCTGGCGGAATTTCGCCAGCTTATCGGTATCGCCCAAATCCAGCGTCATCAAAGCCGCCATGAATTCAACCGGATAATGCGCCTTAAGGTAGGCCGTTTGCCAGGCAATCAGCGCATAAGCGGCGGCATGCGATTTGTTAAATCCGTAGCCTGCGAATTTATCTACTTGCTGGAAAATCATTTTGGCATGATCGGCGGCCACGCCGTTTTGCATCGCGCCCGCGATAAAATCTTTTTCTTGCGCTTCCATTTCAGCACGTATTTTTTTACCCATAGCACGGCGCAACAAATCGGCGCTTCCCAGGCTATAACCCGCCAACACCTGTGCGACCTGCATCACCTGTTCCTGGTAAATCATCACGCCGTAGGTTTCGCGCAGGATTGGTTCAAGCGTAGGGTGTAAATAATCGGGTTTTTCATCTCCGTTTTTTACAGCAATATATTTGGGGATATTATCCATCGGCCCTGGCCGGTAAAGCGCGACGAGCGCGATGATATCTTCAAACCGGTTGGGCCGCAGGCGGCGCAGCGTATCACGCATCCCGGAACTCTCAAGCTGAAACACGCCGGACGCTTCACCGCGCGCCAGCATGGTGAAGGCTTTATCGTCCGAAAATGGGATGTCCTCCAGCCGCAAATCCACACCGCGTTGCTTCATATAAGCCAGCGTATATTGGATGACTGTCAGCGTTTTCAAACCCAGGAAGTCAAATTTCACCAGGCCGGAATTTTCCACATCTTTCATACTGAATTGCGTCACCAATGCATCAGAACGTGGATCTTTATAAAGCGGTATACGCTCAAGCAGCGGACGGTCACCAATCACGACGCCTGCCGCGTGTGTGGAGGCATGACGGTATAATCCTTCCAATTGCAAAGCATAATTAATCAGGCGCGCAATATTTTCATCTTCATTCCGCTGTTGCTGCAGCAACGGTTCAACGTCAATCGCTTCCTGCAGCGTTACTGGCGCAGCGGGATTGTTGGGCACCATTTTACAAATCCGGTCCACGACCGGATAAGGGATTTGCAGCACGCGCCCCACATCGCGGAGCACCGCACGCGCTTGTAGTTTTCCAAACGTAATGATATGCGCGACCCGTTCATTGCCGTATTTGCCGCGGACGTATTCAATGACTTCGTCACGCCGTTCCTGGCAGAAATCGATGTCGAAATCCGGCATGGACACGCGCTCAGGATTTAAAAAACGTTCAAACAGGAGGCCAAACTGAATCGGATTCAAATCTGTAATCGTCAGCGCCCAGGAAGCCACCGAACCCGCACCGGAACCACGCCCCGGACCGACGGGAATATTTTGTCCTTTCGCCCATTGGATAAAATCTGCGACGATCAAAAAATATCCGGCGAAGCCCATTTGGATAATCACATCCAATTCGAATTCGAGGCGCGATTGATAGGTCGTATGCTCTTCAGGCGGGATGGCGTGCTGCACAAAGCGGGAGGCTAGTCCTTCGCGCGCCTGAACACGTAATAATTCAGGCTCCCCGATACCGGATGCATGCGGGAAAGGCGGCAAGGTCGGTTCCGATTTCCTCGGCGCATAGGCGCAGCGTTGTGCGATCAACATCGTATTTTCAACGGCTTCCGGCAGATCGGAAAAAAGTTCCGCCATCTGTGCGGGTGATTTAAAGTAATGCTGGGCGGTTTCGCGGCGGCGATCCTGTTCCACCACATAACGTCCTGTGGAAATGCACAGCAGCGCGTCGTGCGCTTCATAAGTTTCTTCATGTGCAAAGTACACATCATTGGCAGCAACAATTGGAATGTTATGCATATACGCCAAGTCTAGCAGCGCATTTTCCATGCGGCTTTCTTCGGTTATGCCATGACGTTGAATTTCAATATAAAAACGGCCAGGAAATGCAGAGGCCAAAGATTTTAAGATCTCTTCACCCTGTTGCAGCGATTTTTTGACCGCACTTACCAAGGGGCCCCGGATGCCGCCGGATAAACAAATCAATCCTTCCGCATGATTTTGAATTTGAGCTAGATTAAGTGGTTTGGTGTCCGCATCTCCACGTTCCAGATATGGCAGGCTGGCCAGCGCCATTAGATTTTTGTAACCAGTTTCATTTTGTGCAAGGAATACAAGCTGGTCAGGCCGCGCATCGCGATTTGGATTTGCATTGGATTTCGTAAAACTGTTCAGGTCTTCGGGCAAAACGGATACATCCAGTTGCGCGCCGATAATAGGCTGAACCCCCGCTTTGCGGGCTTTTTCTGCGAATTCCAGTGCACCGAACAGGTTATTCGTATCCGTAATTGTCACAGCGGGCATTTGATGATCTACGGCCAGATCAACCAGGTTTTCAACAGCGATGGCCCCTTCCAGCAAGGAATAGGCAGAATGGGTATGGAGATGAATAAAAGTCATGGGCGGACGACCTTTGGCATAGCAGGCGGCATGCGGTTTCTCCAGCGGAAAGGTTAAAAAAACGCCCAGGGTCTGGGCGGATTCCGGGCGGTATCAATTTTAGTATCTCACAAGCAGAAAACTTCGTCAAGGAATTTTTTCCTAAAATAAACCTGATTTCTTAAAAAATCGTAAAAATTTCAGGCCAATTGCCCATTGTGCATAATCACTGTGCGGTCCATGCGCGCGGCAAGTGTTTGATTATGCGTGACGATGAGCATTGCAACGCCTTCAGCGCGCGCCAGGGACAATAACAACTGAAAAATATTTTCAGCTGTTTTTTCATCCAGGTTGCCGGTCGGTTCGTCCGCCAATAGCAATTTCGGCTGGTTGGCCAAAGCACGCGCAATGGCAACACGTTGCGCCTCACCGCCAGATAATTCCGCTGGACGGTGATGCGCACGCTCAGACAGTCCAACCATATGCAAAAGTTCTTGAGCACGCTGTTGTGCCGCCGCTCGGGAATGGCCCGCCAGCAATTGCGGCAAAATAATATTTTCGGCGGCTGAAAATTCAGGTAGCAGGTGGTGGAATTGATAAACAAATCCCACAGTCTGGCTGCGCAATCTGGTGCGCATGATATCATTCAATTTTTCAGTATTCTGGCCTAGTATTAAAACTTCACCCGAAGTCGGCGGATCCAATAATCCCGCCGCATGCAGCAGTGTTGATTTCCCCGAACCTGACGGTCCGAGTAATGCAACCATCTCACCCGCATGCAATTCCAGGTTAATGCCGCGCAAGATTTCAAGGGCTTGCTCACCCTTACCGTAAATCCGGCGTACATCCCACAGTTGCAAAACTGGATTATTCATAACGCAGTGCCTCAACGGGTGACAGGCGCGCAGCGCGCCATGCCGGATAAATTGTGGCCAAAAATGATAGTACCAAAGACATTGTTGTAATTCCCATAACCTCCGGCCATTCAATTTTTGCCGGCAGCTGCGAAAGGAAATAGATTTCAGCGGAGAATAAATCCGTTCCGGTCAAGTTTTGCAGCAACTGGCGAATGGTTTCGATATTCAGGGCAAAAACCACGCCCAACACCAGGCCCGCCAATGTACCTGCAATGCCAATCGTTGCGCCTGTCAGCATGAATATTTTCATCACATTGGGGCGGCTAGCCCCCATCGTGCGCAAAATGGCGATGTCGCGCCCCTTATCCTTTACCAGCATAATCATACCGGAAATAATGTTAAAGGCTGCCACAATGATGATCAGGGTCAGGATTAAAAACATCACATGGCGTTCCGTCGCCAAAGCATTAAAATAACTGCCGTTGACCTGTTCCCAATCCAGAACACGGTAATCCGCGCCAAGATGACGCTGAATCTCAGCAACTAAATTTTTCAGATGTTGGGGGGCCGCTGTCGTGATTTCAATGGAATTCACGCGCCCTTCCATATTCAAAAACGCTTGCGCGGGCGCAAGCGGCATATAAATAAAATTGGAATCGTACTCGTACATGCCGACATCAAAAATACCGACGATTTCATACGCCTTTGCACGCGGCATGGTGCCAAATGGCGTGACATTTCCAGCAGGGGATAGAAGATTGAGATGATCGCCCACTTTGACATGGATGGCTTCGGCCAGCCGCCGACCGACGATAATTTTTTCACTGTTTAATTCCGGCAAATGTCCGGAAATGATATGGCTGGCAAGCAGCGGCTTTGCGCCCATATCGGCGGGCTGCATCGCCCGCAACATAACGCCGCGTGCCATGCCGTTTTGCGAAATTAAAACCTGTGCATCCAAAAGCGGAAAGACCCCGGTCACATTTGGGAGAATGCGAAGTTTATCTGCCGTATTCCGATAATCGGCAATGGGGCCGGATTGGCCGTAGACATTGATATGACCGCCCAGGCCGAGGATGCGGTCCATAAATTCCGCCTGGAACCCATTCATCACGGACATGACGATGATCAGCGTCGCAACGCCCAGCATGATGCCCAGGAAAGAAAACAAGGAGATAACCGAAACGAACCCTTCACGTTTACGGGCGCGCAGGTAACGGAATGCGATTAAACGTTCGGGAAGCGAGAACATCCGGTTGTTATAGCGGCTTTTGGCGCGATAACCAATATTGCTTTATCCAGGGCAGTGAAAGCGTGGACAGCAAATAGCCAAAAACCGGCACGATGGCCGTGATCCAGGGGTGCAGAAAATTATTTACCGTCATAAAAATTCCGACTGTGAGGTAAGTCATGACCGAAATCACGGCCCGGCGCGTGATGCTGGTTTCCCATGCCTTGTCCATTTGGACGCGGACATTACGCTCCTCAATGGATGCAATGCGTTCTTCAATCATCAATAAGCCCGTGCGAAAATCGCTTCGTATTTTGCGGGGGTGCCGCTGATAATACAATTACCAGAAATATTCTGGTCAAACGGCAGGCAGCGGACGGAGACGCCCAGGGGCTTGAGTTTCGCCTCGGTCACGGCTTCATCGCCCGACCAGGGTGCGCGGACGAACCCGGGGCTGGTATCGAATGCACTATCCTCGTTCTTGCCGAAATAGCTTTCAAATTCCGCCCAGGTTTTAATATCGGTGCGCATCCGCGATTGTTGCATTTTCAATGCCCGCGCGAAGACTCCATTTTGAATTTCATTCAACAGAACTGGCAGACTCGCGATAAATTCAGCGCGCGCGGGAAAAGTTTTTTTGCCCACGATATCGTCGCGACGCGTCACTGCAACGCCGTCTTTTTCAATATCCTTGGGACCGATTTCCAAGATCACCGGCACACCTTTTTTAATCCAGCCCCAGCGTTTGGTGGCAGCCTCTTCATCACGCGCGTCAAGTTTTACGCGCACCGCTTCGCCCGAATAACTTTGCGCAGCGATTTCTGACGCCAGTTTATTGCAATATTCCAATACTGCGGCGCGCGCGGTTTCGTCACGCAGAATTGGTACAATCACGACCTGTTGCGGCGCCAGGCGCGGCGGCAACACCAATCCATCATCATCCCCATGTGCCATAATTAAAGCACCGATCAAGCGCGTTGTTACCGCCCAGGACGTTGTATGGACGTATTCAACAGATCCTTCACGGGTTTGAAATTTAATATCAAGCGCGCGCGCAAAATTCTGCCCAAGATAGTGGGACGTTCCCGCCTGCAGCGCACGGCCATCCTGCATCATGGTTTCAAGAGTCAAGGAATCCACTGCGCCGGGAAATCTTTCACCCTCTGATTTCGCGCCCAAAATAACAGGAATCGCCATAATATTTTCAATCAGATCTTGATACGATTTTTGAATGAGGATGGTTTCTTCGCGCGCTTCAGCCTCTGTCGCGTGCGCCGTATGACCTTCCTGCCATAAAAATTCAGCACTACGCAAAAACATACGTGTGCGCATTTCCCAACGCACCACGTTCGCCCATTGATTCCACAAAAGCGGGAGATCGCGATAAGATTGTATTTCCTTTGCCATCGCTTCACCGATAATGGTCTCGGATGTCGGCCTCACGATTAAAGGTTCATCCAGTTTGCTTGCGGGATCCGGCACCAATTTGCCGCCCTGATTAATCAGGCGGTGATGCGTGACGACTGCCATTTCCTTGGCAAAGCCCTCCACGTGCTCAGCTTCTTTTTGAAAATAGGAAAGCGGAATAAAAATGGGAAAATAGCAATTTTCATGGCCGGTGGCCTTGATCATGCCGTCCACAATGCTTTGGATGCGCTCCCAAATCGCCCAGCCCCAGGGTTTAATGACCATACAGCCGCGCACACCGGACAGTTCAGCCATGTCGGCGGCCTTAATGACCGCCTGATACCATTCGGCATAATTTTCGGCGCGTGTCGGGGAAAGGGCGGATTTACTCATGCCATTGTTGTAACAAAGCGGGCGGTTAGATCAATCGCCTTTTAACAGATTTTTATGCGTGATAATGGGTTTCTGCGGTATTTGGCGGCTATTCTGGCAGGCCGCCTGGATATCCGCGCGCGCATCATCGGAAATGGGCTGGCCGTTAAAGGTCAGTTGGCCGTTTTTATATTGCACTATTCCCACTACCGCTTGCGGTGCGGTGAGGGCGCTACTGGCTGGCAAATGCAGCGTATTTTGCAGGTTCATCTGAAGCGGAATGGTAATATCCTGGGGCCAGGGCATGGCATTTGAACCCGCCAAATCTGCGGGCGCAACGGCATTGCCGCCTGCATCGGCGCCCGGTTTGTATTCGACATCCGGTGCGGGTGTGGCCGCAACCGCATTGGCGCAGACATCGCCTGTAATCGTTATATTTTCAGCATGTGCCAAAATAGGGCTAATGAATACACCAAGAAGAATTATAAATCTCATTGCCAGTCCTCCACCATTTGCCGGAATGAAATGCCGCTGAATTTAACAAACGCCCAAATGACCAGCCAGATGATTGCCGCAATGGCCGTATTTAATAATAATTTTTTACCCAAATGGAATTTCACCGGTGCGCTGCGGTCGTGGCCGATTTCCGGATTTTCCGCCACGTGGTGGCCGATGTTTAGAATAGCAAAAATACTCACCCACCAAATGAGGAAATAAACGACAAGGCCCGTGAACCATTCCATGCGAAATTATACGCGGATCACATGCACTTCGGCAATCGGTTTACGGCCATGCGAATTATTCACGGCGCGGCGGACGGCGATGCGCGCCGCCTGTTCGACTGCATCATTTTTGAAAACATGGCGGTCGTCCAGTTCTTCAACCGCCTCAATCACCCGTTCCATCAATTCAGATTCGCCCGCCACCTGTTGCTCTTCCGTATAGACGCCGTGTGTTGAAATGGCCGGATCGGAAACCAACGATCCATCTTGATCCAATGCAAGCGAGACCAAAACCGTTCCCAGTTCCGCCAGTTTTTTACGGCTGTGGATAGCGCGGTCGGCGGCGGAAACAATCTTCTTACCGTCGACGCATAAAATACCGTGATGCACTTCGCCGGAAACGCGCGCGCCGGATGGAGTTAATTCAATCATATCGCCATCGCGCGGAATGAGAACCTGTGGCACTTGCAGGGTTTCCCCGATTTTCGCATGGGCTTGCAGTTGATAAACTTCACCGTGGACTGGCAGCAAGATTTTGGGTTTCAGCCATTGGATTAAATCCACCACATCGTCATGCGCCGGATGGCCGGAAACATGCACAAATTCTTCATGATCGGTAATCACATTCACACTGCGTGCACGCAGGTTCGTTTGCACGCGTGCGATATCTTTTTCATTGCCTGGAATGGCCCGTGCGGAAAAAATCACAACATCATTAGCAGATAAGTCGAGCTGCGGATGCTCGCCCGTTGCCAGCCGCGCCATGGCGGCACGCTGTTCGCCCTGGCTGCCCGTTGCCATAATTACGATTTGGCCTGGGTCCACCATGGTCGCTTCACGTTCCGACAAAAACGGCGGCAGGTCTTTCATATAACCTGTGCGCCGCGCGGCCTCGTTCATACGCCAGAATGACCGGCCGGCCAGCGCGGTGACGCGCCCTGCCCCTTGCGCGGCAATCGCCACGGATTTCAGGCGCGCGATGTTGGAAGCAAATGAGGTGACAACAATGCGCCGACCCGGATAGCGCAGAAAAATCTTTTTCAGGCTTTCTTTCAGATCGCCTTCAGAGCCGCTACGGCCAGGTGTAGCGGCGTTGGTGG
>Ga0068855_100008398_pt1 | contig 12487 bp, 18 predicted proteins | sample KBSCornC52_FD_66592 | JGI IMG/M metagenome (GOLD analysis project Ga0068855, IMG submission 66592) | Corn rhizosphere microbial communities from Kellogg Biological Station, Michigan, USA - KBS Corn C5-2 | ecosystem: Host-associated > Plants > Roots > Rhizosphere > Soil ...
TGACGTTGCTAGCGCGCTCCCCGCCGATGTCGTACTGCTTGTGACAGGGAACGCACAACTCCCGGTAGTCCGTGCGATCGTGCGAATGCACTCGCCCGTGGATCAGCGCGTATTCAGTCCGGTCCTGGGTGCGGCATTCCTGGCAGATCCCTGTTTTCGGGTAATGCCTGCTCAGGTATTTATGAGCCGCGCTGTAGCCGAGCCCTGGTTCCTTGCGTCCGTTATGACCGTGCACGAACCGGAGCTGCTGGCCTCTGACCCAGCCGAGACTTCGGTTAGTCACGCGAGCGGTAGGTGCGAGCTGTCCGCAACCGCATTCGCAATGTCTGTCCATTCTGTTGAGTTTACCTGGTCGGAGGGGGGTGAGATACATGGCAACGTTCCCGGGAGCGCCGCCGAACCCGTTGGGATTCAAAGCTGAGCTGAATCTCAACGGGACCTTAAACTTGGACCGACATCACCCAGTACGTGATGCTGCGCGACTTCGTGACCATCTCGAACATGGGCCGGGTCGATGAGTCCAGCTCGATCAGCCCGTCGAACCTGACCCTGACCCTGAAGAACGACGGCAGGTTCACGCCGAAGAACTCGGCCGGCGCCTACTTCCCGAATATCGTCCGGAACTGCCAGATCCGGATCTCGGTCAACGCCACCTCCAAGACCGGGGTGGCGTATAACCAGTTCCGGTTCTTCGGCGAGGTCAGCTCCTGGCCGCCCGGCTACGACATCTCCCAGCGCGACAGCTACGTGACGATCACCGCGTCCGGGATCTGGCGGCGCATCTCCCAGTCCTCGGTGCAGATCGGATCGTGCTACTGGCGGTACGTCAACCTACTCACCGGGACCTCCGTGCCGGCCGCCTACTGGGGAATGGAAGACGGCAGCTCCGGCACCTCCAACCCCGGGTTCACGCTGAGCGAGGGCACCGGGACCAACATCGTCCCGACCGGAACCCCGGGCTATGCCGCGGACGGGTCCAGCTTCCTGGGCTCCAGCGCCCTGCCGACGATGAACGGGGCCAGGCTGGCCGCCAACGTCTCGGCCGGGCCGACCCCCACCAACAACGTGTTCCGGTTCGCGCTGTCCGTGCCGGCCGCGAACGACAGCAGCTTCAGCCAGTTCACGCTCAACACCGTCGCCACCTTGATCAGCTCGGCCGCCACCATCAAGCGGGTCGACGTCACGCTGAGCAGCGGCAGCCAGCTGACCATCAACGGGTACACCTCCACGGCCGGCGGCTCGGCCGCCTTCACCGGGACTATCACCACCAAGGTCAGCGGCGTGCCCGTGATCGTCTCGGTGGAGATCACCCCGTCCGGGGGCTCGATTAACTGGGCGCTGCGGATCATCAAGCCCGGGGGCGGCGCGGTGCTGGACCAGGTGACCGGGACCCGGGCCACCACCACGATCACGGCGGTCACCCAGGTCCAGTTCAACCCGCAGGGCCGCCTCCAGGACACCGTGATCGGGCAGGCCGGCGTCTGGTACGTAGTGCCGTCCCTGGTCACGGCGGCACTCAACATCGGCGGGCAGGCCGGCGAGCTGGCGGCCGACCGGTTCACCCGGATCTGCACCGAGTCGAACATCCCGTTCACCGTCATCGGGTCCGGCGGCGCGGCAATGGGACCCCAGGTCTCCGACACGATGTCCAATGTCCTGCAGCAGATCGAGGACACGGACGGCGGGCTGCTGTACGAGACCCGCGACAGCTTCGGCCTGGGCTACCGGACGCTGGCCTCGATGCAGAACCAGGCCGCCGCGCTGACCATCAGCTACACCTCCGGAGCCCTCGGCGCACCGCTCACCCCCACCTACGACGACCAGCTGGTCCATAACCAGTGGACTGTCACCAACCTGTCGGACAACTACTCGGTGACCGCCCAGCTCAACTCCGGGGCGATGTCGATCTCACCGCCGCCGAACGGGGTGGGCCAGGGCTACGCATCCTCCAAGACGATCAACGCGAACACCCATACCCAGGTGAATAACATCGCCCAGCTGCTGCTCATGCTGGGCACTGTCGATGAGGTCCGCTACCCGTCCGTCGTGATCAGCTTCCTGCGCACGGCCGCGGCCCCGTTCTTCAGCACCGTCCCGTCCCTGCGGATCGGCGATTTCTTCCAGATATCGAACCTGCCCGCGTTCCTGGGCGGCGGCACCACCAAGCAGATGGCCTGGGGCTACACCGAGCGGATCGGCGGCAGCCCCGAGGACTGGACGCTCACCTTCAACGCGATCCCCGAGCTGCCGTTCGAGACCACGTTCAACCCCGGGTCGTTCACCGTCCTGCAGGGCTCGGCCGGGGGCGTGCCGCAGGGCAGCTCGGTGGGCAGCACCGTCAACGGCAGCCAGCTCGGGCCGGGCTCGGTCGGGGGGAACCAGGCGGCCGTCACCCTGTCCGCGCGGTCGATCGGAGGCATCACCCAGTTCATCGCCGCGGCCACCCCGTACAAGTGGACCTTCGCGGTCACCGGCACCCCGGCCGACGCGACCTATTTCACCTGCACGTCCGACCAGGCGAACGCCATCGCGGTCGGCGACACGTTCTCCAACACCGCGGGCCTGGGCAGCCCGTTCACGGTGACCTCGGTCGACCAGCAGTCTTCCGGGCTGGCCAACGTGCACTTCACCCCCGACGCGACCGGGGTGATGAGCACCGGCACGGTACGCGGCGGGACGAACGGCGACACCTGGGTCAACACCAGCGCGGGCAACCAGGTGAACCAGTGGGGCGCCGGGGTCTGGAACTCGATCACCTGGAACGCGACTAACGTCATCACGGCGAACTCGATCACGGCCAGCCAGATCGCGGCGGGCACGATCACGGCCAGCCAGATAGCGGCCGGCACCATCATCGCCGGGATCGTCAACGGCACGACGATCTCCGGAGCCCAGATCATCGCATTCGGGACATCCGGGGAGATCCTGGTCTACAGCGGCACCCCGGCCACGGGAAACCTGATCGGCTCCTGGTCCGGGGCGAGCGGAACGGATTCCAACAGCAACGCGTTCCCGGCCGGCCTGGCGGTGGAGATCGGCGGCCTGGTCCTGCTCAGCCAGGGCAGCACGCCCGCCACCGTGAGCGGCGCGTCCACGATCTACACCGGATCGGGAGGCAGGCTCCGGTACCTGTCCAGTTCCGGTAACGACCTGGTGCTGGACCGGAGCGTGCTGGACTTGACGACCTTCTCGATGGGCACGCAGACCGTCGCGCAGATCATGTCCAGCACCCTGAACTACCTGGCGAACGAAGCGCAGGCGGGCAGCGAGTTCGAGATCGAGATCGACGGGACGATCACGACGGCCTCCTCCACCACGACCAGCCTGCCCACGTACAACTTCAGTTTCTTCATCGACGGGTCAGGGACGGGCATCAACAACGTCACCTTCGGGGCGGTCATGCTGTCCAGCAACCTGACCATCGCGTACTGCATACGAGCCCGGCTGACCCTCAACACGATCGGTGCCGGGGGGTCGGGTAACGTCGCCTTCGACGGCGGGGCGGTCATCCAGCTCAACGGGGCCACCCAGTTCAACCTGGGTAACTCGTCACCGGTCCATACCGGCGGCGGCGGCGGGCAAGGGTCCGTCGCGGTCAACCAGATCACCACGGGCGTGGCGTTCGACTCAACCGCGAACCACAGCCTCGCGATCTACGGCAACTGGGGTACCAGCTCCGGCACCAGCCTGACGCAGAGCGCGATCACGTACCGGACCAGGAAGACCCGGAGGAACTAGCCATGGCCGTGAACCTGCCGGCGCTGGACGCCACGACCCACTTCGCCTCGGTGACGTACGCCTGCACGTTCGGCCTGAGCCAGGCAGGCGGCGGGCTGGTCACCTTCGCCGTGCCGCAGCCGGTGCAGTTCACGTTCGCCTTCGAGACGGGGAGAACCCAGCCGGACCCGGCCGTGGACCTGTGGAACATCACCTCGGACTCCTCCTGGTTCGACCAGGCTGCCGAGGAGGCCGCCATCAAGTCCGCCCTGGACGGGATCTGCGCGCTGATTTCCGGCCTGCTGCCGGGCACCACGACGGCCGGCATCCAGGCCACCGTCCGGGTCCAGCGGACCTGGCGGATCAACCCGGACCAGACGGGCACGGCCGCCCCGGCGCAGATGCCCGGAGCCCCGGTGCCCTACACCGAGCCGATGGCCTACCCGTAGCCGCTACCAGTACCAGCGGCGCGGCCCGACCGGGTGGAGGGCGCCCAGGAGCAGCAGGATCAGCCCGATGACGAGCACGATGATGCCGAGGGTCTCCAGGATGGCGATCCCGGTGATGAAGCCGAGGATGAGCAGGATCAGCCCGATGACGAACATGGCAGTGGCCTCCTAGCCGACTGGCAGGTGGTAGAACTTCGCCCACTTCAGGTACGAGGGGCTCGGCGGCGGCAGCTGCCCCTGGCAGCCGTGCCCGTGCCAGGCCGCCCGGGAATCAGAGATCAGCTTCGGGACGATGATCGTCGGCCGGCCGCCCATCGGCGGGGTCGCGACCGGGAAGGCGGCGATATCCCGGTAGAAACCGCAGTCCGCCTGGATCTGCTTGGTCAGCCGGGCGTTGGCCACGGCGAGTCCCGCGGTGTTGGCCCGGACGCGGCTCACCTGGCTGCTGGTGAACAGCAGGTTGGCCAGGCCGATGGCGATCGTGAAGACGAACAGCACGATTACCGAGTAAGCCAGGTACCGCGCCTGCTGCCGGGATTGCGGCGACTGGATGATCGTGGCCTCGCTGACGTCGATCGTGGCGTTCTCCACGTGTGCCGTCTCGCCGGCCGGGCCGCGCTCGCCGGCCGCCCCGGTCTCGCCCCGTGCGCCCCGCACTCCTGCCGGGCCGGCCGGGCCGCGGTTCAGGTCATCATTTGTCATTTGATGGTCCCCGTGAAATAGAGGATCGTGACTCCCCAGACCCAGAGGGTGGTGACGAGCCAGAAGACTTCCCGATAAAACCGCCAAGGATCGCGCCGACGTGAAAGCTGGCCCCGATCCCAGACATCGCGAGCCCAGTGATGATCACCGCGTCCGAGGGCTCCGGCACCGCGAACACTTCGACCATGATCAGGGTCAGGCCGCCGGCCGTCAGGATGATGTCCTTGATGATGGTCCATGAATCCAGGAACGCCGCGAACCCCGCCCATCGCCACCGCCCCACTCTCACCCACCCTCATCAGGAGACAGATACAGGGGTGAGGCCGGCTCCGGCGGTACCAGGTTCCGGGGCGCTCCGTGGTACCAGCATAGCCCTGAGTCGCAAGAGTATGATCGTTCCGGGATCACGACCCGGAGGCACCGCCATGAGCGCATGGATAGCGCAGCACCGCAAGCTGATCGCAGCCGTTGCCGGAGCGGTGGTGACCGTCGTGGTCCAGGTCTGGGGAACGAATACGCCGTGGGTCACTGCCCTGATCCTCATCGCCATGGCGGCTGGCGTGTACCGGGCGCCGAACGAACCCCAGGCCGCCCCCGCCGCGCCGGCTCTCCCAAGACCCCCGGGCGGCGGGGGCACCGGGGCGATCCGGGTCATCCCGGCCCAGGAACCAGCGCAGGCTTACCAGCAAGTTTCCGGGCACCCGCTGCCGCCAGCCGGGACCGAGGGCGGGCCGGCAACCGGGGTCCGCGGGTGAACGTCGGCCTGGACAAGCTGGCCCCCGGCACCTTCGGCGTCAGTCACGGCGGCGGCACGGCGGGCGAGCTGATCCGGCACGCCACCGGGTCCTGGGCCGGCCACGCCTTCCTGTACCTCGGGAACGGCCTGATCGTGCAGGGCCAGCCGCCGCAGGCCGCGACCGCCCCCGCGGACAGCCACGGCGACGCCATCTGGGCATGGCAGATGTGGGACAAGCTGCAGGCCGACGACGGCTGGACCGCAGACCAGGTATCGAGCGCTCAGGTGAAGGTCGTAGCCCGCGGACGGCAGCTGATCGGATGCGCGTACGACTTCGAGGCCTACGCGGCGTTCGCCCTGATGGTGCTGAAGTGGCGCAGCGCCGGGCAGCTGTCCCCGCTGTTCAGCCGGGATGCCTGGCGGGTGTGCAGTGCCCTGGTGGACGACGCGGAGACCTTCGGCGGCGTGCCGATGGAGTACATCCCGTCAGACGGCCCCGGCCTGACAGATGACGGCAAGGCGGTGCTGACCGTGCCGCCCAACCTGGTGGCTCCCGGCATGCTGCTCGGCCTGGCGCAGCGGAAGGAATGGACCTGATCACGAGCTGATTACGGGGTTCCTTAGTCCGGGTACAGCAACCAGGAGATACTGGCTCCATGACCACTGCCACTTCCGCTGACGCGCGAACTGAACCGATTCACGTTGAATCAGGCGCTCTCGATACCGGGCCGCAGGCCGTCCTCGAACTGGCCGAGCAAGGGCTGCCGCAGCGCACCATCGCGCAGCGGCTGCACATCTCCCAGGCCACCGTCACCCGGCGGATCAGGGAGGCGGTCGAGGCCCGCCAGGCCCAGCGCAGGGCTTACGCCGTAGCCGCCATGTGCACGGTGCTGACCCTGTGCGCGGTCGTGATGACGATCGCGGTGTCCTGCCTCGCGTGGGCTGAATCACCCTGACCCGGTTCGGTTCCCGGCCGCGAACCAGCCGCCCGTGAATCACCGCCAGTTCTGATTCGGTTCACCCGCATTATTGCCGGGTGACTTTTCCCGGTGGCAGGCTGCAGCAGTCTGCTGCCACTGCCGGGAGATCACACCATGCGCCATGTTGCCGTGGGCCGTCACGAGCGGTACCCGTACCGCCCGTCGCGGATGTCCTACGTCATCGTCCTGCTGGCCGCGATCGCCGCGATCATCGCGTCGCTCGTCTTCGCCAGCCAGTCTGAATCGGCCCAGGCCCAGCCGGCCGCGAACCAGGCCCCGGTCATCATGGCCGACCGGGGAGCGGAGATCGCCGTCGCCGATGATTCAGCAGTCCAGCTCGCGCGGGCTAAGACAGTGGCCGCGCGACTGGCCGCCGTGCGGGTGAGGGCGGCGGCCATCGCGGCTGCCCTCACCTACGCGGTGAAGCCGGGCGACTCGCTGTCCTCGGTGGCGCAGCGCCACTGCGGGACCGCCCGGGACTGGACCGGCATCTACGCCGCCAGCCGGGCACGCGGGTGGACCGCGCGCAACGCCAACAGCCTGACGGCCGGCCAGCACCTCTGGCTGTCGTGCTCGTACGTCCCGTCGATGCTCCGGTTCGCCCCCGCACCGCCGCCGCCCCCGCCTGTCGTGCGCACCGCCGCCGTCAGCACGGGCAGCTCCGGCTACCACAGCACGTATCACCGCAGCTACAGCTCCGGCAGCTACGGCAACGTCAGCGCCGGAAGCTACGGCGGCTACCAGGCGTGCGTGATCAGCCGTGAGTCCGGCGGCCAGTCCCAGGTGATGAACTCCAGCGGGCACTACGGCCTGTACCAGTTCGATGCCGGCACCTGGGCGAGCGGAGGCGGCAGCGCGGCTGACTTCGGGCATGCCTCGGTCGCCGAGCAGAACCGGGTCTTCGCCGCCGTGTACGCAGCCCGCGGCACGCAGCCATGGAGTCCGAGCGACGGCTGCTAGCACGGCTCTCAGTGCGACGCCGGCCCTGGTACACGCAAGCCTGGTACGCCCTGCTCGCCCTGTGCCTGTCCGTCACGGCCGCGGCGACGGTAACCCTGCTCGCCAGCGGCCGGCCGCACGCCCTCCAGACACGGGGGACGGCCTCGGTCCGCCCGGTACCCGCTCCCGGCGAGCCCGCCGTCCCCCGGCCCGCCGTCCCGGTGCTCAGCCCGGTCACCGCCAGCCCGGTCACGCCGTCCAGCCAGGCGCCGTTCCGGCCGTCGCTCCCGGTCAGCGTCCCGGCCCCGCCGCCAGCTACGGCAGCCTCCGTCACCGCTACGGCGAGCCCGAGCCCGTCCGCCCTCACGACAACCGCCACTGCCACCGCCACGGCGACCGAGACGGCCACGGCCACCGTGACAGCCTCCCCGCCGCCATCGCCGAGCCCGCCCCCGTCGTCACCGGCACCGGAACCCTCCCCGAGCCCCAGCCCGGAGCCGTCAAGCCCGTCACCGGAAGGATCACCGCCATGACAAGCCCCGCCGCCGGAAACCGCGCCTCCCAGATCGCCGCCGGCGGCCTGCGGAGGGTCCTCCTGGCACTTACGGTCACCCTGGCCCTGCTGGCCGGGAGCGCGGCTCTCAGCGGCGTCCAGGCCCGTGCCGCCGTCCGGGCTCCCGTGGTCACCAGCAGCACCCTGGGCGACAAGGTGCTGAACAAGGCGATCACCAGGGCGGGGCACTGGTACAGCTACGGGGCGGCCGGCCCGGCCTACTTCGACTGCTCGGGCCTGGTGGTGTGGGCCGCGGCCCAGCTCGGCGTCAGCGTGCCGCACAGCACATACTCGATGCTGGCCGGGACCGCGCACCTGTACCGCATCCCGCTGTCCTCGATCCGCCGGGGCGACCTGGTGTTCTTCGGGTCTGGCCACGTGGAGATCAACACGGCCTGGCCGCACACGTCGTTCGGCGCGCATCACACCGGGACCACGGTGGGCTGGCGGGCGTGGAACGGCTGGTACGCGCCCACGATGGCGATGCGGTTCCGGTAGCCTGGAACCTCAACCATAAGCAGTTGTTCGCACCTGCCTATGGCCCTGCATGGCGAAGCCCCCGCACCCTCGCCCGGGTCCGGGGGCCTCGCTATGAGCAGTCCTACTTCTGATCAGCCGACGCACCGCGGTTAGGCGCCCGGTCCCGGAGGTCTGTCTCCGGATCGCTCATGCCGGCGTGAGCGTAGAAGTAACCGGACCAGAAGTGCGCGAACGACTTCTGCTCCTCGGTCAGCTCGCCTAGGTTGTGAATGAAACCCTGGGCCTGGGCTACGGCGTTCTGATCGACCGGGTTGAACCGGGCCAGCTCGCGCTCGGTGTAGCGCTCGAACAGCACGACGCTCCCGCCGATCTGCTGGATAAGGTACTGCCCGTCCGGGGGTAGCTGGGCCATGATCGTCGTCCTTTCTAGTGCGGGGCTGCCGGACCCCAGATATTGAGCCAGGCGCCGGCGATGGCGAAGGCGCCCGCGACGAACCCGATGCCGAGCAGGATGCGGACCAGCCACGGGTTCCGCGGCGGCAGCGTGATCTCGGGGTGGTCCAGCAGCCAGTGCACGCGCTTGCGGTGCGCCGGGGTACCGATCACCCGGGTGCCGCGCAGCTTGTTCAGGCCGTGGCTGTCGCTGATCTTGGCCGCGGACCGTTCAGCGACGAACCACTGGATGTCGTCGGCCACGCGCTGGATGACTTTCTTGGCCGCGATGCCGCCGAGGATGCCCATCAGGACCGTGATCCAGGTGCCGGCCGCGATCCAGCCGTTGATCTCGGATGCGTACGGGCCGTAGCTGGCCGGGACCGAGTAACCGTGCTGCAGCAGCCACGGCACCTGCCAGGCCAGCACGCCGACGATGGCGATCGGGGCCAGGGCGGCGAGGAAGGCCAGCGGGATGCGGGTGGCGTAGACCTTCCAGCCGGGATTGTCATCCACCGGGTACTTGGGCTTGCTGAACATCAGCTCCACGATGATCGTGGCGACCACCGCGATCGTGACGTCCCGGATGTCGTGCCGCCAGGTGATCCACCACAACGGCTCGTTCTGGCTGGAGAACCAGTTCACCCGGACGCCGAGCCCGTCCAGGAAGTTCTGGAAGTGCACCGGCAGCCGGTCCCACCAGTCCTTGAGGTACCAGACGGTCCAGGTGCCCTTGCCGTAGCCGACCAGGTACCGGACCTGGAAGGTAGCGAAGTAGGCGAACGAGACCGCCCACTTCACCAGGTGCGCGATGACCACGCCCCACAGGATGGACTCGATGCCCAGCCAGGACACCAACCGGATCTTCGGCAGGTCGGTGGACCGGACACGGCGCCGCCCGGAGGGACGGTCGACGGGGACGGCGGTCATGACCCGTCCTCCTGGCCTGGCCTGACGGCCTCGGTGAACTCGTCAGGGTCGAAGGGCTCCCGGAGGACCCGGTACGTGCCCCGCTCGAACACCATGATGCGAAGGGTGGCTGCCCAGCTGCTCAGCCAGGCCGCTAGCTTTCTCATGCCGTGGTCTCCTGATCTTCTGCCGTGTCCTCTGCCGGGAGCAGGCCGAACCACTCCCGGGTGATGATGGCGCCCTTGGACATGGCCCAGCGCATCATCGCCTGGACCAGCTCCGGGTCACTGAGCGGCCAGGGCGGGGCCGCTGACTCCGCGGGCGTAACTTCCCGGATCTTGACGTCTAGCGTCTGGAACCGGCGCTCCCCGGTCGACAGCTGGCACCAGAACCCTTCCCGGGCTACGCCCTCAAGCCACTGCCGCATCGTGTCCTCGCGGGCGTACTCATCGATCCAGGCGTCGACGGTCAGGTTGATCTGGCTCATGCCGCGGTTTCCTCTCTCGTGTGACGGGCTGCTGCCCGGCTCCCCGGGAGCGAGGCCAGGTACCGTCCGGCCCTGTCCTCGTCCCAGCCGAATGCCTCGCGCAGGCCGGCTGCTATCACGGCCCGGTAGGCCGCGGCCGGGGCCAGCGGCTCGGCGTCTGCCACGGACCACGGCGCGCAGAAGGTCACCACCGGGTGGCCCCGGAACGACCCGGTGCAGACGATGGTCTCGTAGTGCCCGGGTCCCGCCTGGACGCGCTCGCCCGGAGCCCGGGGCAGGTCGTGATCCAGGCCGGGGTCCCGCTTCATCTCCTGAGCCATGACATCGCAGAACTGGCCGGGAGTGATCAGCCAGGCCCGGCCCGCCGCCATGCCGGAAGCGAGCGGGTCGTACAGAATCCGCCCGCCGGTCCAGAACGACGACTCGGTGGCGAAGTACGTCACGCCGGGCATCCAGACCGGGGAGCTGCCCGCCGGGGGTGACGGATCGCGCGCACCGCAGTGGTCCCGCCCGGTCTCGGCCAGCACGCCGCCCTCCAGGTAGAGCCGGAACCGGCGCCAGGTCATATTCGACCCGTACGGCGCGTACCAGATCCTGTCCGCGGTGGTCATGGCGTGTCCTTCCTCGTCTGCCGGACGGCAGCCTGGTACTCGGCGGCCCGGCGGTCCCACGCGGCCAGCTCCTCGCGGACGCCGGCCAGCACGCGGTGCAGCAGCGGAAACGCCTGCTCGTTCGCCAGCTCGTCATGGCTGCCCAGGGCGATCGCGTACGCGTCCAGGACAGGCTTGCCGAGAATCCACGCCTCGCCCTCGCCCTGGCAGGTAACCAGGGCATTCAGGTACTCGCGCAGCTGGCTGATATCGCCGCAGCACGGGGGCACCTCGCTGTCCTGGCCCTCGGCCGCCAGGTGCAGCCACTCGTCCGCGGTCAGGCCGTAGAGCCAGGTCCGGGCGGAAGCCGCGTCCCAGGCCGCCTTCAGCCAGGTCTTCACCTGGTCTGCCTCCCAGCCGCGATGCTGCGCGCGGAACCGGGCGAACCACTCCTCGAACCCGGCGCCGCTCATGACGCGTTTCCGCATTCGACAGTGATCACGCAGACGTCACCGGCAGGCTCGTCGTACACCTGCGGGATCGTTATGGTGAACCTGTTCTCGGGATAGCGCCCGCTGAGCACGGCGCCCGGACCGTTCAGCTCATCCCAGATGGCCGAACCGGACTGGGCGTCAGCGAGGATCGCCTCTGCGACCCGCTTCGCGAAGCCGGCGCCGCTCATGACGCGCTCGGAACCGGCGAGGTGCTGGTGCCGGGGATGCTCGCCGTGCCGGCACCTACGCCCGGGGCATTGGAGTACCTGATGACGACCGGCGGCAGCGTCTTGCCGAAGAACGCCGTGATCCAGGCGACCGGGTGCAGGACGTGAAGCCGGGGCTTCTGGTGCTCGGCTGCGGTCACCGCGTCGTTGAAGAACGGCTGCTCGTCGGCTTTGCTGATGCCGAGGCAGGTGCCCAGCTTCGCGCGGGCCGCGATCACCGCCGGGCCGTTCTTCCCGGTCTTACTGGACAGGAACACCAGGTGGATCTGGCGGGCCTGCTGGACCGGGGTCCCGGCGAAGCAGTGCACGACCAGGGCCTTGGCGGCCAGGAACTGCGGGTTGGCGGTGACCGAGGCCGCGGCGCTCTCAGCCGGTCCGGCATTCGCGCTGCTCTTGCTGGTGCAGGCAGCCGTCAGGGACAGGACGACGGCCAGGACAGCAAATGCGACCGCCCTCGCCAGGGTCTTCGTGTTCATCGTGATCTCCTCGTGTATCCGGGTGTCTCGTGATCTGGATCGTGCTTGCCGCTCGTTACCGGCACGTCAGGGCCATGTGCGCCCGGCCCGCCGTCTCGGCCAGGACCCGGTGGCAGTCCGGGTGGGCGGGCAGGGTCACCAGCCAGGCGATCAGCCCGGCCAGCACGCCCGCCGCGACGATGAGCAGCGGGACTGCCCAGTCCTGGTCGAACTTCATGACCGGGCCACCCGCCCCGATGACGCGGACAGCAGGGCGTTCCACTCGTCCAGGCTGACGATCTTCGCCAGGCCGCGCTTAGTCCGGGCCTGCTCAGCC
>Ga0068855_100008399_pt1 | contig 12486 bp, 10 predicted proteins | sample KBSCornC52_FD_66592 | JGI IMG/M metagenome (GOLD analysis project Ga0068855, IMG submission 66592) | Corn rhizosphere microbial communities from Kellogg Biological Station, Michigan, USA - KBS Corn C5-2 | ecosystem: Host-associated > Plants > Roots > Rhizosphere > Soil ...
GTGCCGTACTTATGGCGCACAATCGCTTTCATCCGGAATCCCCGCGCTTTGAATTACGCGAAGGATATCCTGCCTGTTCCGATCTTCCGTGCCCACCATCACCTACCAGGGCATACATCCGGCGCATCATCGCACCCGTTAAGTTCCACGCAGCATCTCATCTCCAGACTCAACATCCCTCGCCTGAGGAGCCCGCCATGACCATTGCCTCTGCACTTGAGCCACGCAAATTGGGCCGCATCGGCCCCGAAGTCTCACCCCTGGCCCTCGGATGCATGGGCATGAGCGGCATGTACGGACCCGCCGAAGAACCAGAATCCCTCGCCACAATTCATGCCGCCATAGACGCCGGAATCAACCTCATCGACACCGGCGACTTCTACGGCATGGGCCACAACGAGATGCTCCTCGGCCAGGCTCTCCGATTCTTCCGCGAACGGGTGCTGGTCTCTGTGAAGTTTGGTGCCCAGCGCGGACCTGATGGCTCATGGCTCGGCTACGATGCCCGCCCCGCTGCCGTCAAAACCGCCCTCGCCTATTCCCTCAAGCGACTCGGCGTCGATCACATCGACATCTACCGCCCCGCCCGCCTCGATCCCAACGTTCCCATCGAAGACACGGTCGGAGCCATCGCAGACATGATCAAAGCTGGCTATGTCCGCTACATCGGTCTTAGCGAACTCGGCCCGGAAACCATCCGCCGCGCCGCGGCAGTTCACCCCATCGTCGACCTTCAGATCGAGTACTCCCTCATCAGCCGCTCGCCCGAGACGAAGATCTTCCCCGTTCTCGAAGAGCTCGGTATCGCCGTAACCGCATATGGGGTCCTCTCCCGCGGACTTCTATCCGGTTCCTCCATTGCTGGTCCCGGCGACATCCGCAATCGCTTCCCTCGCTTCGCCGGAGAGAACCTCACCCGGAATCTGCAGCTCATCGACCGTCTCAAACATATTGCTCAAAGCAAGGGCATCAGCCAATCGCAACTCGCCGTGGCCTGGGTCCTCGCCAAAAACCCAAATGTCATACCAGTGATTGGAGCCCGCACGCGCCAGCAGCTTTCAGAGAGCCTCGCAGCCCTCAATGTGCAGTTAACGCCCAGCGACATAGCCGAAATCGAGGCCGCCGTCCCACAAGACGCAGTCTCCGGCACCCGCTACGACACCCACGGAATGCAAACCCTGGACAGCGAAAAATAAGATCGAATGCCTAACTACCTGGCGGCGACTCGCAGATCGGCGGTCTGCACTGGCTTGGGCTGCTCAACGGGCGGCGTCGAAGGCAAATAAATCACAAACACCGTCCCGCACGGCGTCTCTGTGCGCGATCGAAACCGCAACTTACCGCCATTCTTCTGCACGATCTCCCGCGTGAGCCACAGACCAAGCCCCGTTCCGCCGCTGCCCTTGGTCGTAAAGAACTGCCGGAACAACTCCGACCGAATCTCCTTCCGGATCCCCGCGCCCGTATCCGCCACCGTCAATCGCGCATACTCCGCGCCGTTGACCGACACCGGCATCACATGAACCCGCAAGCTTCCGCCGTCGCGCATCGCATCCACCGCATTGCCTATCAGGTTGACGAGCGCCTGTCGGATCTCCCCTTCGCAGCAATAACCGAAGGCTCGCTCCGCCGTAACGCGCTCTCGGATCTGCCTCTCCCGCAGCTTCCCCCGAAATAGCGCGACTGCCGACATCGCCAGTTCCGCCAAATCGGTAAAAGCGGGTTTGGCCGGAGCGCGATTGAAGCGCAGCGTGTGCTCCACAATTTCGCTGATCCGCTGAAATTCCTTTACCGCCAACTGTCCAAACGAGTGCGCCTCGTCCAGCGTCGAACTGTTCTCCACCAGGAACAGCAAGTTCCCCAGGGCCTCCAGCGGATTGTTCACCTCATGCGCCAGCGTCGCCACCAGCCGTCCGGCCACCGCCAGGTGCTCAGACTTGCGCAGCGCCTCATCGCTTTGGGACTGCTTTGCAGTTGCATCGCGAACTTGCAACTGCTTTTGCCGCGCGTGATACGCCACCTGGATCGCGCTCAGCAGCATTTCCTTTCGCACGGGGCGGTCAAGCAGGATCAGGCTGCGTACCTCGATCCGCGCCCGACTTGCTAAGGCCGCACAAGCCGGTTCCGTAGCACTGCTCGTCAGCAGCATCACCGGCAGGTCCGACCACGCTGGCTGTCCGTGGATCATCCGCCTGAACGCCTCAAAGCCGCCCCGCGGCAGCGCCTCATCTGTCAGAATCAGTCCCAGGATCTGCGCGGGATCTACCGCCTCAGCGTCGCGCACATGGCGCACTCTCTCGGTCGGAAAACCCGATGCGCTCAGGAATCCCGAAATCAATTCACCATCACGGCCCAGTGGAGCAATAACCAGGAACCGAGGAACATTGACAGCGGCTTCGGTCACAACAATGGTTCCCCTCCCTTGTACTCCGGCGTTCCTGTCAAAACACCCACAAAATCCTTCAGCGGCTCGCCAATGATCAGCTTTCCCGAATTCAGTGTCATCTCGCGAATCGAGCGTTCATGCGGACCCGACCGCCTCTTCACCACTGAAATTGCCTGCCGCACCTCGCCGCTTGCCTCGAAATATCGAAGCAGAAGCACGTTGTCTGCCAGGTAGCTTACATCGGCCGGGGAACTCATCGCCGCTCCCAGCAGTCCATACTGCGCCAGAACCATGAACGACGCCACGCCTACTTGGTTTAGATACGAAAGCAGCTCATGAAGCTGTACCGTCAGCGCCTGTTCTTCGCTCATTGAATTCATCAAGCCGTTCAGGCTGTCGATCACTACGACTCGCCACCGCTTCTCCTCAACTCCCCGTCGAATCCGGTCAATGAACTCGCCGGGCGAGAGTTCCGTAGGATCCACCTGCTCCAGATGAATGAGCTCTTTTTCCAGCAATGGATCCAGATCCATGCCCATGCTCCGGCTACGCACCTTAAACGTCTGCCGCGTCTCATCAAAGGTGAAGATCGCGCTCCGCTCGTTCCGCTTGGCCGCCTGCATCACAAATTGAGTACACAGCGTCGATTTCCCGCATCCCGTCGGCCCCACAAGCAGCGTACTCGTCCCCCGCTGCACTCCGCCGTTGAATAATGCATCCAGTTCCTTCAGCCCGCTGGGCAGGTTCTCGTCTAATATCTCCACCGCCCGGTGCTCGCCCGAAACCAGTCGCGGAAACACCCGCACTCCGCCTTTCACAATCACGTAGTCGTGAAACCCCTCGCGAAAGCTCGAAGCCCGTATCTTCAAAACCTCCAGGCGCCGCCGCGTTGTTCCGTAGCTGCGCGCGAGTACCTCCATGCAGATCACTCCATGCGCAATCGTCTGCACCTGGTTCTCCTGGTTGCCTCTGAAGCGCTCGTCCAGCAGCAGCGTCGTACAGTCCCTGCCCTCAAAGAACTGCTTCAGGCTCAGCACCTGCCGCCGGTACCGCAATGAATCCCGCGCCAGCATCCGCAATTCCGACATCGAGTCGATAATGATCCGCGACGGATTGATCTCGCGCACTTTCGCAAGAATCGTCTCCAGCACGTCCGATAGCTCAACTTCAGCAGGCTGAAAAACCGTGTACTGCCTGCCTTCTTCGCCCGCAATCTCTGGCGGAGCAACCTTGCAGATTTCCACGTTGTCCAGATTCATTCCGTGTGAGGCCGCGACATGCCTCAACTCCGCCTCGCTCTCGGCAAGCGAAATGTACAGCCCCTTCTCGCCCTTCTTCGCTCCAGCAATCAAAAATTGCAGCGCAAGAGTCGTCTTTCCCGCACCCGGGCTCCCTTCAATCAGGTAAAGAAAGCCCTTGCCGAGGCCGCCATGCAGGATGTCATCCAGCCCTTCAATTCCTGTAGACAGTCGTATGTCCATTGGCCCAACGTTCTCCATCGTCGCAAGGATCAAGTTTTGGCAAACGATTGCAACGCTGCAACTTCCAACGTACGTCAGGCCAAGACAATCTTTCTAGATGCAACAAGTTGCCGATCAGTTTGTCGCACAAGTACAGGGTCTACAAACTGCGGAGGCGCTACCCACCTTGAGGGCTGAAACCTACCCGCAACCGATCGAGCGCCCCAGGGAATGGAGTTCACCGACGTCCAGTATCTGGAGGGTTTCTGTTCTCGGTGGGCCACCTGTGAAGATTCGGGATGGAGCCGTCGCCTGCGTTGCCACCGTCTCGCCCGACGGCCACAATGTCGCGATAACGGAACACAACGAACATTTGGACGATGGAAGACTTCTGAACCCCGCACTCCCGCCAGCGCCTGAGCCAACTTCCGTTCCCTCGTCCTTTAGCTCCCTGATCCCTGACCCCTGACCCCTGATCCCTGATCTTCCTGTTTTGCATCCCATTTCCCCCAAAAGCGCATAATTGAAATCAAAGCTCAAGCTGAGTGACACGGACCAGAAGGTGATCATCCTCGGAGCAATCAACGAAGATGCCCGCTCTCGATCACTGCTCCTCTAAGTCCTTGCTGCTCAAGATGGAACCGGAAAGTCGCAACAAATCAACAGCTTACAACCAGCCACACCTCGCAACTTGTTGTAAACGGGATATTTAGCCAAAGAAGGAAGGGAGGGGGTATCCCCCGGCTGCGGACCGGGGACATGGCCGGCAGATTGACCCGACAAGCCCTGTTCACTGACCCCTGACCCCTAACCCCTGATCACTGGTCCCCGACCCCTGTCTTGATACATTCAGATACGAAATCTCAGTCCAACCCCAACTGTTTCCCGAGGGCCCTTAATGCAAATGAACCGTCGCCAACTCCTGCATCGCTCCGCGCTCGCAGCCGGCGCGCTTTCCCTCCGCGCCATCCCCGGCCTAGCATCCGAGCCCCCAGCGCCCTCCGCCGACGACAATCTCTTCCCCCGCATGACCTGGTTCAACGAGCCCGCGTCCAGCAAGATAAACGGAAACGAACTCACCGTCCGCAGCAAGCCCAAAACCGACTTCTGGCAGAAGACCTACGACGGCTACGCCGCCGACAGCGGACACTTCTTCCACCTCCCCGCATCCGGCGACTTCAAATTCACCGCCCTCTGCAACGGCAACTTCGCCACCCAGTACGACCAGAACGGTCTCATGGTCCGCATCGACGCCGACAACTGGATGCGCTGCGGCACCGAATTCATCGACGGCAAGCGCTTCGCCTCCGTCGTCTTCACCCGCACCTACTCCGACGGCTCCACCCTGCCCGACCTCTCTCAGTCCGCCCCCATCTGGTGGCGCCTCGTCCGCAAAAACGACTCGATCGAAACCTTCCTCTCCCTCGACGGCGAAAAGTACATGTCCGTCCGCATGGGCTACTTCCCAAAGGAGAAAACCGTCCAGGTCGGCATCATGTGCTGCGCCCCCACCGGCGGCCCCAACTTCGACTCCACCTTCCAATCGCTCAAACTAGAGAAATCCTGAGAGCAATCCAGGTTTTGTGCAATCGATGTGCCCCGTTCATCGCGCCTCTTTCAATGCGCGGGCAGGAGAGAGCAGAGCGCTTCACGCCCTAAAAGAAACGCCTGACGGTAGGGCTTTAGCCCTGATCCCTGTTCCCTATTCCCTGCTGTCTGTTCCCTACTCCCTACTCCCTATTCCCTGCTGTCTGCTTTTCGTCACCTGCTATACGCCAGCTCTTCCCTGCTCGGCTGCGCCGTCCTCGAAGCCAGGTACAACGACAGCACCGTAATATCGTCCGTCTGCCCGAACCGCTTCGCCGTCTGCGCAATGTACCGCGCCGACTCGTTGCTCACCTGCTGCGTCCGCTCGAATCCGAACAGCTCGCCCTCCGCGTTCTGCGCCTCCACCACTCCATCCGACAAGAACACCAGCCGGTCCCCGCGGTTCAGCTGGAACGTCGTCGCCTCATACTCCGCCTCCGCAATCACGCCCAGCGGCAGATTCGGCGTCAACGCCACCTCGCGCCCATCCCGATAAGGACTCAAATGACCCGCATTCGCAATCACCGACGTCCCGTCCGGATAGATCCGCGCGCACAAACACGTCGCAAAACACGGAGCGCAATCCAGTTCCTTCACCGCAGTCCCCGGCGAAGCCACCGCCCCGATCAGCACATGATTCAAGTGCTTCAGCACCGTCGCCGGATCGTGCGACAGCTCGTTCCGCAGTGCCCCCACCAGCGTGCTCGAGTTCATCGCCGCCTGCAGCCCCTTGCCGCTCACATCTCCCACCACCACCAGCAGCGAATCATCCTTCAACGGCAGCACTTGGAAGAAATCTCCACCCACACCATTCACCGGCAGATAAGCGCTCTCCAGCATGAAGTTCTTGTTCGATGGCAGTTGCGTTGGAATCAGCAGCGCCTGCACGCTCCGCGCCGCCGAAATCTCCGCCGCCGACCGCTGCTCCTCCTGGCTGATATGCACAAACCGATACAAAATCACTGCAATCAAGCTCAGCAAAAACACAATGTACGCTATCGTCCCCGTCCCGTACTCGATAGGCCCGAAGTAAAACTTGTGAGACGCAAACGTCTCAGGCAGCCAATGCTTGTAAGCCATAAAGTCCAGCACTGAATCCGCCGAATCGGCCGTCGCCGCCAGAAAGAAAGGCAACACCATTACCCCGGCTTCTTTGCGTCCGCCGCGCCAAGCCTGATACAGCAGCACCGTCACCAGTGCACAGAACAGCACCTCTGCCGCAATGGAAACAACCTGATATATCTGCGGCACGTGAACGAAGTAGACAAACGGCAGCACCAAAACAGCAATCTGCACACCCCGCACAAATCGACGCGCCTTCGTTGCCGTGAAGTGAAGAATGAACTCCAGCGTGACCGCCATGAACACGCGACCGCTGAACACAGTAAAGATCCTGAACACCGGAAACGACATCACCCCAAGCCCAAACAACACATCTGCCGAGCCACTCGCCGCCACTGCAAGGCAGAGCAACGACAGCCATAGATATTCAGGGTGATGCCGCTGCGCCAGGTACAAAAACCCGCCAAGTACCGCGACACAGACAAACAGAAACGTCACGACCAGCGGAGATATAACCTGCTCGTCCCACTGCCGTCCGACGGCCATTCCCTGTCGTTGATTCAGTTCGCTCGCAGCCCCTGCATCAACCCTGCTCAGCAGTCCGCGCTTGATCGTGAACAACGGCCCAGCCCACGTCCGAATCGCGATTACCGTCGCTCCCGCTTGTGCTGGATTCAGCGGAATGACAAGCGGCGGGGAATGGTACTCAGCCGGCGCATCCGTCATCCCACGCGTATGACCGGACTCCAACCCGTTCACAAACACATCGATCTGTCCGACATCATTCCCCGTCACCAGCAGCGCAAGTTGCTGGCCCCCCGCCATCCTGCTCATCTCGGCTATCTGCGCCGGCTGCAGCTTGATCCGATACCAGCCATATCCCGTGTACGTGTCGAATCCCTGCTCCACCAGCGACTGGCTCAGGTTCGCAGTTGGCCAACTTGAATCATCCAGCGCCGGATCGGCCCACAGCGGATCATCGCCACTGCGAAACCTCCACTGCCCATCCAGATTCACAACACCATGAAGCCCACTCGAATTCTGACTAGAAGCCTGAGTGGTTGAACTCTGATTCAAAGGCGCGCTTACGGCTGCGACCGCCTGCTTAGCTGAAGCCTGCTGCGCGCCCACTGAGACCATCGATAGGGCCGCAAGCCAAAACGAGCAGAGAACCGCTCGCATAAAGAGCTGTCCCGCTGCTCGTCGAAGGATTCGCATGCGTGTCAATGAAATTAGAGCACGGCCGAACCGCGCCTCCCTTGCTTCCTCCAAGGACAAGACGGCCCTCGCGCCCGACCTCTCAGCATCTACGCGTTTGCAACCTGAACGGTTCCTACCGCCGGCCCCGAACCGCCTCTTTCGCCTCGGCATGTCCCGTTGCTGGAACCTCGGGCACCTCGGCCTTCACCGACGCAGCGCCGATACCCAGCTTCTTCCGGACCTCGCCATCCATCTTGGAAAAAATATCCCGGTTCTCCTTCAGGAAGTTCCGCGTGTTCTCGCGGCCCTGCCCGATGCGCTCGCCCGCGAAGCTGTACCACGCGCCCGACTTCTCCACGATGGTGTTAGCGACCCCCAAGTCCAGCACATCGCCCTCGCGGCTGATGCCTTCCCCGTAAAGAATGTCGAACTCGGCCTCCCGGAACGGCGCAGCGACCTTGTTCTTCACGATCTTCACCTTGGTCCGGTTGCCCACCACCGCGTCCCCTTCTTTAATCGCGGCAATCCGTCGGATATCCACTCGCACCGACGAGTAGAACTTCAGCGCGCGTCCGCCCGTTGTCGTCTCGGGATTCCCGAACATCACGCCAATCTTCTCGCGAATCTGGTTAATGAAAATCAGCGATGTGCGCGACTTCGAAACCGTCCCTGTCAGTTTCCGCAAGGCCTGCGACATCAAGCGTGCCTGCAGTCCCATATGCGATTCACCCATCTCGCCATCCAGTTCCGCCTTTGGAACCAGCGCGGCCACTGAGTCCACCACCAATACGTCAATCGCTCCCGAACGAACCAGAGCCTCCGTAATCTCCAGCGCCTGCTCGCCCGAGTCCGGCTGCGAAACCAGCAGGTTATCAACGTCTACCCCAAGCTTCTTGGCATACGCCGGATCGAGCGCGTGCTCCGCATCCACAAACGCCGCTAGCCCACCGTTCTTCTGCGCCTCGGCAATAATCTGCAGCGTAATCGTCGTCTTTCCTGACGACTCCGGCCCGAAAATCTCGATCACGCGACCACGCGGGACACCCCCCACCCCCAGTGCCGCGTCAAAGCTGATCGAACCTGTCGAGATCACTGAGATCGGAACCAGCGCCTCCCGCGACCCCAGGCGGACAATGGAACCCTTCCCAAACTGCTTTTCGATCTGGCTTAGGGCTAATTCAACGGCTTTAGCGCGCTCATCGGCGACTGGCATGGTGTTTCTCCTCTATAAATACTTGCCCTGCGCGACTGGTCGGGAATGTCAGAAAACACGCGTTTGGCTAGTTGATTTCGAACGGATTGTAGCAGTTTGCGACATCCCATTGATACCAAAAAAGCGAACAAAAGGTGAACAAAAAGGCACCCCTGTATCCTCCATCACGAATCCAGCGGAAAACCGGGTACAAAATCGACTCGATGAGACAGCCGTTCGAAACATCGTAGGAGCATATTGCACCATAGATTCATAATGCATCAAATTATAACTTGATGTAATATAGGGCCATGAGAACCAGCATTCAGCTTGAGGACCACATCCACGAATATGCGTCAGTATACGCAGCTGCGCGTGGAATCAGCCTCAGCGCAGCAATCAATGAACTCGTTCGCAGGGCGCAGACAGCCGTTCCTGATGAACCGGAGATTCTGCAAGGCCCCAGCGGGCTTCCCATGTTCCCTCCAAGCGGAAGAACCATCACGGCTGACACCGTGAAGAAATTGGAAGAGGAAGGATTTTGACCCGGAAACATCTGCTCGACGTAAATGTCATCCTCGCACTGGTTGAGCCTGGGCATCAGCACTTCTCGAAAGCCCAGAATTGGTTCAGCGCTTTCACCAGGGGGACTTGGTCCCTTTGTCCCCTCACAGAGGCTGCATTCCTGCGGATCACGACAAATCCTGCCTTCCAGCCCGGTCCACGTAGCATGAATCAGTCAATCGCCGTCCTTCAGATGATGAAGGGCCATCACCGGCACGCGTATTGGGAGATCGAAGACTCTTGGGTCAATGTGACGGCTCCATTCGCGCATCGAATTCTGGGCCACCAGCAAGTTACAGATGCCTACCTTCTCGGCCTCGCGATTAAACATGAGGGAGTTCTAGTCACATTCGATCGCGGGCTGAAGTATCTGGCAGGGTCCGAATTCAAGCACAATCTGCTTTTCCTGGAATGATCCCTTCTGGAACCAATTCATTTCGAAGATCCGTTCCACACCCCTCACACCGTGTATGCCCCCACCCGCGTCTCCTTCTCCGTCAATGCATCGCAAGTGCGATCCAGCTCCTCATATGCTGCATCGTGGTCTTTCCGGAAAGCCCGGAACGCTTCTTCGCTCACCCACCGGTCAATCGTCAGATACGCTCCAGGGGCATAGGCATCGCGCAACAGTTCGGTGCCGAGGTACTCCGCCGACCTCCGAAACAGCTGCGCCCAATTTCCCTCCGGCCCATACGCCGCCTCGAACTCACCAACCTTCTCCTCGGCAATCTCAAACCGCCACACCACAACGAACATGCGCCCCCCGATTTCTTTTCATGGTAGCTCACGCTCCGATCTCCAGCGCTACACTGCTTTCATGCCGACCGCGACCATCGACGAGCTCTTCGCGCAAACACTCAATGGAGACTACGACAACGAAAAAGCCTGGGATGCGATCCACTCACTCCGCGCCACCGGCTCGCGAGAGGTCTTCGACAAAGCCGTCTGCTGGTGCCGTTCCAGCGAACCTCTGAAGCGGGCTCGCGGTGCTGAAATCCTCGCCCAATTCGGCCACACTGCTGAAAATCAGACCACTCTCTTTGCGGACGAATCATTCACCCTGCTGTCCGGCATGCTCGAGTCCGAAACAGACCCCGTCCCCTTGAGCGCCGTTGTCACTGCTTTCGGTCACCTTGAAGATCCCTCCATCATCCCGCAAATCCTCCCCTTCAGTTATCATCCCGACACAGACGTCCGGTACGGTCTCGCATTTACACTCGGCTGTTTCGCCGATGACCAGCGCACCGTGTCGACGCTTATCAAGCTCATGAGTGACAAGGACAGTGAAGTACGCGACTGGGCTACCTTCGGCCTGGGCGGTCTCGGCGATTTCGACTCTCCAAAAATCCGCGAAGCTCTCTTCAAGAACCTCAGTGACGACGACGAAGACGTCCGTGAAGAAGCGGTAGTAGGCCTTGCCAAGCGGAAAGACCCTCGCTCAGTCTCCGAAGTGATCAGCGCGCTGCAAGACAAGGACCGCGCCGCACGAGCCGTTGAAGCGGCCAACTTTCTTCTCGATAGAACTAATGAACCCATTGAAGATCCATCCGCCTGCCTTGAAGCCCTGCGCAAGCACTTCCCGTCACAGGCATGACTACACCGCACCGGTAATGCCCGTGTAACTCCGACTGGAAGACCCGCGTCCAGGACGCTCCGCTATAATCCCCTCAACTCATAGGAAATCTCAACGCCTTGCCGTCCACCACCCGCCTGTCCAAAAACGGAACTCGACCCAACCTCTACGGCCTCTCCCCCGCCGATCTCCGCACACTGCGTGCCCTCAAAACCCCGGCGCAGATTCAGAAGTTCATCGACGCGATTCCCTACCAGTACGCCAACACTGCATGGTCACCTAAGCGTGTACTACGCGAACGCAAAGGACACTGCCTCGAAGGCGCCCTTGTCGCCGCCGCCGCACTTCGTGTCAATGGATTTCCGCCCTTACTCGTAGATCTCGAAGCCGTCCGCGATGACGACCATGTCCTTGCGGTCTATCGCCAGAACGGCCTCTGGGGCAGCATCGCCAAATCCAACTTTGCCGGACTTCGTTTTCGCGCACCTGTCTATCGCACCATGCGCGAACTCGCCCTGAGCTACGTGGACCACTACTACAATCTCCGCGGTGAGCGCACACTTCGCGCGTATTCACAGCCCGTGAATCTATCCCGCCTTGACAAGCAGCACTGGATGACCTCCGAAGAAGACGTTTGGTGCGTTCCAGAACTCCTCATCGCAGCCCGCCACTATCCGCTTTTCCCCCACAAGGTCGCCAGCACCCTTCCTCGCATGGACCGGCGCGCCTTCGAAGCCGGAATGCACGGCTGGACCAGACACTAGCCAGCTTTAGCAACTCAGCTCACACGCAACATGGCAGGTTGCACAATTCCCCTATCGGAGAATCCTGCTGCTTCCTTTTTGGTCCCTGCCTCACCCACATCCACAACCTCTCGCCAGCACTTCTGCAAAGTGCACCGCCTGCTTATGCCCCAGTTGCTCAATCTGCTCCCGGCAACTAAACCCATCCGCCACCAGCACCGTCATCGGACCAGCGCCATCCACCGCCGGCATCAGCCCATCCTGCGCAATCCTCTTCGACACGTCAAACTTGTCCGCCTCAAATCCAAACGGCCCCGCCATCCCGCAGCACCCTGCCTTGATAGCTTCAACATTCGCCCCAGCACGTTTCAGCAATGCAATCTCGCTGGTCGGCCCGCCAAACACTGCCTTATGGTGGCAATGCCCATGCAGCAGAACATGCGCGCCCTCGAGTCCTTCCGGTGTCCACTCTTGAGCTTTCGCAGCCAGCCAGTCCGCCAGTAGCCAGGTCTGCTCACTAAGTCGCCGGGCCCGCTCGTTCTTCGGGAAGAACTCCAGCAATTCGTCCTTGAAGACGCTCGCACAGCTCGGCTCCAGAAAGATCAGCGGCAACCCTGCATCGATCTGCCCACTCAGCTTCTCCATCACATCTTCGAGATACGACCGCGCCTGGTCCAGAAATCCGAAATCGTACAAAGGCCGACCGCAGCACAAATGCT
>Ga0068855_100008400_pt1 | contig 12485 bp, 5 predicted proteins | sample KBSCornC52_FD_66592 | JGI IMG/M metagenome (GOLD analysis project Ga0068855, IMG submission 66592) | Corn rhizosphere microbial communities from Kellogg Biological Station, Michigan, USA - KBS Corn C5-2 | ecosystem: Host-associated > Plants > Roots > Rhizosphere > Soil ...
GCTCAGGACAACCGAGTGATTTATTCGACCGGCCGACCGATGTAAGTTGGGATACCAGCGGAAATATATTCGTGGCCGACGGGCTGGGCAATGCGCGCATCGCAAAGTTCGATAAAGATGGTGTATTCGTAAAGTCCTGGGGCAAGAAGGGGACCGCTCCGGGCGAGTTCGCAAATGTTCGCAGCATCGCGGTTGACGCGCAAGGGAATGTGTATGCCGCCGACGGCGGAAACCAACGGGTCCAAGTTTTCGACAATGACGGCAACTTCAAGATGGCCATTAAGAATGTTGGAAACGCGCAGGCACTGTGTATGACGAAGGGACCGAATCAGATCCTTTATGTCGCGAATTCCAATCCGCCAAATGACATTGACCGCGATGGTGAAATCTACAGGATGCGCCTGGACGGAACGATGACTGGCAAATTTGGCAGAGCCGGCAAGTTGCTAAAGGAGTTCGGAACGGTCAACGCCATCGACTGCAGAAATGAAAATACGCTGTATGTTGGCGAGATCGGGAATCTGCGGGTGCAGAAACTCGTGCTGCACTAACTGCTGCAGGCATACGCGAGCCATCCAGCATTGTGGATCTCCTATTTGCTGCAGGGCACTGTGAAGTAAAACGTTGAACCTTTTCCGCGTTCTGATTCCACCCAGATGTGCCCTCCGCATCGTTCGATGATCCGCTGGCAGATTGCGAGGCCCAAGCCGGTGCCGGGATATTTAGCGCCGCTGTGCAAACGTTTGAAAACTCCAAAGATTTGTTCCTTAAATTGGGGCTCTATGCCGACGCCGTTGTCTCGAACGGAAAACAGCCAGTGGTCCCCCTGCCGCTCGGCAGCGATGCTAATCCTGGGCGGATCGCTGCTTCGGTAATGAATTGCATTCGCGATTAGATTTTGAAAGACCTGCTCCAATTGGAACTCATACATCCGAATACGCGGCAGGGCGATGCTGCTGATGGAAGCGCCACTGTCGTTAATGGCGATTGCAAGGTTGGCAAGCGCTTTCTCCAGAATGACTCCGGCATCCAGATCCTCCTTTGGCTGCTGCTCCAGCGTAGACGCTTGCGTGTACGTCCGCAGATCCCGTAAGAGGCTTTCCATTCGAAGCGCACCCTGTATGGTGTAACCGATATATTGTTCCCCTAGGGGACCGAGTTTCCCGCCAAATCGCTCTTTCAGCAACTCACTGTAAGCCGCCACCATGCGAAGCGGCTCCTGGAGGTCATGTGAGGCGGAGTAGGCGAAATGCTGCAGGTCGGCATTCGCGCGTTTGAGGGCGGCGTTCGCCTCTTGTAAGGCTTGCTCGTGTCGCACGCGATCTGTGATGTCCCGGGCAACCTTGGAAGCCCCGACAATGCGCCCATCGGCATCCTTCACGGGAGAGATCGTCAAAGAGATGTTCAGCCCCAAGCCGTCTTTTCGCAGGCGAATCGTCTCGAAATGATCGACTCGTTCCCCGCGCCTGAGTCGATCAAGAATTTCCGGCTCTTCATCGAGACGGTCGGGGGGGATCAGGATGGCGATCGATTGGCCGATAGCTTCGGCCGACGTATAGCCGAACAGGCGTTCCGCTCCGCGATTCCAGCTCATGATGGTACCGTTAAGGTCCTTGCTCACGATCGCATCGTCAGAGGATTCGATAATCGATGCTAGCAGGTTGGCATTCTGTTCGGCGCGCTTACGATCGCTGATGTCCCGGAAATAGCAGACGACGCCAAAGCGACCGTCAGGAAGAAGGATACGGTTTAGTCGCCATTCGTAATATTCCGTTACTCCTCGATCCGCCCAGTATTCAACCCGTTCGGGCGTGATGACGGATTCGCCGGTTTCCAGTGTGTGGCGGAAGACACGGACGATCTCGTCCGCGAATTCTTTCTCCCGGAGAATGTGAATGATCTCGTCAAAGTTGCGCCCGACGATTTCACCGGGAATGTCTGCAAAAATCGGTAATGCGATAGGATTAACCTCGCGGATACGAAAATCTGCGTCCACCAGGTATACACCGAAAGGAGCCTGATTCAGAAGAGTTTCGAACTGGGCTGTACGCAGGGTCACCGCGTCGGCAGCTTCCTGGCGCAATCGCGCCATCGCCAAATGCGATTTAATGCGGGCCAGCAGCTCGCGCGCGCTGAATGGCTTGCTCAGATAGTCATCAGCGCCTGCATGCATGCCTTCGATACGTGCTTCTTCACCGGCGCGTGCTGAAAGCAGGATGATTGGAACGGCCCGAAGTTTGGGGTCGGAGCGAAGCTCGCGTAAGAGCCCGAACCCATCCAGTCTTGGCATCATGACATCCGTCAGCACCAGGTCAGGCTGGCGCACTCGCGCGGCGCTAAGCGCGGCCAGACCGTCGGCGACGGTTTCGACTTCGTAACCGCTCTCTGCCAGGAGCCGCCGCACATACTCGCGCATATCGGCGTTGTCGTCCGCCAGCAAAATGCGCTGACCAAGCTGACCAATAGGATCCGCCCCTGGCCGCGGCCGGACCGAGCTATCGGCCCGAAGGTCTTCGGCTGCCCGATCACGGAGTTCATCTCTCAGAGGAGGCGCGGCTCGCCGATCGTCAGGTAGCCAGCGCAATGCCTCTTCGATATAGGCCTCGGTGCGCGAGCCGGTTGGGGTGAGCGCGCGCGCGGCCTCAATACGATCTGCCGGCAGATGCGCACAGCCCATTGGAACCGAGACTATGAAACGGCTTCCGCTACCGACTTCACTTTCGACGCGCACGCTGCCGCCGTGCAGTTTTACCAGCTCCTGCACAAGTGCTAGTCCGATGCCGCTACCTTCGTACGAGCGTCCGCGCGCACCTTTGACACGATGGAAACGCTCAAACAGACGCCCAATTTCATCCGCCGGAATGCCAGTGCCGGTGTCGCGCACAGTCATCTGGACATTCAAGCCGGCCTGTTGCAGGGAAACCTCAATCTCCCCCTCGAAGGTAAACTTGAACGCGTTAGATATCAAATTGAGGACGATCTTCTCCCACATTTCACGGTCTACATAAACGGCCTCCGAGAGACGTGGGCAATCGATAATAAACTTCATCCCCGCGCGTTCAATGGCAGAGCGGAATACGCTCGCCAGTTCTGTCGTCAAAACAGCCAGGTCGGTAGGCTCATACGAGGCCTGAATGCGGCCAGCCTCTATCCGCGAAAAGTCCAGCAGAGTATTCACGAGTTTGAGGAGGCGTAAAGAATTACGATGGGACAGTTCCAACCGCTCGCGGTTCGAGCTGGACAATTCCTCGGGTTGAGCGATTACGTCTTCCAACGGACCCATCATCAGTGTTAGGGGCGTCCTGAACTCGTGGCTGACGTTGCTAAAGAAAGCGGTTTTGGCGCGGTCGATCTCCGCGAGTGCCTCGGCGCGCTTTCGCTCCTCTTCGTAGGCGCGGGCATTCGCGATGGCGATGGCGATCTGGCTATTAACCAGCGCACAAAAATCGCGGTAAGCAGCATCAAACTGGAGCCGCGCACTGATACCGAGTACCAGAAACCCGGTTACCTGATGGGCGATATTGGACCGAATCGGCAATACGACAGCCTGCCGAGGCGGTTCGGCCCAGGGTCCGGACGGAACGTTTTGGATACGCTCGAACAAATTTTCGACGACCTGAATGCCCTGGCTACTTAGAACTTCCGAAAAGGACCAGAGGTCCTCGCTCTTATCGTCAAGCGCCATCGATAGAGGACTGGTGGTATTTCTTTCTCCCACGCCCGCAGAGCCGGCGAGACGCGCTCGCTTCCGGTCATCCTCGAGGAGATATACGAAAGCGAAGGGAACATCCCGCGGGTGGTGGGAAAGAATTTCGGCGGCCGTAGCGCAGGCCTCTTCTGCGGACTTGGCTTCGAAAGAGCGGCCCAGTTCGCGCAAGACCAACCCGCGTCGTTCACCCACAATTTTCTCGGTGATTTCATGTACAGTAGCGAGAACGCCCCCGATGCCACCGGGTACCGTATCATCCGGAACGGGACTATAGGCGATGGTGAAGTGCGTTTCTTCGATAAATCCCTTCCGGTTGATCTCGAGAAGGATATCCTCCATCCAGGTTGCAGGACCACCGTGGAAGGGCGTGTCGATGAGCGGACGGAGCACGTCCCAGATTTCGGGCCAGCATTCGCTCGCGGTCTGGCCTAGCGCGCGGGGATGCTTATCGCCGGGGATCGGTTGATACGCGTCATTATAAATCTGGACATACTGCGGTCCCCACCAGAGCAGAATTGGAAAACGGTTGGCGAGCAGGATGCGCACCATCATCCGAAGCGCTGGCGACCACGACGCGATCGCGCCGATAGGGGTCTGTGACCAGTCGATCGAGCGTATAAGCTCGCCCATGGCGCCGCCACCCACGTTAGTATCGCGCAGCGGATCGAGGGGAAATCTTGGAGTAATTTCGAAGAGACTCAATCAACCCTCGCAAGCAATCGGGTGATCCTCGGCCTTCGTCCTTTCTGTATTTTACACGGTTCAGCCCGTGCCTCGAGCTTGAGGCCGAGGACAAACTGGGGGGGCTAAGTTATTGTTCCCAGAGAATTTATTTGCGTCGCGGCTCTTCCCCGGGGGCCGCATGCCTCGGGGTCATTGACCTGCCTGAAACGTACGGCAGCGCGCAGATGCTTCGAGGTTGAGTCGCGTCCGTTAAAACACGTACTTTAAGCCGAACTGCATGACCCGGGCATTTCCGGCCTGACCGGCCGCTGTGGTAACGATCTGGCCGAAGGTGGGACTGTTAACGGTGCTTACCGGGTTTCCCAGGTTAGTATGATTCAGAACGTTCTGTGCCTCGGCCCGCAACTCCAAGGTGTGATGCTCCCGCACACTGAACAGCCTGGAAAGACCTAGATTAAAGACCAGCAGTCCTGGGCCTTCGACTATTCCCATTCCCGCATTCCCATTGGTGCCGAGAGCGGGGCTGGCGAACGCCGCCGGGTTGATCCAAGGAACCGCGACGCCTATTGTTGAAGCGCCCGGAAGCGCGGACGTATTCGCCAGAATCTGGTTTGCGCGCTGTGAGGTGGATGCGTTATAGCCGGTGAGCGCCTGGTCAGTGCCGGCGTAGATCGTCACGAAACTTCCCGATTGCATCGTCGCTGTGGCGGAGGCTCTCCAACCACTAATCAGCAGGTTGGTCCATTTATCGCTGAATTTCGGCATTTCGCCAACTGCGGTGAGATTCGCAATGTGCCTTCGGTCGGTGCCCGACAGATTGCAATTGCCGCGATCCCGCGCTCGGCCGGGGAACAAGTACACAATGTTATCCGCGTTGGGAATATCGTTCACCGGATTGCTAATACAATGCGACCAGGTATAATTGCCGCTCAGCGTGACGCCCTTGCTGTAGCGTTTCTGTAAGGACGTCATCAGGCCGTTGTAGCTGCCCGTCCCGCCGTAATCTGCCTGCGTGATGGAGCCGAAAAATTGGCCGGTGGCGGGATTGGTCCGATAGAGAAGACGGCGCACGTTCAGGTTAGTGACGCAGTTCTGCGTAACCGAGGTGGCCGGGCAACTGGAGACAATGGGGGCTCCGGGAATTAGCGTGCCCGGATTGATTCCGCGCGATCCAATCATGTGCGTGATCTCGTTGCCAAGGTAGCTCACCGTCGCCAGCCAATCTTTGCCGAACTGCCGCTGAATGCTGAAAGTCCAGCTTTGGACATATGGCATTTTGTTGTCATACGGAAAACTGTTGAAGGTGCTGAACTGGTTGAAGAACGGGTGATTGGGGTCGAGGACGTAAGGGAACGGGTTGCCTCCCGGAACATTGGCCCAAGGATTCGCCAGACTCACGTTGCTTAGCGTGGTGCGGGCGCCGAAGGGCGCCGCTGTAGTGGTGTTCAGGTGATATTCAGTGGGCATTCGGTCATAGAAGATCCCGTAGGAAGCGCGAATCGACATCTTGCCCGAGCCGGTGGGATCCCACACCACTCCGATGCGAGGCATGAACTGTTTCCACTGATTATTCATGCCTTTTTGTCCCGGGAACCCCGGGTCGCCCGGGAAAAACAGTCCGGGGGGCGCGCCCTTGAAGACCGTGCTGCTCTGTCCCGCTAGGAATGCCGGCATGAGGAAGGTGGAGATCTGCCCGTTGTCGACGGTTAAGGGGAAGAACGGCTCCCAACGCAGGCCGTAGTTGAGCGTCAGACCCGGTTTGATCCTCCAGCTATCCTGTCCATATAAACCGAAGATCTTATCGCGCTCGTATTGCGCATTTGGCGCGGCCTGATTGAAGGTCCCGACTCTCCCGGTGAGGAAATCCGCCATGGCCAAGCCGGTAATCTGGCCGGTAAAAGTGTAGTTCCCGATGGCGAAGACGTTGCCGTTGACGTTCGAATCCCAGCCTCCGATTGACGCTCCGAAAGCGAACTGGTGGGATCCCCGGACGATTCCCACGTCATCGCTAAAGTGCAGAAAAGTGGTTCGCAATTTGCCAGCAGCTGAGAGGCTATTGCCGACCGTAAAGACGTTGGGGATGCTGATATTCAGGAAGTCTGGGATCCCGCTGTAGGCGTTAATTCCGACATCCTGCGGACCAAAGAACGAAGGTCCCGTTTTCGTGATCGCCGCCCGCGTGAAGGTGGCGCGGAACGAATTGACTGTCGCGTTACCGACCAGGTAGGTGTCTCCAATCGAAAGCGCCTGGTCAAAATCATCGAACCCGTTGGTGGACGATTGGCAGACGCACGCCGGGCCGTTGCCGGTCGCGAGCAAATTGCCACCGCCCTTTAAGCCGCCCGCCAAATCATACGGAGTTGGCTGTAGATCCTCAGTAGCCAGGTAACGCACGAAGATCGAGTGTGACGGGGTCAGTTGGTAGTCAACCTTTCCCACGCCGAAGTGTTCGTTATCGCCCACCGGCGCGCCATAAGTGGTCCTGCCACACGGATCGGCGGACGTGGGAAGAAATTTCGCGATGTTCAAAGCCGGCGTAGATAGCTCTCCTACCGGAATTCTGTTATTCACCAAGGCGGCGCCGGTGAGCGGATCTTTTAGCGCTGCTACTTTGCCCTGGCAAGTTAAGGAGTTGTACACCGAAAAATCGCCTTGCAACTCCGCGGCTGTGGGCACGAACGCCACCGTTCCGCTGGGGGATTGGCGGGTATCGGTTTGCTGATAGGCGCCGAAGAAGAACAGCTTGTTCTTCTTGATCGGTCCACCGAAGGTGCCGCCGAACTGATTACGCTTCAGGGAGTCCAGTGTAGAGGAGAAATACGAGCGGGCATTCACGCTATAGTTGCGCAGAAATTCGAACGCTGTGCCGTGAAAGTCATTGGTGCCGGACTTAGTCACAGCGTTGACGGCGGCCGCCGAATGCATCCCGTACTGGGCCGGTAACGCGCCGGTCTCCACTTTGAACTCCTGCAGAGCATCCGGGAAGGGAAGCGGCATATTGGCCATGGTGTAGACGTCTTGATGCGTTGCTCCATCGAGTACATAGGTGATTCCGTTAGCCAAACCTCCGGCTACTGAGAACGATTGGATGTTAGGATAATTCCGCGCCGAAAGCTGACCGGCGTCGCTCGAACTGGTGGCGCCGCCAGCTAAGGTGATGAGATCCTGCACTTGGCGCCCGACTAGAGGCAGGTCAACAACACGTTGCGAATCGATCACGGTTCCGACGCCGCTGTTCTGGGTCTCGACCATGGTAGCGTTGGCCTCTACGCGAATCTGCTCGGTGACGGCGCCGACTTTTAGCGAAATGTCTATGGTCGGGTTACTGGCGACTTGCAGCACAATTCCGGTCTGCACGTATTTCGAGAAACCATCCTTGCTAACCTCGAGTTGATACGGACCGACCGGCAATTCGGACAGCACATAAGCGCCATCCGGCCCACTGATAACGGTCCGTACGGCGCCCGTCTCGGTTTGGGTAGCCCGTACCTGCGCGCCCGGCACCGCGGATCCAGTCGAATCCTCGATGGTGCCTTTCATTAGTGAGGTGGATACGCTCTGCGCCCAAGCGACAACGCTGAGGCCGAGAAGGATGAGCATACACGATACCACTCGCATCATGAAAACCCCCTTAGAACGAAGCCTAAATCCAACCATTACTCGTCTGAAAGACTTTGAAAGTTGGCTAAGTATATTGGTGCAAGGTTGCGGTGTCAAGCCCAGTCATCGCCTACTGATGTTGGCAGCGCGATATCACGGAAGGTCTTCCCGGCGCGCCATTTTTGGGGCCCGCCAACCCGGGCGCATATGGCGGGTAACCATCGCCGCTTTCATCGCCTTCGCCCCCGGACGTATGCTCTGGTACTCTCGTAAGCATGCAGATTCTGGTCGTCGAGGACGAGCAGCGAATGGCTGAACTGTTGGCGCGAACTCTCCAGGAAGAGGGGTACCAAGCGGTAGTAGCGGCGAATGGCCGCGAAGGCCTGGCTATGGCGCTAGCCTCGCACTTCGACGTCATTCTACTGGATGTGATGTTGCCGGGTATCGATGGTTTTACGGTAGTGCGCAGGCTACGCGAAAGCCGTAATCAGACTCCCGTACTGATGTTGACCGCGCGCGATGCCTCGGCGGACATCGTGAGCGGTTTGGACTCGGGCGCCGACGATTACCTGGCCAAGCCATTCTCAATTGAAGTACTGTTGGCTCGCTTGCGTGCAGTCAGCCGGCGCGGCGAGGTGCCTCGTTCGGCCTGCCTCGAAGTCGCCCACGTGAGCTTAAACCCGGCCAGCAGAAGCGTTACTTGCGCTGGCGAAGTCGTAAATCTGACGCCTCGCGAGTACAAGCTGCTGGAACTGCTGATGCGTAATCGAGGACGTGCCGTCAGCCGCGACGCGATTCTCGAGTCGGTGTGGGGTTTCGATCACGACGTCAGCCAGAACAACCTCGAAGTTTTCGTGTGGCATCTGCGGCACAAGGTGGACTTCGGTGAGCCTAAATTGATTCACACGTTGCGCGGCTTCGGCTACATTATGCGCGAGCACTGACGGCATGCCAAGCCATTCGATCCGCTTTCGTCTCACGGTATGGTATGCCGCAGTTCTCACCGCGGGCCTCGCTCTCTTTGGCGGTTTGTTGTGGTTCTCCCTTCGTCACCAACTGATGGCTGACATCGACCAGGACCTCGACGGCCGCGCCAGCCGTTTCGAAAGCTATTTCCGGATCGAATCGGCCAAGCCGGGTGTGGATTTGCGCGATGAGCTCGAAGAGTTCTCCCAAGCTTTGCCCCCTACCAGTTATGTGATTCTGCGCGGTCCCAACGGCTTTTTCTTCGCTTATCCCAAAGAATCGGCCCCGGCCGTCCCGGTGCGCATGCTCGAACGTCAATTTACTTTTAATGGGCAGACTTTCGACCTGGATGTCGGCGCTCCCACCACCGACGTCAGTTATGTCCTGGATGAATTGAGAATTCTGCTTTTTAGTCTCATCCCGGTAGTGATTATCATCGCCTCTCTCGGCGGCGTATGGCTAGGGCGCCGCGCTTTGAAGCCGGTACAGGACGTCACCGCCGCCGCGCTGATGATCAGTATCGAGAACCTGTCTGACCGTGTTCCCGTACCCGCCACCGGCGACGAAATCGCACGTCTGGCCGAGGTATTGAACTCCATGCTCTCCCGGCTCGAATCCGCCGTTAAGACGCTTTCGCAGTTTGTCGCTAACGCCTCCCACGAGCTGCGCACGCCCCTTTCGGTAATACGCACTACGGCGGAACTTTCGCTGCGTCGCGCACGCTCGCCGGAATCCTACCGCCTGTCGCTCGAAGAAGTCGTTGCCGAAGCCCAGCACATGACCCAACTGGTTGAGGATCTGTTGATTCTGGCGCGCACCGATGCGCAGATTGTCGAGATGCCGCGCTCGCCGGTGGACCTGCGCGAGATCCTCCAGGAGGTTTGCGCGGAAATGAATAGTTTGGCGCAAACCCGAGAGATCCGCGTAAAGACAGAACTCGGTGATCAGGCGGCCGTCGTTGCCGGCAACCGCCCTGCGTTGCGCCGTCTGTTTGTGGCGTTGCTCGACAACGCCCTCAAATATTCCCATTTCGCAAGCGAAGTGCAGGTGACCGTAGTACGCGCTCCGGATCGAGCGACCGATCGTTCCGGGGATCGCAACTCGCGCGTTTCGGTGGCCATCCAGGACTTCGGCATGGGCATCCGCGAAGCTGACCTCCCGCATATCTTCGAACGCTTTTACCGCGCGGATCGGGCCCGCGGCGGCGGGGGCCACGGCCTCGGACTGCCGCTCGCCGAAAGCATCGCCACCGCCCATCGCGCAAAAATCGAAGTGCGTAGCGTAGAGGGCGCAGGTTCCAGCTTTACAGTGATATTTGCGGCACGGGATCACGATCCCGAACTGGATCAAGTCGCGAAGGCCGGTGCCTTCGTGCGCAATCCAATAGAAATCTGAAGCTTCACTCAACGTCACCTGAAGCCTCTAGCATCATTGTGCGGGTCACGCCCCCCCGGTGCTTGAGAGTGAGACGCGAAGCGATTACAGAAAGTTAATCTGTCAATCTTCAGCCAACCTTCAGCTACCGCCAATATACTTTTCTAGGAAGTCGGAGGGTGATTATTGAGAGCGTGGGGATTTGCCGCCACGATGGTACCTGATGGCTCTGGCAGGAAGATGCCGAGCGATCATGGTGGAGGATACGCCAACGCATTACGGGCCTAACGACTTTGACATAAGCTGGGTCGACATAGTCGCACAAACCTACGATTTCGCGCATATCATTGCAGGTGCTCAAGCGGTACCGGGTGCATCCGCTGCGTCCGGCGTGGCTCGAGTGCTTAATGCCACTACCGAAGCGTTCATTGCCAATAATCGCATCGCAGGTGGAGATGTCCGTTCAGTCCAGCCCAGCAACAATCAGGTCAATCTTTCAGCAAGTGGAGAGGGTATCTATACGGCCCGCTCCAGCAAGTTGAAGCAGCAAACAATTCATGGGGAGAGGTGATGATATGAGTTTGTGGAGATCAATCCGTCGAGGGTGGAAGTGTGCCGGCGCAAGGAAGACCATTCAGTTGCTGGTTACGGGTGCGGGACTGCTCCTTCTGTGTGCGCCCGCTTTTTCACAACTCAATTCGGGAAGCATCGCCGGGGGTATTACCGACCAGACCGGTGCGGCGATTGTGGGGGCGAAGGTGACCGTCATCGATGCGGAACGAGGCGTATCGCGGCCGTTGGTTACCGGTACTGCCGGCCAGTACACGGCTCCCAGTCTCACGCCAGGCCTGTATACGGTACGTGCCGAAGCCCCGGGCTTCGCGACTGCGGAACGCACAAACATCACTTTGGGAGTAGGTGCAGCTGTCCGGGTAGACCTCCAGCTGCAACCGGGCGTGCAGACTCAAACGGTTACTGTGTCAGCAGCGGCGGAGCCGGTGGACACCACCAATGAGGTGATATCCAATACTGTCGAAACCTTAACACTCAGCGAGTTGCCGATCAGCGGGCGCCTGTACACAAAAGTTCTAGACTTCCAGCCGGGGATTATCGGACGCCCCGGCGGGAATTCGCCTAACTACTCGGCCAATGGCGCCGGTACTCAGGGCAATTATTGGCTGCTGGACGGTGTGGAGAACGTCAACATCTTTGTCAACTCTGGACCCCTGATTGGTGCGGGCACTAGCACCGACGAGCTGACCCTCCTGCCCGCCGACGCCATTCAAGAAGTGAATACGATGGCCAATCCGAGTGCGGAATTTGGATGGTTTCAAGGCGCAGTGGTCAATGTGGGGTTGAAATCCGGCACGAATGCGCTCCATGGCAGCGGGTTCCTGTTCGCCCGCACGAGCGCTTTGGACGCCTACAACCCCTACCAGAACGGGAGCATTCCGCCGTTGCCGAAAGCGGACGACGATTACAAGCAATACGGCGGGTCCATCGGCGGACATATCATCAAAGACAAATTATTCTATTTCGGCAGTTATGAAGGAATGCGCTACGCGGTGGGAGCGCCGACCTTAATCAACACCCCAACTACTTCTGCGAACGCGCAAACTCCCGACGACAGCCTGCCGTTTGCGATTCAAGGCTTAATTGCAAATGGCGTGACGCCAAGCCCGTTGAGTCTCAACTTAGCGGGATGCACACTCGCCGGCGGAGTGGCTTCTTGCAATCCGGCGAAGGGCATATTCCCGAATGGCTCAGCGATAACGGAGAACATCCCGGTGGCGCTCGATAACACCGGCACTTCGAATAATGGGATCGGAAAAATCGATTATCATGTCAACGACCGTCACTCCATCAACGGCGAATATTTTTTTGGCAACGCCAACACCGATACTCCTACAACCGGTGCCGCTCCGTGGTGGATCAACGGGAATCACAGCCGCACGCAAATGGCTCGAGGGGTTTGGATTAATACTCCGAATTCGTCCTTAGTGAACGAAGTCCGTTTTGGTTGGAACCGGTACGGCCTGACGGATTACAATGCTGAGTGCACCCGGCAGGTTGGCCAGCCGAACTATGCCCAGCTTGGGTTCATTTCCGGGGCGACTCCTCCCTCCCCGATGTGCGGATTCCCAGTTGTGAA
>Ga0068855_100008404_pt1 | contig 12483 bp, 11 predicted proteins | sample KBSCornC52_FD_66592 | JGI IMG/M metagenome (GOLD analysis project Ga0068855, IMG submission 66592) | Corn rhizosphere microbial communities from Kellogg Biological Station, Michigan, USA - KBS Corn C5-2 | ecosystem: Host-associated > Plants > Roots > Rhizosphere > Soil ...
AAACACGTACGAGGATACGCCGTTAACGGTTGATCTCTTGGGTGGTTCTCTTCGGAGTTTCTCTTCGGAGTTTCTCTTCGGAGTTTCTCTTCGGAGTTTCTTGGGGCAAGGGGTGGATGGTCGGAGCTAATCCGAAATTCCAGATTGCTGATCGTGCCGGCCCGGTAACTTTACCGGGCGCGTCGCGTCATACCCTGCCTGTTCCCTCCGCTCTACCCGTTCGACGGCATTGGCTTGCGGTGGCTGCGTTGTTTGTCCCGCTGTCGTTCGTTCTGGTTCAATGCGGCAAGGCGCCGAACGCCGGCATGCTGGCGGCCAATTCGCAAGGCCCCGGCGACAGCTTCGATGAACGCTTCCCCAAGCCGCAATTCAACGATCGTTTCCCGACTGCGAACGAAAGCCTCACCCAGATCCAGAGGCAGGTCGCGCTTGCGCCGGCCCAGCGGACAGTTCGCACCGAGCCGGTCCGGGTGGCGTCGCTGAACCCGACCTTGACCCTTCCCAAGCCGACCGAGCGCGAAGATCTGACCACGCTGGTCAGCATGAAGTCCTCCGCTTTCCCCTACTTCGGCAACAACCCGCGCTCCGAGGCGCCGTTCCTCAATATCTCGAACGGCGAACGCAAGGGCCATCGCAGCTATGGCGGCCGGGTCTACTGGCAGGATGAGACCTACAACGACAGCCGCGTGCTGGTGCACGTCCCCGAGACGTTCGACGCCCGCAAGCCCGGCGTGATCGTGGTGTTCTTCCACGGCAACGGCGCCACGCTGGAACGCGACGTTCGCGACCGGCAGCTGGTTCCGCAGCAGATCTCGGAATCAGGCGTCAACGCCGTATTGCTCGCGCCGCAGCTCGCGGTGAACGCCGCGGATTCCAGCGCCGGCAAATTCTGGCAGCCTGGCGGCTTCAAGCGCTTCATCGATGAATCGGCCAGCCACCTCGCCCGTCTCTACGGCGATCCGAAGTCGGCGCAGATATTCGCCAACATGCCGATCGTGATCGTCGGCTACAGCGGCGGCTTCCTGCCGACCGCCTGGAGCCTCGACGTCGGCGGCATCCCCAACCGCGTCCGCGGCGTGTTCCTGCTCGATGCCGTCTACGGCGAACTGGACAAGTTCGCGTCCTGGATCGAGAAGAACCGCTCCGGCTTCTTCGTCAGTTCCTACACCCGCTACACCAGGCCGCGTGACCGGGAACTGATCGAGATGCTGCGCGACAAGGGCATCACCGTCACCGAGAACATGGACGGGCCGTTGCGGCCCGGCAGCGTCGTGTTCGTGCAGACGCCCGCCGGCGTCACGCATCGAGACTACGTGACGCAAGCCTGGACGGAGAATCCCGTCAGGGAAGTTCTGGTGAAGATGGCGGAGTCGCCGGCATTCACCAGGATGGCCAGCGCGCCGTCGCCCGCGAACCGGTAGTCGGCGCCCGGCGCTGTCACAATCGCCCCTTGCCTTCCCATCATACCCGCTGACGTCGCGCACGGTTCGCGTGAAAACGTTATGAAAATGTGATGTTGATGGTCGCGTGATTTGTATCCGGCAGCATTGTTCGGCGAACGCCCGCGCCATAGGGTGCGGCTGTGGGGATGCAATTTCGGGGATGGGTTTTTGCAGCAAGGCTTATACAAGGTTGAATTTCATACTGTTCATGGAACCGGCACCGGCGTGATTTACGCCATCAACGGCAAGCTGAGGGGCGGCAATTCGGCTTTCGCCTTCATCGGAAGCTACACCGACAAGCCCGACGGCATTCAGGTCAGGGTGACGACGCAACGCCACAACGCCGATCCGGCGTTCAAGCCGCTGTTCGGAACCGACATGATCACGCTGACGCTCAAGGGCGCGGCCGATGGCAGCATGGTGGACTTCGAAGGCACCGCATTGCAATTGCCCGGCGTCCACTTCAGGGCGACCCTGACGCGGATATCGGACTAGAACTTTTTGGCTTGGTCGCGATCACCATCGCCACCGCCAGCACGACAAAGGCCGCCGCGACGTAACCTGCCGTGTGCAGGAGATCGCGCGCGTACAGAAAACCGCCGATCGCGGATCCGACGGCCTGGCCGACATAAAGCACCGAGGTGTTGAGCGAAACCGAGGCCGAAGCAAGCTGTGGCGCGGCGCTGACCAACCGCACCTGTTGCATCGAATTGGTCGAAGCAAAGCCCAGCCCCCAGATCGACACCGACGCCACCATCAGCGGATAGATGCCGGCGCTAAGTGCCCACCCGGCGACGCCGGCGAGCAGCAGCACCGTGAACAACATCGATGTCTTCCATGCGCCCGAGGAGTCGACGATGCGGGTGGCGATCGCAATGCCGATGAATCCGCACAGGCCGTAGCACGCAAACGCCAGCCCGATCGCATCCGGCCCCGCGCCAGTGAGTTTCGCCAGCAGCGGTCCCATGAAGGTGAACACCACGAATTGCCCGGACATCTGCAAAGTCGTGATCGAAAGCAACGCGATGATCGTGCGGTTGCGGCCGACGTCGACCCATGTCTTGAGATCAACCGGCGATCCCAGCAATTTGCCTGGCAGCCGCCACGCCAGCAGCAGGAAGCCCAGGCAGCCGATCGCGCCGATGCCGCCATAGGCCGCGCGCCAGCCGTAACGGCTTGCCACGAACGTAATCAACGGCAGACCGACCGCGGCCGCCAGCGACCAGCCGAGAAAGATGTAAGCGATGGTGCTGCCGCGCTTCTGCTCCGGCACGATCAGGGCCGCGGTTCCTGCCGCCTGCGGCGTATAGAGGGCGCCGACCGCCAGCATAATGAGGCGGAGCACCAGCAGGCTCGCATAGTCAGGCGCGAAAGCGGAGGCGGCATTGGCGAGTGCGAGCACCAGCAGCGTCACCGTGAGCAAGGTTCGGCGCTCGATCCTGGAGGTCAGCCATGCGGTGAGCGGCGAGCCGATGCACAGCACGACCGCACCGAAGGTGATCAGCAATCCGGCGGTAGCAATGCTGACGCCGAGATCGTCGGACAATTCCCTGAGCATGCCGGCCGGCGCCAGCACCGAGCAGCCGGTGACGAGGTTGCCGAGCATCAATGCGGTGGGAGCGAAGCGGCGCGCCGCGGGGGAAGATTCCATGCAACTGCATGTAGGTAACGCCTTCGCGCCGTGAAAGGCCGCGTGCAAATCTTTTTCGTTTGTCGCGTCTCACCCTCGGCTTCGGCCGCCGTCTCTTGCCAATTGCTTCATCCTGCAATCGACGCCGACACGCATCGTGGCCACGACGGGACGCGAATTTCTCGATTTTGCCCGATTGCAGGAGCCGAATCCCCTGCTATACCGCTGCTTCCGCTTACCTGCGCTCGTTCGCAGGAGTGAGCTTGAGGAGATTGACATGCCTGATCAGAATACGCCCGCATCGGGATTCCAGTACAGTCTGACGAACCTGAAACCGGCCGAGCCAGTGAACAAGATCGCCGTCACCTTCCCCGACGGCGCCAAACGCGAATATCCCAAGGACACCACCGGCCTCGAGATCGCCAAGGGCATCTCGCCGTCGCTTGCCAAGCGCACTGTGGCAATGGCGCTGGACGGCGTGGTCGCCGACCTCAACGATCCGGTTTCGCAGGATGCCAGGATCGAGCTGATCAACCGCGATGACCCGCGCGCGCTGGAACTGATCCGCCATGACGCAGCCCACGTGCTGGCCGAAGCCGTGCAGGCGCTGTGGCCGGGCACCCAGGTCACGATCGGCCCCGTGATCGAGAACGGCTTCTACTACGACTTCTTCCGCAACGAGCCGTTCACGCCGGAAGATTTCGCCGCGATCGAAAAGAAGATGCGCGAGATCATCGCGCGCGACAAACCGTTCACCAAGGAAGTCTGGTCGCGCGAGAAAACAAAACAGGTGTTCCGCGACAAGGGCGAGGCCTTCAAGGTCGAGCTGGTCGACGCCATTCCCGGCGAGGAGCCGATCAAGATCTATTTCCAGGGCGACTGGTTCGACCTCTGCCGCGGCCCGCACATGTCGTCGACCGGCAAGATCGGCAATGCCTTCAAGCTGATGAAGGTGGCGGGCGCCTATTGGCGCGGCGACAGCAACAACCCGATGCTGACGCGCATCTACGGCACGGCGTTCGCGAAGCAGGAAGAACTCGACGCCTATCTGAAGCAGATCGAGGAAGCCGAGAAGCGCGACCATCGCCGGCTCGGCCGGGAGCTCGACCTGTTCCACTTCCAGGAGGAAGGCCCCGGCGTCGTGTTCTGGCACGCCAAGGGCTGGACCATCTTCCAGGAACTGATCGCCTATATGCGCCGTCGCCTGATCGGCGATTACAGCGAGGTCAACGCGCCGCAGATCCTCGACAAGTCGTTGTGGGAAACCTCGGGCCACTGGGACTGGTACCGCGAGAACATGTTCGCGGCGCAATCGGCCGGCGACGAGGCCGAAGACAAGCGCTGGTTTGCGTTAAAGCCGATGAATTGCCCCGGCCACGTGCAGATCTTCAAGCATGGCCTGAAGAGCTACCGCGACCTCCCCTTGCGTCTTGCCGAATTCGGCATCGTGCATCGGTATGAAGCGTCCGGCGCGATGCATGGCCTGATGCGGGTGCGCGGCTTCACCCAGGACGATGCGCATGTGTTCTGCACCGAAGCCCAGCTCGCTGAGGAGTGCCTCAAGATCAACGAGCTGATCATGTCGACCTATGCCGATTTCGGCTTCGAGGGCGAGTTGACGGTAAAACTGTCGACGCGGCCGGAGAAGCGCGTCGGCACCGACGAGATGTGGGATCACGCCGAACGCGTGATGGCCACGGTGCTGTCGCAGATCGAGGCGCAGGGCCACAACCAGGGCATCAAGACGGCGATCAATCCCGGCGAAGGCGCGTTCTACGGTCCGAAGTTCGAATATGTGCTGCGCGACGCCATCGGCCGCGACTGGCAGTGCGGCACCACGCAGGTCGACTTCAACCTGCCGGAGCGTTTCGGCGCGTTCTATATCGACGCCGACGGCTCCAAGAAGGTGCCTGTCATGGTACATCGCGCGATCTGCGGTTCGATGGAACGTTTCATCGGCATCCTGATCGAACACTTCGCCGGCAACTTCCCGCTCTGGCTGGCGCCGGTGCAGGCCGTCGTCACCACCATCACCTCCGAGGGTGACGAATACGCCAAGGTGGTCGCGGCCGCCGCGCGGCGGGCGGGCCTGCGGGTCGAGATCGACCTGCGCAACGAGAAGATCAACTACAAGGTCCGCGAGCATTCGCTGGCCAAGATTCCGGCCCTGCTCGTCGTCGGCAAGAAGGAGGCCGAGGCGCATTCGGTTTCGATCCGCCGCCTCGGCAGCGATGGACAAACGGTCTTGCCGACCGCCGACGCGATCGCGGCCCTCGTCGAGGAAGCAACTCCGCCGGATGTGAAGCGGGCGAGGCTGGAGGCCTAATGGCTGAAGGCACCGACGAACAGGAACTGCCGGCCTATCCGATCCGGGCGTACCAGCTCATCTCGGATCCGAACCAGCCGGCAGTGGTGGCGCTCGCGATCGAGACCGATCAGGGCCACAGCCTGTTTCTGGCGACCAGGGCGATCCTGGAAGATCTCGGCAAGGATCTGCTGGAGCGGGCGGCGAAGATGCCGCTGAAGCTAAAGAGTTAGCCGCGTCATAATCGGTCTAAACTGGCTTTCGGCGGCTTCGTGGCATCCCTATCTCCGTGGGTAGGCAATCCAAAATCAGACGAAAGAGACCTTCGTGCCCGACGCCCTTGAACTGCTGAAACTCCGCCGCTCGGTAAAGCCCCGCGAAATGAGCGGCCCTGGTCCCTCGCCTGAAGAACTCGACACCATCCTGACCATCGGCGCGCGGGTGCCGGATCACGGCAAGATGACCCCCTGGCGCTTCATCGTGTTCGAGGGTGACGCCCGCGTCCGCGCCGGCGAGATCATTGCGCGGGTTTTCGCCAACAAGAACCCGGGCGCGCCGGCGGCCGACATCGAGATGGAAAAGCGCCGGCTGATGGACGCGCCGCTGGTGATCGCGGTGGTGAGTTTTACCCGGCCGCACCCCAAGGTGCCGGCGTGGGAGCAGGAATTGTCCGCCGGTGCCAGCGCAATGAACATCGTCACCGCGGCAACCGCACTCGGCTACGGCGCCAACTGGCTGACCGGCTGGTTCGCGTTCGACCGCGACGTGCTTGAGGGCTTTGGGCTGAAGCCGGACGAAAAGCTCGCCGGCTTCATCCACATCGGCACGGCGACGCCTGCCGAAGATCGCCCTCGCCCGGCGCTGTCGGATATCGTGACAAGGTTTTAGCAAGCCGCTCGCCGCGAATACCTCTTGACCCAGCCCTTGGGGCCGCCCCGATAAGGGCGACGGGCTGCCAGCAACGAGGTGATTCGTGACTACTCCCTCGCATTTTCAAAACCCTTCCGAAGCTGCCAAACGGTTCGGCGTGTCGGTCAAGGCGCTGAGGCTTTATGAGCAGCGGGGTCTCGTTACGCCAGGACGCACCGCGGCCGGATGGCGTGTCTACGGACCCGACGAGATGACCCGTCTTGGCGAAATCGTGGCCTTGCGCGAACTCGGCCTCAGCATCGGCCAGATTGGCCAGGTGTTGGGAGGAGATGCGTCATGTCTGGAGTCCGCGCTGGCTGCGCACCAGGCCGTCATCGAAGGCCGGCTGCATCAGCTCACCGATATCGCGGAGAAGGTTCGCCGCGTCAGGACCGATCTCGGTAACGGCAAAACGCCAGCCACCGGGGACCTGGCACTGCTTGTGAAACCGGCCAGCGCGATCCGTGTCGCATTCGACCTGCCGTGGCCCTGGGGCGGCGAGCCGTTCGAACTGCGCGACATACGGCCGCTGAACTACATTGTTGGCCCGCTCGGCAGCGGAAAGACCAGACTGGCTCAGTGCCTGGCCGAGGCCCTGCCCGATGCCGTCTTCCTCGGCCTGGAGCGTTCAATGGATGGCAAGGCGCACGCGTTGTTGGATGCGGACCCGGCCTTGAAGTCGCGTATGGATCAAACGTTGAATTGGCTCGTCGAGGACGGCGCCAGCATTTCGGAAGCGTTGGTCACCTTGCTGGTCGCACTCGAAGCGCAAAATTCGAGAATCCTGGTCATCGACATGCTGGAACAGGGACTGGACCAGGCGACCCAGCAAGCCCTGATCGCCTGGCTGCGCCGCCGTACGCCTGACGCAAGGCCGCTGTTTTTTCTCACGCGCTCCAGTGCCGTGCTGGACCTCGATGCTGTCGGCAGCCATGAGACCATCATCTTCTGCCCGGCCAACCATAGCACGCCAACCACGGTCACGCCGCTTCTCGGCGCGCGCGGCTATGAGGCCGTTGCCTCTTGCCTGGCCTCGCCGGAGGTGCGGGCGCGGACGGAAGGTGTCATTGCATGGCGGCCCGAAGTGGCCTGACAGGCATCCGGCGTTGATTGCGCCTCCCGCCGCCTTCGAGGCGCTCGATCCGAAGCCGGCCAACAACGCCGCGATTTCGGCGGCCGGCCTGGCTGCGCTGAACAGAAAGCCCTGCACCTCGTTGCAGCCTTCGGCACGCAGCCAGTCGAGCTGGTCGGTGGTCTCGACGCCTTCGGCAGTGGTGGTGATGTTCAGACTGCGGCCGAGACCGGAGATCGCGCGCACGATCGCGACGCAATCGTCGCGTTCGGCCAGGTCCTTCACGAACGAGCGATCGATCTTGATCTTGTCGAATGGAAAACTGCGCAAATAGCTCAGGCTGGAATAGCCGGTGCCGAAATCGTCCATCGATATGCCGACACCGAGTTCGCGAAGCTGATGCAATGCAAATTGGCTTCGGTCTCGGCGAGGAAAACCGACTCGGTGATTTCGAGCTCGAGCCGCCGCGGCCTTCAGCAGGCGGTCGCCCATCGGGTGACCGAAGGAATCGTTGACGTTCTTGAACAGGTCGAGATCGACGCAGAGCACGGCGATACGCTTGTTGCCGGGCTTGCTGCGTTCCAGCGCCTCGCGAAGCCGGTCCTGATAATAATCGCGGTTCGGCAGGTTGGTCGGGCCGTCACGACGACTTCCTCGCCACCACCATGACCTGCCCCACTACGTCAACGCCTCAGCAAATGGCATCCAATGCGGCGGGGTTTAAAGCCGTGTAAAAATTGCGGAGGCGGTACGCCGCGATGGCGATCATGACAGTTTAAAGTCGCGCGATGGTTAGTGCGAATTAGAAACTATGACAGTGGTGAAATGACTTGCCGGTACAACCAGACGCCAAGAAATTAGGGAGCAATCAGCGACGCAATTAGCGTGCGACGACTTCGACCTCGCCATCGACGCCGTTGACGACGTTGAAGGGCCGCTCGAACACCTTGCCTTCGTTCTTGGCGATGGCGCGATATTCGCCTTCGGACAATACGACGCGCGGAAACGCGCCGATCGATTCCTTGATCACGTCGCCGCCCGGCGTAATCACCGACCATGCGGTGTTGGCGAGCGCCTCACCACCCTTGTCACTGACGAGCTTGAGCGTGATGACGGCGGCGCGGTGGGTCACGATCACATCTGTCAGCTTGCCGGCCTGGACGCGGATATCGGAGCGCACCACGGAGTTGGCATCGCCGTAGTTGGAGATGATGTAGTAAGTGCCCTCTGGCAGCAACGCGACGTCGCCTGCGGAAACGTTGGGCACCAGCGCGCCACGCTCGGACGAGTCGAACTGGCTGCCCTTGTAGATCGCGAACGAAATCTGGTTCTGCGGAATCTTTGAGGTGCCGACGCGGCCTTCGATGCGCAGGCCGCCGGCCGGAAGCACGAAGGACTCGCGGTCGGTCTCGGATTTCAAACTCACCGCGCGCACCGCGCTGACGAGCCCAAGTGCTACGTGAACGACGTAGTTGCCCGGCGGCAGCACGATGTTCGGGGTCGCGCCGCGATCCTCGCGGATCAGCTTGAATGTGCCGGTCTCGTCGGGCTTGTCCGCGAACACCCGCCACACCAGCCCGCTATTGATGACAGGCATATCCTTGCCATAGCGCGCCGTCAGCGACAGCACCGCCTGGCCTGCGGTCGAGGCGCCCGGGGGCGGCGTGGATGGCGGCACCGTCGCGATCGATGGCGGGATGATGGTGGGCTGGGTCAATGGCGCGGGAAGGCTCGGCGGTATAGATGCCGGGCCTGACGGCGGCGCCAGATTCAAGATAGGGCCGCCGGGCATGTCGGGGATCGCGGTCGGCGGGACCGGCGGCGGCCGGTCCGAGAACATCTGGGCCGCGGTTGGGGCCGGAACCAGCCCAAATGCAAGCGTAACGGCAAGCGCGAGTGCCGGGAACAGCCGCCCGGCCCGCCCGTATCCACCGATCCCGTTGCCCCTCGAAGTCATGGGCATGCTTTTCACTGAAAACGCGGCAAATTCAAGCCTCCCGCGCCGACCATGAGCCCGCCGGAGGTGGAACTCGCGGGAGTGTCCACTGTTACCTCGATGGTCGCGGTCCAGTCACAATCGCTGCGTAGGCCGCTTTCGCCGGGCATAAACCATGCAAGGGGAATATCCAGGCAATGCTGCAGGCGATTCTGGCATGGCCGCGCCGCGGCGAATATCTTGAGGTCGCAGGAGAGTTTTTGTGTTGGACAGCTGGATGGGCCGGGACCAAAAGGGCTCTGACGGTCGCGACAAGGTGGGACTTGGCACGGTCCGGCGGCCGGTGATCGGGCTGGCGCTGGGCGGCGGCGCGGCCCGCGGCTTCGCCCATATCGGCATTATCAACACCCTCGCCGCGCATGGCATCGTTCCCAATGTCGTGGTCGGGACCTCGATGGGCGGCGTGGTCGGTGGCGCCTACGCGGCCGGACACCTCGGCAAACTGGAGGGATGGGCCCGTGGCCTGCAGCCGCGAAATATCCTTTCCTACCTCGATATCCGCCTCAACGGTTCCGGCCTGATCGGCGGCGCCAAACTCGCCGCCGAGATCGAAGCCACCCTGGGCCCGAGCCTGATCGAGGATCTGCCGATGAAGTTTGCCACCGTTGCGACGGAGGTTCGTACCGGACACGAGATCTGGCTGACCCACGGGCGCATGGTGGATGCGATGCGCGCCTCCTACGCCTTGCCCGGCATCTTCTCGCCGGTCCTGATCGGTGATCGCTGGCTGGTCGACGGCGCGCTGGTCAATCCGGTACCGGTGTCCGCCGCCCGCGCGCTCGGCGCAGAGATCGTGATCGCCGCCAATCTCTCCAGCGACGTCTTTACCCATTCGACGACAATCTATTCGCATGGGGCCTCAGCCGACCCCTCGGGATCGGCCGCAGCGGAGACGTCGCCGGAACGGCCGAGGCGGGGGCTCGGCAAATTCTTCTCCGCCGAGCGCACCATGAAACGGGAATTCTTTGGCGGCGACGGACGGCCCGGCATCTCCACCGTCATGGTCGACGCCTTCAACATCATGCAGGACCGTATCACCCGCGCGCGGCTGGCCGGCGACCCGCCGGATCTGCTGATCTCGCCCCGCGTCGGACAGATCGGCTTTTTCGATTTTCACCGCGCCGACGACCTGATCGCCCATGGCGCGCGCGCCGCCGAACGGGCGATCGAGGCGATCCAGGAAGCGATCGGCATTCTGGCGCCCGCGGCGGAGACAGTCACAACCGCCGACAAGGCGACCGTGCAGGACGAGCGCTAGCTTTCCGGTTGACGCGTTTTCTTGACGAGAACCGGTATCCACCCTCGGATCAAGTCCGAGGGCATGCCGCGTTCGAAAACGCTTTATGCCGTCTTGATGTAATCGCGCAGCGCTTCCTGCTCGGTCTCGTATTCCCGCACGCGCCATTTGACGATGTCGCCGATCGAAATCAGGCCGACCACCCTGCCGTCCTCGACCACGGGCAGATGCCTGAACTTGCCGAGCGTCATCATTTCCATGATGCCGGCCACCGTGTCCGACTGCCTGCAGCTGACGACCTTGCGCGTCATGACGCTGCTGACGGACTCATCGAGCACCCTGGCGCCGCGCTCACCGAGCACGCGCACGATGTCGCGCTCCGACAGGATGCCCTCCAGGCGCCCCTGGCTCATCACCAGCACGGCGCCGATCTTGCGTTCGCCCAGCATCCTGACCGCAGCGGAAAGCTTCGCGTCCGGCTCGACGCTCAGGATCTGATGGCCTTTGGTATCGAGAATGGCACGTACCGTCATTGTCGCCTCCCTGAATCCGTTCGTGCCCCGAAGGGCCCGACTTGTTCGCGAGTCTTCAATCAACAGTTCCACGCCATTTTCGTTGCAAGCATGTTCAACGTTTCAGGCGCGGTCAAAAGCGCGGCTGTCATGCACGGCAGCGGGCTTTGCGGTTACGACTTGCGAAGATGATGAATGAAATCGCCGTGCGCCGCAAGCGGCGATCAGACGCGGCCCGATCCGTCCGGCGACGACGCATCTGCAACATGCTGCGCCGCCCGCGGTACCGGATCGAACAGCGAGAACAACATCAGGCCGGCGAGAAATCCGCCGATATGCGCCTGCCAGGCGACGCTGGCGCCATCGGCGCCGATCGCAAGCGAGCCGACGCCAAAGATGATGTTGACGCCGAACCAGACCCCGAGAAATCCGAGCACGCGTTTGTTACGCAACGCATCGGCCAGCGACAACGCGGGAACCCTGGCCGCGGCTTCCGCATCGCCCCGGCTGAACGACAGGAAACTACCCTGCACGAAGGCGAACCGCATCGCCGCCGCCATGGTGCCGGATACCGACGCCGAAGCGCCGATCATCGGCGCGATCGCATGCTCATGGGTGAGCAGATGCGCCACCGCGCCGGCCGCCGCCGTCACCGCCATGAACACGAAGAACCTGACGGCCCCGAACCGGCGCGCCAGCGCGCTGCCGAACGGCAGCAGCCACAGCACGTTGAAGCCGATGTGGCTGAGATTGGCGTGCAGCAGCGAATAGGTGACGAAGGTCCAGACCTTGGCGCCGGCGCCGCCGGGAAAGGTGATGTCGAGCAGCGTGGAATCATAGCGCTTCGGGATGAAGCCGAAGACGTCGATGGTCCAGTTTTCCGCCTCCGGCGGCAGCAGCACCCGCAGATGAATCAGCGCGATCAGCGCGACATAGGCCGTCAGCGCCCCCGGCAACGTCAGGATCGGCTCGCGCGGGGTCGCCGGCGGCGGTTCCAGATGGGATTCGGGCGGGGAGTCCAAGGGTTGCGGAACCTTACGAGGCGATTTTGAGGCGCGATCAGTCCAGATAGGCGGCTTTGCCCGCCCTGTGCAAGTGCACAAAATCAGGACCGTGGTGAAGGTCGCAATCGAGTTCATGGGTCCCGGCTCTGCGGAGCATCGCCAAGAGGCGCTGCACCGCGTCCGGGACACGCCACAGCATGAATAACCCCGTGTCCCGGACGCGGCGCGGCACGGAGTGACGCGACGCAGAGCCGGGACCCACACGTTGGCAACGTGGGGTAGTTTTGCAAGCTGAACCCTGCCCGATGGCATTGATCCGGGTTTGATCGATATGAACGGACCGTTCTTCGTCTACATCCTCGCGAGCCAAAGAAAC
>Ga0068855_100008406_pt1 | contig 12482 bp, 10 predicted proteins | sample KBSCornC52_FD_66592 | JGI IMG/M metagenome (GOLD analysis project Ga0068855, IMG submission 66592) | Corn rhizosphere microbial communities from Kellogg Biological Station, Michigan, USA - KBS Corn C5-2 | ecosystem: Host-associated > Plants > Roots > Rhizosphere > Soil ...
GTGCGAAGCGGTTTTCCGGTTCGGAAACGCGACAAAACAAGATGTTAGAGCTCTCGCTCCGATTCAATCGGAACGAGAGCTCTAGGCGGGCCCGATCCGGATCTCGTCGGTCGACAGGGCGCCCTCGGAAATGACGAGGCCGATGCCGCCGTCATGGAACGCCTCCGGCGAGTCGTCGCGGGCGGTCAGCACGCTGCCGCCGACCTCGGCGCGGATTTCGGCGCCGGCCACCACGACGCGCATCGGCGTCGAGGTCTCGAAGCGAAACCGGAACGGAGCCGTGGCCAGCACGGTGGTCTCGCCATCGCGCACGCGCACGATCTCGAGCGAGCCGCTGCGGTTGAGGCGAACGCCGTAATAGCGCCGCAGCCCCTGCACGCGCACCGCGATGCCACCGTAATTGCCGAGATGGATGACGATTTCCGCCTCGACCGCATAATCGGTCCATTGCCTGGTGCCGTGGCTGACGAGGCCCTCGCCGCGGTTCTGCGAGATGCGGAAGCTGGGCGGGAAGCGTTTGGAGAAAAAGCTTACGCCATTCACCCAGGCCGTCCGCCAGAAGTCGCCGTCGCCGGGCGGCCGGTGCAGCCTGACCTGCGGGGCACCGTCCCAGCGCAAATAGTCGAGCAGCACCCGCCCGTCGGCCCGCCGGCCGGCCGCGGCGATGACAATGCCGACTTCGCCGATCGGCTGGCCGTCGAGATCGGGCAGCGTCCAGCCAAGCTCGCGGCTTTCGCCCGGCGCCAGCGTCACCGGCTCGCCGTCGACATCGCGCAATTCGTCGCGGCCGTCATAAGCGCGCAGCCTGAGCCGCACCGTGACATTGCCCCGGTTGCCGGCTTCGGCGACGACGCGGGCCCGCACGACCTGCCCCGGATAGACCAGCGGCGTCGCCATCAGGTCATAGGTGCGCATGTTCAGTACCTCGCGCGGTGCAAAGGTCGGCGTGGTGACCGCGGCCACCTGTCCGGGCCCGAGTGCCTCGTAGCCGACGGCAAGGGCCCGTGTGCCCTCGAACTCCATATTGCCGGTGCTGACGGCCCGGCTGAGACCGAGGCCCGCCTGCGGCCGGAAACCCTGCACGCTGCCCGGCAGCGAGAAGTGGAACTGCGCCCCGTCTTTCGGCGCGGCGAGGCCGGCATGCCCCGCCAATTTGAGGCCGATATCGGTCAGGTAACTTGCGGTGCGCACCGCATCGTTGATGGAATTGCCGCCATCGGCGGAGGAAATCAGCAGCCGGTCGGCGATCGGGCCGCGCCAGTCGGGGCCGGCCTCCAGTCCCTCGAGCCCAAGCATCAGGCCGATGAGGCACCCGACATTGCCGGCGTTGCAGTCGGTATCCCAGCCGGAGGTGTTGACGATCATCTGGGCGCGCTGGAAGTCGTCGGGCGCATAGAGCACCGCCATCACCATCAGCGCGTGGTTGGGCACCACGTGGCAATTGCCCGGATATTTGTCGTAGCCGTAGCGTTCCTCGATCTTCCGGCGGGTGTCGCGCCAGTCGGGGAATTCCTTCACCCAGGCGCGCACGTCCCCGATCAGCCGGGTGATCTGGCTGTCCCGCGGAATCACCGACAGGCCGGTTTCGAGCAGGTGCTCGATGTCGGAGGAAACGAACGCCTCGGCCTCCATGGCCGCCCACAGCATGGCCGCCTCGACGGAGGCGCCGTCGTGCGACACCTTGCCGGCCTGCTCGGCCAGCCGGGCCGCAAGTTGCGGCTGGCCGGGGGCGACCATGGCCCAGCCGTCGATGAAGATTTGCGCACCGATCTGCTCGGCCACCGCCTGCCCGTTGGTGGCGATCGAGCCCGAGGCGGGCGCCGCGACGCCGCGCTTGAGATTGAGCCAGGCGGTATGCTCGGTGGAGTTGCCGTTGCCGCCCCACCACAGGATCGAGCGTTCCTCGACGATGTAGTTGAGCCACGCCTTGCCGATGTCCTCGGCCGTCAGGTCCGGCGAGATGCCATAGTCCTCGAGCGCGCGGATGAAGGTGAAGGTGCCGGCGACGTCGTCATCGGTGACCACCAGCGGTTGGTTGAGCCGCTCGTGCACGAAATACTCGATCGGCCCGAGCTCCTTCATGATCTTCTGGTAGGTCCAACCCTCGAACGGCCGCCCGAGATAGACCCCCACCAGCTTGCCGAGCACCCCGGCATAGACCCGCTCCAGATAGTCGTTCGGAATCTGCACTTTTGTACTCCCAGGAATTGGTGCGGTTCAGCCCTTGACCGAACCGCCCGCCATGCCCTCGATGAATCGTTTCTGCATGGCGACGAACAACACCACGACCGGCACGACGATGATCAGCGCGGCTGCCATGATCTCCCCCCAGTCGGAACTGTATTGGCCGCTGAGCAGGTAGAAGGCGATCACCGCGGTGACCTTGTCGGCCTTCTGCAGGAAGGTCGTGGCGATGAGGAACTCATTCCACGAGTTGAGCCCGATGATCAGCGCCACGGTCAGGATGCCGGGCGACACGATGGGCAGCATGACCTTGGAGAACACTTGCCAGTGGTTCGCCCCGTCGATCAGGGCGGCTTCCTCGAGTTCCTTCGGCACGGCGATGAAATAGGTCCTGAGCAGCATCACCGCGAACGGGCTGTAGAGGGCGGTGTAGATCAGCGCCACGCCGAAGACGTTGTTGATCAGCCCCAGCTTGGCGAAGCCGAAATAGAGCGGGAAGATATAGAGCTGGATCGGCGCGGTGGTCGTCGCCAGCAGGTAGAAGGTCCAGATCTTCCACGAGGCCACCTTCTGGCGCGCCAGCACATAGGCCGACAGCGAGCAGGTGGTGCACACCAGAAAGATCGTCGTGCCGCTGAGCAGCAGCGAGTTGACGAAGGTCTGCGAAAACTTGGCATCCTTCCAGGCGTGGACGAAATTCTCCCAGCGGATGGGATTGGGCAGCGCCAGCGGGTTCTGCACGATCTGCGCCGCCGGCTTCAACGAATTGAGCACCAGCAGCGCGATCGGGAACAGCGCGATGAAGGCACCGACGGCAAGCACCAAGTAGGAGACGGTCAGCGTCAACCGGCTTTCGACCAGCCGCGCGCTCATTGCTCGCCCTCCTTGGTCTGCAACCGGACATAGAAGAACGTGCCGACCAGCCCGAAGAGGCTGATCACCATCGCCGCCGCGGCGGCCTGCCCGACATTGAGGTCGTAGAAGGCGTGCCGGTAGGCCAGCGTCGACAGCACTTCGCTCGAGAACGCCGGACCGCCCTGGGTGAGGATGTAGACGAAGTCGAACGCCAAAAAGCTCCAGATCACCGTCATGATCAGCATCAGGGTGATTGTCGGACGAATGGCGGGCAGCAGCACATAGACCATCATCTGGGAATAGGTGGCGCCCTCGATCCGCGCCGCTTCGATGTGCTCCTGCGGCACCTGGCGCAGGGCGGCAAAGAAGATGACGCAGAGAAATCCCCACCAGTGCCAGAGGTCGACCGTCGCCACCCCGAACAGGGCGGTGGATGGCTGCGCCAGGGGGTTGGTGAGCGGCAGGCCGAACCGGTGGAGGATGCCGAACAGGCCGGTGACGGGGCTGTAGATCATCCCCTGCCAGACCCTGGCAGTGATGGCCGTGGCGATGACCACCGGCAGGAAATAGATGACCTGGAAGAAATTGCTGCCGCGCGGCACGATCAGCAGCATCGAGGCGGCCAATAGCGCCATGGCGATCGGCACGGTGAGGAAGATGGCGGTCCAGATGATGTTGTTGGTCAGCGCGGTCCAGAACACGCCGTCGGCGAACAAGGCCCGGAAATTGTCGAGGCCGGAAAAGGTCGGCGTCGAAATGCCGTCCCAACTGCAGAACGCCAGCGCGATTGTCAGCAGCGCCGGCACCAGCACGATGACGAAGTTGATGATCAGCGTTGGAACGAGATAGAGCCGATGCATGCCATTTTCCCGTGATATGCGCCCGGTCGCAGCGCGAACGATCCATCGTCTCCCTCCCCCTTGCGGGAGGGCTGGAGTGGGGGGCCTGCCACCCACTCAGCGCTTGCAGCAACCCCCACCCGGCTGCCGCCACCTTCCCCTCAGGGGGAGGGGCGATGTGGCACGGTCTCACCCTACGGTCTCCCTCCCCCTTGAGGGGAGGGATTGGGTGGGGGTACCACGCACTCAGCGCATGAGGGCTGACCCGGGCCTTACGCCCGCTTCGGGATGGCCGGCACCTTGCCGGCGTCCTTCTCCTGCTTGAACGTGTCGTCCCACTTCTTGAGGTAGTCCTTGGAGGTGATCTTCTTCAGCCACACTTCTTCCATGCCGCTGACCAGGTAGGTGTCGGTGGCGGGCGGCAGGAAGGTCCACGTGGTATAGCCGTACTGGCCGTCGCCGACCGCCGTCGCGAGGTTCTTCATCACTTCGCTGTAGAGCGGCAGCACCTTGTCGCTGAGCTTGACGCCCGACAGGTCCTTCAGCGGCAGGTTCCACTCGCCCTGCCACACCGAGTTCATGGCGCTGTAGAACTTGTCGGTGAAGACGTAGTCGAGCACCGCCGCGGCGCCGTCGGGGTTTTCCGACTTGGCGTTGATCGAAAAGGTCGACCCGATGCCGAGCGGATAAACCGCCGGACCCGAGGTGCTGGGGAAGCCGACAAATGCCGCTTCGGCATTGTTGGGCGGGAAGTAGGTCGGGATATTGGTGAAGTTCCAGGTGCCGGTGGGCGCCATGCCGGCCTGCCCGGTGGCGACCTGGGCGAAGGCCTGCTCGAGGGTGAGCGAGAAGTAGTTCGGGCCGAAATAGCCCTTCTGCCACCACTCGTTGAGCTTATCGATCGCCGCGACGATCGAATCGTCGGTCCACGGGATCGCTCCGGTCAGCGCCTTGTAGACGTTCTCGGGCCCGGCGACGGAGTTGAGCACGATCGAGACGTAGTGTTCGTTGGCCGGCCGCCAGTCGGCATTGCCGGCACCGAACGGCACCATGCCCTTGCCCTTCATCTCGTCGGCCAGCGCTTCGAATTCGGCGATGGTGGTCGGCGCCTTCCAGCTGTTCTTGTCGAACATCGTCTTGTTGTAGAACAGGCCGAGCGTCTCGTAGGTCTTGGCGAGCGCGTAGAGCTTGCCGTTGTACTTGCCGAGCTCGTCGAACAGCGGCAGCAGCCGGTCGTTCCAGCCGAGCTTGGCGGCATAATCGTCGAGCGGCAGCAACTGGCCAGCCTGCGCCATCGAGGCGACATAGCTCGGCCCGGCAGTGTAGACGATGTCCGGCCCGGTGCCCGACAGCATGGCGATGCGCAATTGCTTGTCGAGGTCGGAACCGCGGAAATCGATCGACAGATCGTCCCCGGGATTCGCCGCGTTGAACGGGTCGACGAGGATGTTCTTGAGATTGTCCTGGTTCTCCGGCGAAGCCGACTCATACCAGAAGGTGATCGGCTTCTTGTCATCGGCAAAGGCGAGGCGCGGCAGTAGCGGCAGGGCGGCGAGGCCGATGCCGGCTTTCAGCAGTGTGCGACGTTCCATGGTTTCCTCCTACTGGGACTAGTCTCGAATGGGCTCAGGTCGAGTTGCGCTGAACGAGGTTGAAGGGCATTTCGAGCGCGGTGCCGAGGCCGTCGCGGACGCCGCGCAGGCGTTCCATCAGGATCTGCGCCGCCTTGATCCCCATGCTGCCCTGAAACTGGGCGATGGTGGTCAGGGAGGGGGTGACGAGCCGGGCCGCCGAGATGTCGTCGAAGCCCGCCACGGCAATCTTGTCGGGAATGGCGATGCCGCGCTCCCGCAGCGCCTGCATGACGCCGATCGCCATCAGGTCGTTGGCGGCAAAGATCGCGGTCGGCGCATAGCCGCTGGCCAGCACCGTGGTCGCCGCCCGCATGCCGCCGGTCTCGCTGAATTCGTCATCGATGACGACGTAGGGGGTGCGCCCCGCCTCCGACAGCGCCGTGCGATAGCCTTCGACGCGGACGCCCTGCGGGCCGCCGCGCCCCGCAACCATGGCGATCCGTTCGTGACCCCGCCCGATCAAATATTGCGTCATCGCAAAGGCCGCCGCGTAGCTGTCGACGAAAATGTCGTCGATGGCGATCTCGCCGCCGCGCTTCTTGCTGGATTCGATCCGCACCACCGGCACGCCGGCGTCCACCAGCGGTTTGAAGTCGGCGGCGCGCAAGGTGAAGAACACCCCGATCACCCCGTCGACCCGTCCCTGCCGCGACCAGTCGAGGAAGTGCCGCTCGCGCTCGGGCAGCCCGTCGGTGCTGACCGCCAGCACGTCATAGTTGAGCCCGTCCGTTACCGATTGGATGCCGCGCATCAGCGTCGGATAGAACGGGTTGGTGATGTCGGGCACGATGCAGGCGATGGTCATCGTGCGATTGGTCTTGAGCGCCTGGGCGAAGCGGTTGGGCGTGTAGCCCAGTTCGCGCGCCGCCGTGGTGATCCGCTCCCAGGTATCGGCCGAGATCGACGGCGCCGTGCCGCTCAGCACCATCGAGACGGTAGCCTGGGAAACCCCGGCGCGGCGCGCGATATCGCGTTGTGTGGCCCGTGTCGTCACGCCCGGTCCTTCGGTCGCCGCACTCGCTGCGTCGCATGCATCGGTTATACGTATAACTGATACGTATAACTAACTGCGCAACAGGCCGTACGTCAAGCCGTGGAACGAAGCGAAAGGAAGGGCCGGATGCGCCGCGAAGCCGGCGCTGCCCTCACCCCACGAATGGCGCGTAGTCGACGTCGTAGCCGAAATAGCGCGGGCCGATCAGCGCCAGGCCGGCCGGGGTCCGCCACTGCGGATTGCTGGCGAAAGCGAGCACCTTGAGGCGGAGGCCGTAGCGCAGCGAATCCGCGGTTACCGGATTCCCGCTCTCGGCATCGAGACAGGTGATGAGGTCGGGCGTCGTCACCAGGATCTTGCCGTCGCGTTCGGCCATGAGGAATTCGTTCTGGAACTGCAGGCCGAAGCTGTGCCCCTTCCATTCTTCGGCGCCCTCGAACAGCGCCTTGCCGCGGGCAAACCCACCCACCGTCCGCCGCTCGATATCGCCGACCCGACCGTGAAAGATCACCTTGGCATCAAGCAGTTCGGCAACCGCCTCGACCGGATCGCCATGCCCCGCCCGCGCCTCGCGCAGGGTGCGGCCCAGTTGCGCGCAAAGGCTGAGGGTGCCGCGCACCACCGCCTGCTTCGCTACCGCCCCGCTCATCGAGTAGAACGCCAGCAGCGCCGAGCCGCCCATTTCGACGGTGGCGGCGCGCGCCAGCCGCTCGGTCCAGGCGTTGCTCACCGTGTCGAGCACCAGCGAATTACCCTTGTCGTCGCAGAGCACCATCGGGGTGGCGGTCACCCCGTGCATGGTGAAGGTCACCATCTGCAATTCGGGGTAGGCGCGGCCCATGCCGTCGCCGTCGATCAGCGGCAGGCCGCTGGCTGCCGCGACGACGAACGGCGTGGTTGAATTGACGCCCCCCGCCTCGCCGCAGAGCACCCCGTCGATGCGCCGGCCGAGCAGCCGCTCGAGCGAGCGGAAGGCGGTCATCAGCTCGCCGCCCTGCGGCAGTTTTTCGGTCATCACCGTGGGGGCGCCCATCATGCACACCGGCACGATCAACGCGTCGTCGGCCATCTCCGACACGTCGACCAGCCGCACCGGGCCGTGCTTCTTGATCGCCTCCTGGGCCATCAGCTTGCCGACATAGGGATCGCCGCCGCCGCCGGTACCGAGGATGGCGCCGCCGATGGCGATGTCCTCGAGGTCGGGCGCGTAGATGGTGCGAAGGATTTCCATGGGTTGTCTCCTCCTCAAGCGGCCGCGAGCGGCGCGTAGGTCAGTTCGGGGTAACCAAAAGCCTTCGGCCCCACCACTTTGAGGGCCTGCGGCGTCTTCATCAAATCATGCGCCGGCAGCCCGATGACGGCGACCCGCTGCCCGTAATGCAGGATTTCGGTGGTGATTGGCTCGCCGGTGTCGAGTTCGAGATTGATGATGAGATCGGGCACCATCACTTTCGGCACGCCATCGACCCAGAGCACGAGGTTCTCGTTCTGGATCGCGATCTGCGCCTCCGAGCCGGTCCACTCCCCGACGCCGGCAATGATCGCTCGCCCGCGGGCGAAGCCGCCGATCAGCTCGCGCCGGACGTCGACGATCTTGCCGGTGAAGAACACCTTGGCGCCGGTCGTGGCGCATACCTGGTCCACCACATTGCGGCGCTTGGCGCGGGCATCGAGCACGGTATGGCCAATGCTCAGGGCCTGCGTCACGGTGCCGGGCACCGCGGTGCGGCGGATGAAATCCATGCGCATCGGGGCGATGGCGAAGCCGGCCGCAGCGCCCATGTTGACCGCGACGCCGCGGGCAAAGGTCTCCAGCCAGTACATGTCGATGACCTCCTTGAAGACCACGACATTGCCCTTCTCGTCGGCAATCGCCGACGGCGACGCCTTGGCGCCGTAGATCATGAAGGTCGACATCTGCACTTCCGGAAACGCCCGGCCCATGCCGTCGCCGTCGATGATCGGCAGCCCGGCCTGCGCCGCGGTAATCACCGGCTCCATGGCGTTGGAGCCGCCGATCTCGCCCGAAATGGTCGCCGACACCTTGACCCCGGCGGCCTCCTCGATGGCGCGCATGGCGCGGTAACACTCGGCCCCTTCCTCGAACTTTTCGACCCCCACCACCGGCGCCCCGATGCCGCCCACCTCGGCGACCCAGGCATCATCGGGCAGGGCGTCGAGCGGCAGCACGCGAACGCTGGCGCCCTGGCGCAGCAGTTCGCGGGTGCGCAGCATCCCCACATAGGGATTGCCGCCGCCGCCGGTGCCGAGCAGCGCCGCCCCGATGGAAAGCGGCAGCAAATCGGCTTCGGTGAGCAGATACCCCTTATCGGACATGGAGCTCTCCGACGGCCTTGACCCGGACACGGGTGGCGTTGCCCGGCAGATAGGCGAGCGGCACATCCTCGACGTCGACGATCTCGATGCTGTCGCGCCGCGCCCCGGCGGCGACCGCCGCTTCGACGGCTTTCTCCTTGGCGTCGTTGAGCGCCGCGTCGCGCCCCATTTCGGCCAGCGAATAGACGCGGTCGACCTCGCCCGACACCTGCGCGATGGCGGCGCCCACCGCGTTGGCGACGGCAAAGTGCTCCGGCTTCAGCACCGTCAGATGGGCGATCGGGCCATCGACCAGGATCGAGCCGCCGCCGACCACGATGACCGGCAGGGGTTCGGGCGATAGCCGCGATCGCTCGACGCAGTCTTCCAGCATCTTCATGATCGTCGCCTGCGTCCGGGCCACGAGGTCGGGGCTGAGATGGGCCACCTTGGCCTTGTCGCCGAGGTCTGCCCGGCCCCCCGCCACCACGATGTCGGTGGTGGTCAATTGCGTGCCGCCGAATACCAGTGCCTCGGTGATCAGCCGGTAGCCCACCGATTGCGGCCCCACCTTGATCCCGCGCTCGCTCTCGACCACCAGCGAACCGCCGCCGAGCCCGATCGAGAACACGTCCGGCATGCGGAAATTGGTGCGCACCCCGCCCACCTCGACGGCCACCGACGCCTGGCGCGGAAAGCCGAGATGCAGCGAACCGACATCGGTCGTGGTGCCGCCAATATCGACGACGATGGCTTCCGCCACCCCGGAGAGGAAGGCCGCGCCGCGCATCGAATTGGTCGGTCCGGAAGCAAAGGTCAGCACCGGGAAGCGCTTGGCGAACTCGGCTTCCATCAGCGTCCCGTCGTTCTGCGTCAGGAAGAATTTGCCGCGAATGCCGGCTTCCGCGATCGCCCGGCGGAAAGCATCGATGACGGTGGCGGAGAGGTCGCGCAGGCAGGCGTTCATGATCGCCGCGTTCTCGCGCTCCAACAGGCCGATGCGGCCGATCTCGCTGGACAGCGTGATGTGCACGCCCGGGATGGCCTTGGCGAAGATTTCCCCCGCCCGCTGCTCGAATTCCCCCGAGACGGGGGAAAACACCGAGGTGATGGCGATGGTGTTGATGCCCTTCGCCTTGATATCGGCGGCGATGCCGAGCAGCTCGTCCTCGTCGAGCGGCGAAATGATCCGGCCGTCGAACTCGTTGCCGCCATGGGCGAGATAGCCATGGTTGCCGATGGTGTCGCGCAGGTCTTCCGGCCAGTCGACCATCGGCGGCAGCGAAGCGGTCGCCGGCAGGCCGAGGCGGACCGCAGCGGTCTGGGCGAGGTCGCGCCGCTGCACCACCGCGTTGGTGAAATGCGTCGTGCCGATCATCACCACGTCGACCGCCGAGGGGGGCAGCCTGGATGCTTCGAGCACTTTGCGCAGCGCCGCCACCACGCCCGACATGACGTCCGACGAAGTCGCCGCCTTCACGCCGGCGATGACTTTCGTACCCTCCATGACGACGGCATCCGTATTGGTGCCGCCGACGTCGATGCCAATTCTGATCACGCCCGTGTTCCCTTTATTGTCAATCTGGCGGTTGGTTCTCGGCAAGGCCGGCGAGCACCTGGGCGGCGGTCGCGACTTCACCATTGATGAGCGGCAGTTTCGGCCGCATCGCCTCTTCCTCGGCTGAAATCACCGGCACCGAGGCGAGGAGCAGTTGCGTATAGGCGTGCCTCGGATGCCGGAAGAGCTCGGCGGTCGGCCCCGTCTCCACCAGCTTGCCGAGATAGAGCACGCCGACCCGGCTGGCGAAGTTTCGCATCAGGGAGAGGTCGTGCGAGATGAACAGGAAGGTGAGGTCGAGCCGCCGCCCGAGATCCATCAGCAGCGCGATGACGCGCGCCTGCACCGAGACGTCGAGTGCCGAGGTGGGCTCGTCCAGCACCAATAGGCGCGGCTCGACGGCCAGCGCCCGGGCGATGGCGACGCGCTGCTTCTGGCCGCCCGACAACTCGTGCGGGAAGCGGTCGGCGAAATCGGCCGGCAATTGCACCATCGCCAGCAATTCGCTGATGCGGCGATTGCGGTTGCCGCCCGTCAGGCCGTGCGAGTCGAGCGGCACGGCGATCGACTGGCCCACGGTGCGGCGCGGATTGAGCGACGAGCCGGGGTTCTGGAACACCATCTGGACCTTGCGTCCATAGGCGCGCGAACCGGTGGCGCCGGTGATGTCCTCGCCGTCGAGCCGGATGCTGCCGGCGGTCGGCCGGGCCAGCCCCATGATCATCCGGGCAATGGTCGACTTGCCCGAACCGCTTTCGCCGGCGAGGCCATAGACCTCGCCGCGGGCGATGGTGAAGGAGACGCCGTCGACCGCCTTCACTTCCCCGGTCTGGCGGCCAAAGCTGTTGCGCACCGGGAAGGTGCGGACGAGGGAATTCACCTCCAGCATCGGCGGCTCGTTGGCGGGGCGCGCGCTCACGGCGTCGCCTCGTTGTCGGCGGTGCCCGCCGCCAGAAAATCGGTATCCCCGGTGAGGCGCGGCACGCTGGCGATAAGGTTTTGCGTGTAGGCCTGCCGCGGCGCGGCGAACAGCTCGGCGGTCGCCGCCTCCTCGACGATGCGCCCATTGTGCATGACATAGACGTAGCTCGAGGTTTCCCGCACGACCCCGAGATTGTGGGTGATCATCAGCAAAGCGAGGCCGCGCTCCTCGACCAGGTCCTTCAGCAGCTTCAGGATCTGCGCCTGGGTGGTGACGTCGAGGGCCGTGCCCGGCTCGTCCGCGATCAGCAGCCGGGGCTCGCTCAGCAACGCCATGGCGATCAGCACGCGCTGCCGCATGCCGCCCGACAGCATGATCGGATAGGCGCGCGCGATGCGCTCCGGATCGCGCATCCGCACCTGCCCGAGCACCTCGTGCACCCGCGCCATCCGCCCCTTCCGCCCGCGCGAACGGCCGAGGCGGCGGTCGGCGTATTTGAGGATCGTGCCCATCTGGTCGGCGATGGTGAACACCGGGTTGAGCGAACTCATCGGGTCCTGGAAGATCATTGACATGGCGGTGCCGCGCAGCCGATCCCGCTCCGTGGCGCTGGCGGCCAGCAGGTCCTTGCCGTCGAACAGGATGCGCCCGCCGGTGATGGTCGCCGGCGGCTGGCGCAGGATTCCCATGATCGCCTTCATGGTGACGGTCTTGCCGCTGCCGCTTTCGCCGACCAGCGCGATCTGGCGTTGCTCGGGGATATCAAGCGACACGCCCTTCAGGACGTGGCTGACCTGCCCGTAGGTCGAGAAATCGACCGAAAGGTTGCGGACACTGAGCAGGGCGTCGTTCATCTGACGTCCTGCACGTCGAAGAGGTCGCGTAAGCCGTCGCCGAGCAGGTTGAAGCCGAGGGCCACGAACAGGATGGCGCAGCCGGGCAGCACCGATTCCCACCATTTTTCCGGCAGGAACGACGCGCCCGTCGACACCATCGTGCCGAGATCAGGGGTCGGTGGCTGGATGCCGAGGCCGAGGAACGACAGCGTGGCGCCGACGAGAATGACGAAGCCCGCATCGAGTGATGCCTTGACCGCGATAGCCGAAACGCAATTGGGCAAAATCTCGCGGAACAGGATGTGCAGCTTGCCGGCGCCGAGCGTTTCGGCCGCCTCGATGAA
>Ga0068855_100008409_pt1 | contig 12480 bp, 9 predicted proteins | sample KBSCornC52_FD_66592 | JGI IMG/M metagenome (GOLD analysis project Ga0068855, IMG submission 66592) | Corn rhizosphere microbial communities from Kellogg Biological Station, Michigan, USA - KBS Corn C5-2 | ecosystem: Host-associated > Plants > Roots > Rhizosphere > Soil ...
AGGTGCTTGGGCAACATCGCGAGGCCGTCAAACAATCTTTCTGCCGCGGCATAAGGACGAGGCAATGTGAAGCGAACTGTGTACTGGTCCAGCTTGGTTACGACCAGCGGTTTTCCGTCCATCACCAGCAGGTCACGTTGCGGCGAACCTATGGCTTCGTCCAGATACAGGTTGAACGAGAACACCACGTCATCGGCATCGAACGGCTGTCCATCAGAGAAGCGAATGCCTTTGCGGAGTTTGAGGGTGAAGCTGCGCCCGTCGGGCGAGGTCTTCCACGATTCCGCCAGGGCAGGCTCTGTCTTCTGAGAAATTCGATTGATGCTAATCAAGTCGGCATGGCAGCGGCCGATCACTTCGCGCGAAACGGCGTCGGTTGCGGTGACTGGATTCAGCGTTTTCGGCTCGGCACGCTGGCCGATAACCAGACGCCCGCCGTATTGTCCAACATCTCCATCCTGACGCTGAAGGTCTTCCGAAGAATTGATTGCTGCGGGTGCAGGAGCGGCAGCCCAACCCGAGGCTGCAAGCAGGCACACAACGACTGTGAGGCGAGCTATGGATCTCATAAAAGGCCCTTCCCCACAGAACTCAGTTGATTGAGTGAGATTGTATCCAGTGATGCAGTACGTCGGCCAGCAACCAATACATAACGGAAGTAATGACGAGCGCGGCTGCAGGGGCAAGCAACCAGAAGTACGACACAAGTACGTTGTACTGTTGTAATGCGCTGAGCATGTTTCCCCAGCTGGGCACGGGCTCACTGACGCCAAGTCCGAAGAACGACAGCGTGGCTTCGGCGGCCACGTACTGGGGGATGAGCAGGGCTGCCTGGGTCAGCAGGATAGCGAAGGTTTCGGGCAGGATATGCCGACGCAGAAGGTAGAAATTTGACCCACCGAAGCCACGCGCCGCCAGAACATAGTTACGATTTCGCGCACTCAGCACGATCCCGCGAATCAGCCGAGCCGGGCGCGCCCACCCGATGATGCCAATCACGATGATAAGAAGCAGAAATGTTCCTGCGGCGCTGACGTGAAGCGGCAGGAATGCGCGCGCACCTACGAGGAAATAGAACCAGGGAAGGCAAAGGAAGAGTTCTCCCAACGCCATCAGGGATTCGTCGGCCCATTTTCCGAAATACCCGGCGACTGTACCGACGACAGTCGCCGCCGCCAACGTGATGAAAGTTGCGAGCAGTCCCACAGCCAATGAGATTTGCCCGCCGTAAAGCAGGCGCGAGAACTCGTCGCGCCCAAAGGAATCAGCACCCAAGATCAGGATCCGCGCAGGTTCATCGACACCGAACAAGTGCAGGCTTGATCGGAAAATCCACAGAATTTTGTGCGCTTCCCCTCTCGTGAAGAAGTGAATTGGATATCGCGTGCTGGTATCTTCACGGTAGCCGTCGGGGTCCGGTATCCATCGATACACAAACGGCAAATGCCATCCCGAAGCGTCGCGGAGATGCACGTGAGTCGGCGGCGCATACGACAAGTCGCGATTCTGTGACGCCGCGTCGTAAGGTGCGATGAATCCGGCAGCGAGGATCGCGAGATGCAGGGCAGCGAGCAGTGCCGAGAGCACGACGATCCACGCCTTAGGTCGCATTAGATTCTCCAGCGCGGATTCGGGGATCCGAGGCCAATAGCATCAGATCGGCGATCAGATTGCCCGCAATCATGAAAACCGCAGAGAGCAGGACCGCGCCAATTACGACATAGAGGTCACGCGACATGGTTGCATCCAGGATGAGCGGGCCCAGCCCAGGCCATCCGGTGACAACCTCAACCACTAGTGATCCGCCGAGCAACGCGGCAATCGAAAATCCAAAAAGTGAAATCGCCGGATTGGCGGCGACGGGCAAGACATGACGGAATAGCAGTCGGACGCGCCCAATCCCAAGGCCGCGTGCCGCCTGAATATAAGGTGTATCGAGGACTTCGATAACGCTCGCGCGAACGTGTCTCTCGATGATCGCTACTCCTCCGAGCACCAGAATTGAAACTGGCAGCAACATGTGAACAGCAATATCGCGGATTTTCTCCCACAGCGAGAGATCTTCGAATCCTAACGACATCATTCCTCCCACGGGAACAACGCGCCAACGAACCACAAGCGCAAGTAGTCCCACAGCAAGGACGATCTCCGGCACGGAAAGCAGGAAACAACTCACTGGAGTAGCAACTTTGTCGGCGAACTTGCCCCGCGCGCTGGCCGTCAACAGCCCGAGCGGCACGCCGATCAGCCAGGTCAGGAACGTTGCTGTCAACGTGAGCAGGAGCGTGTTTTTGGCGCGTGTCCATAAGAGCGGCGCGACCGGGGCGTTATAGGCAACGGAGTAACCGAAATCTCCACGGATGGCCGAGACGAGCCAGCGCGAGTAACGAACCGCAAGGGGACGATTCATCCCGTACTGCGATCGCAACGTAGCGATCGTCTCCGGAGAAATCTGCGGGTTCAGGCGCATCTCGTCGAAGAAGCTGCCGGGCGCCATCTCCGTGAACAAGAAACACAACAGCGAGACTCCTAACAGAAGGAGTATGGATCGGAGCAGTCGCTGGAGAACGTAGGTCATGAGGACGGCTGTGTGGCGGAGATTGAGCGAAGGCCCTGCGCCGCAGAGAAGAGAGCCCGGGTTTGCGCGTGCACAGGACTTGCAAGAACCTCTTGGGCGCTTCCTTGTTCCACAATTTCCCCGTTGCTCATGACGGCAATAAAGTCGGCCATGCGCGACACCAGTGTCAGGTCGTGCGCAATCAGCAAATATGTGAGCGTGTGCGCCGCCTGCAGTTCAAGCAGCAGATTCCCGATCTGCGCCTGGGTTGAAAGATCAAGTCCCGTAAAAGCTTCGTCGAGGATCAACAACTTGGGTTTCAGCGCCAACGCGCGTGCAATCGCGATTCGTTGTTTTTGCCCGCCGCTGAACTCGCTGACTCCTCGGTCCATCCATTCAGGCTGGAGCGCAACTTCCTTCATCAACTCCGCAACTCTGGTTCGCCGCTCCTCGCTCGATCCGCGATGTTGTAGAAGGAGAGGTTCTTCAATGGTCTGGACTGCGGAAAAACGCGCGTTCATCGATGTCGAGGGGTCCTGAAATACAAGCTGCACTTCGGGCCGCAGCGACATCAATTCCTTCCCACTCGCTTGTGCAACCTGTCGATCCTTGATCCAGATTTCTCCTGAATCGGGTTTCTCGAGTCGCGCCACGCATCTGGCTACGGTGGATTTCCCCGAACCCGAACTCCCGACGATCGCCAGGGTCTTGCCATGCGGAATTTCGAATGAGACCTTGCTAGCAGCTAGAAGTGGAACGCGTCTGCGGAATGCGCCACGACGTGCCCAATACTTCTTTTCGAGCGCTCGGACTCGCAGGAGAGGGCCGTGAATTTTCTCGGGGGAACCCGTGTCAATTGGCATGTTTGAAGCAACTCACACGGTGGGAGTGAGTGATGTTCGATTCTGTTGGATCCTGAGCTGAACACACTGACATGCGTTCCGGACAGCGCGGCTCAAACCGACAGCCCGGCCCAGCCTTGGTTAAATCGGGAGCATCGCCGGCGATTACCGGAAATTTGTCTGTCTTACCCGCGCGATGTTCTGACTTCAACAACGTCACCAGAGCCTGGGTGTAGGGGTGGAGCGGATTCTGCATGATCTCTTGTGCGGTCCCCTCTTCCACGATGGAACCCGCGTACATCACGGCGATGCGGTCAGCAACTCCAATCAGAATCCCAGGATCATGCGCGATGAGAACGAGCGCGGTACCATGCCGTCGCACGACGCTCATTAGCACCGTAAGCATTTCCGTTTGTAACTGGGAATCCAGCTTGCTGGTAGGTTCGTCCGCGATCAGCAGTGCGGGGTTGCATGCAATTGCCTGAGCGATTACCACCCTCTGTCTTTGTCCACCGCTGAGTTCGTGCGGATAAGCGGATGCAATTCGCTCGGGATCATCGAAACCAACTTCTTTCAAGAGTTCGAGCACTTGCGCGCTGCGCTGTCCCTTTTTCACGGGCAGGTGGGCCCGCAGAACTTCCGAAATCTGCGTTCCAATTGTCAACACAGGGTTCAGGCTAGTGGCGGGATCTTGCGGAATCATCGAGATTTTCGCGCCCCGAATCCTTCGGAGTTCCGACTCACGCATCCTGAGTACGTCTTGCGCTTCGAACTCTACAGACCCTGCACTGTATTCCGCATGCGCCGGCAGCAATCTTAAAAGCGAGGCGGCCAGCGTACTCTTACCGGAACCCGACTCTCCCATGATTCCGAGGACCTCTCCTGGATGGACGCGGAGGTTTACGCCTTTGAGAGGCTGGACTGGCTTCTGTCGACTGGGAAGATAGCGAACCATGAGTCCGCGGATTTCCAAAATCACCCGCGACTCAGCTGACGGCACCAATCCATTCCCAGGCATTGTTGCCAATTCTTCAACAACAAGCAGTCCTGCACAAGTTGCCAAGAAGTGAACCACAACAAAGGATTGAGCGCCGCTAGGGTCTGGATAAATGTCCGGAGTGGCCAGCACAACGTGAAAAATCGCAACGGAGCTTAACCGGGGGTAACAGCCAGACGAACGAAAAGTGACATTGACAGATCACCAGACCGCGCGTGGAACAATGCAATTTGCCAATCGGAACAGGCAGGCACCTTCGCCGGGTCTCGCAGATCAACTTGCTTGTGCCAGTCTCATGACTTCCGAGGGACGTAGTAGCTCTTCGGGAAGTTTTGTCTCCAGTAAAGGTTTATTCTGTGCGTCGGCTCTGACGCGCTGCTCCCAGTATTCAAGGTCCGTGCCGCTGATTTTGGACGTCAAACCCTCCAAAATGGCGCGACATTTCTGTTGAATGTCGCGGGAGTTTGTCTCTGCGCTGCGCAACCAGTAATAGGCAGTTTCCTCGGAAGGTGTGACACCGTATCCTTCAAGATATGCAACGCCCACCACGAATGCAGCGAGGGCGAAGCCTTCCTGGGCTGCGGCGAGATACGAGTCGAATTTCTTCTCCACCGCCGCTCTGATGCATACAGTCGGGTCAGAAACATGATTGCTTTGATCAAGCAAGGTGAAGAGCAGTTCTACCCTATTCGAAACCTGTAGTTTCTCGAAGATCCTAAAAACGTAGTTCTTAATGGTGTGGTGGCTGAGCCGCAGATGCCGTGCAATATCTGCATTGGTGTGTCCTTGTGTCACAAGTTCAGCGATTTCGACTTCCCGGGCAGTCAGCCTACCTAAGCGGCTGCGATCAAGCAGATCAATGGACGGATTAGCGCGGAGATGTGCGAGCAGATGCGCAGCTTCGCAGGCGCCCATAGATAGCTCTCCCAAGCTGACCTGTTCAACTCGGGAATGAAACGTGGTCAGGGGCGCAGTGCGGGAAAACACTCCCGTTGCCCCAGCCCGGAATGCGGCAACAACCGGTTCTCTCTCGGCCGCGTCTAGTATTACCAGCAAATTGACTTGAGGCTGTTGTGCTTTGATGTGACGGCAGAGGTGCAGGCCTTTAAACCTTCGGGATTCATATCCTGAGTCGATCACTAATACATCTGGCTGGTGTGCTGAAATGAAATCCAGGATGTCAGCTGAGGGGGGGACCGCAGTCGCCAAAAAGCGGCGATCTTGCGCGAATGACTGCACGAGAAGTTGAGTCGTCATGTGGTCTCGATCGGCAACCACAATTCGAATCACTTGCTCCTCTGATGCGCGGCTGGTGTGCATCTTAGTTCCAGGCATGTTCTTGCTCTCCTGAGAACAACGGAATAGCCCTTTACGCGATAGGAAGGGACCTGGTCTCGCACGACCGCCAAGAAACGGTCTTGCCGGATCTCGGCTCCATTGAAGGGTAAAGTATAGCTGCCAGAAACAATCCTTTGTCACTGGATTGTAATCTCAGGTACATGGCTTTATTAAAAGCCGCTGAAGAAGTGCTGAGTTTTCCACAGGCCTCGACGCCATTTCTAAGTAGGGTAAAATCCACCCCTCACACCTGAGCTCCGGGAGCATCGTGAGACGATTTTCTCTACTGCACCTCTACCTAGGGAAGATTGTTTCATCTTGGGTAAATCAGGCTACACGGACTTCGGTACTTCGAAGCGAATCCCTAGGTTCACTAAACCTCTGATTCTATTCAATAACAAACATTCACCTTCTTGAACTCTGGGTTCGCGACCGATATTTTGCGAGAAGTATGACTGCGAACTTATCCGAGCGAAGATCAAAACCGCGCTTTCAATTGACGATTCCGGTTTTGATACGGTGGGCGGACGAAAGCAACCAAGTGCAGGTCGGTTATTGCCGAAACATCAGTTTGTCCGGAATGCTCCTCTTCACAAATATCTCCAGGCCACTAGGCGCGGCAGCAGAAATTGAACTGATCCTTAAGGAACATCCCGCTCGGCGCAAGACGCGCATTCTCTGTCATGGGACAGTGGCTCGACTCCACGATCAGGACTTGGAATCACCGTTGGAAGCCTTTGCAATTGCCGGTCGCGTAGAAGAGTCGTCTGCCCTTGAGAACTGGGAAGCCGCGATCGCAACGGGCAGGTTTTAGCGCTGAAATGCTGGCGAGTCTCAACGTAGCCGATTTTGGCAGTTGTCGAAATTTTCGTATGCAGAAAGGAAACGGCGCTCCAGCGTAGACATTACTGGTCACGCCGGCCATCGGGTCATGAACATTAGCATTTTTGGATTGGGATATGTTGGGTCGGTATCTGCAGCATGCCTGGCGCGAGACGGGCATCGAGTGATCGGCGTCGATACGCAGACCGACAAAGTCGAGATGGTGAACCGCGGCCTTAGCCCCATCGTTGAGCCGGGTTTAGATCAACTCATTCGAGGAGCAGTGTCGGAAGGCCTACTTATCGCAACCACGAGTTCAATTGAAGCAGTACTGAATTCCACGATGTCACTCGTTTGCGTAGGCACACCAAGCCAGCGCGATGGCTCATTGGATACGAAATATGTTCGTCAAGTATGCCAAGAGATCGGGAATGGCCTAAGAACCAAACGTGAGTTCCACATTGTCGTGATGCGTAGCACGATGTTGCCGGGCACCATGCGTCAAGTCGTAATTCCTGAAATTGAAAAGAGCAGTGGAAAGAAAGCGGGTAAGGCGTTCGGAATCTGCATCAATCCCGAATTTTTGCGAGAAAGCACAGCGATTTTCGATTACGACAACCCTCCGAAAATTGTAATCGGCTCGAGCGATGTGGCTACTGCCGCGCTCGTTGCTCGACTGTTTGAGCATCTGCCGGCCCCACTGATTAAAACCAGTATCGAAGTGGCCGAAGCGGTGAAGTACACCGATAACGCGTGGCATGCAGTCAAAGTCGACTTTGCCAACGAGATCGGTACGCTGTGCAGCGCCGTGGGAGTAGATGGTCAGGAGGTCATGGACATCTTTCTGCAAGACCGCAAGCTCAACGTATCTCCCAGTTACTTGCGGCCTGGCTTTGCTTTCGGTGGTTCCTGTCTACCCAAAGATGTTCGCGCGCTGACCTATTTAGCTCGGGAGCTGGGAGCCCACCTCCCTTTGCTCGAAAGCATTCTTCCGAGCAACGAAGAGCATATCCGGCGATCGCTCGATCTGATTGAAGATCAAGGACAGCGCAAGATCGGAATCATGGGAATCAGCTTCAAAGCTAAAACCGACGATCTACGTGAAAGCCCAATGTTGCGAGTGGTAGAAGAGCTGCACCGGAGAGGATATTCACTCCGGATTTTTGATCCGACGGTGAGCCACTCGATTCTCACCGGCGCGAACAAAGCATATCTACGAGAACACTTGCCATACATTTACGAGATGCTGACCGACGACCACCGTGAGGTGCTCAAGCATGCGCAAACCGTGGTCATTGGCAATCGAGACGAATACTACAAAGAGCTTCTCAGAGATGCTGAGCCTCATCACTGCATCCTTGATTTGGTAGGTCTTGGCATACCCATGGGAGTTGCGGTCTCTGCCGCGGCAGATTAAGGAGTACAACGAAAAATGTCTACTGTTCCAAAGCCGGTCATTGTTAAGAGGGAACCGCCATCTCAAAGACGACACTATCGCCTGACTGCGCCCGCCGCAGTCATTATCGACGGCATACAGCACACAACCCGCGACTGGGGCCTAGGTGGATTTGGAATCCCCTACTTCGGCGATGTCCCGATGCTAGGTGAAACGATCGACGTGCAATTCGCGTTGAACTTCCAAGGCTTTGAGATTTCGTTTCGCACCCAGGCAGAGATCGTCCATCGAACCAAGAACCGCCTGGGAGCAAGGTTCGTGGGTTTGCGAGAACGAGAAGAGGCGCTCATCAAGTATTTCGCGTCTGCAGTTATTGGCGGCGAAATGATCGAGGTAAAAGGCGCGCTTGCCCGTGTGGATCGGCCTGTTACTCCGGCTGCGGCTCTTGCAAAGCCGCATACCAGCGAGCAGCAACAGCAACATGGTGTTAGACGAAAATTGATCGCCGCCGGATATATCGTTGCCGGAGTTGCGCTCGGCGGCTACGTGCTCCTGACTTTGATAAGTTACCTGTCAAGGGTCGAGGTCGAGACGGCGGTTATCAATACCGGAATTGAACAGGTAGTCTCCCGCGACGTGGGACACGTGGCTGAGGTTTACATCGCCCCGGGCGCAGAAGTTCAAGCCGGGCAGCCCCTGTTGCGGGTCGAAGATGACCAAGTGATGCAGTGGGTCACGACGGCCACGCAGGATCTGGGAACGGCACAGACCCGACTTCACGACGCTCAAGAACGGCTAGCTCTTGCGGCGAAAAAATTCCGCGTTTACCAGTCCATAAGTTCCGACCAGCTGAGCTCTGCCAAATCGCAGGTTGTTGCACTTACTGCCGAGCGTGACGCCGCAAAAATTGAAGCGGATCGCGTAAAGACCCTCGTGGATGAAGGTATTCTGGCCCAGCAGAACTACGACCAGCAAAAGGCCATCCTCGCGGGTAAACAAGGTGCGCTGGATCATGCCCAGGCCGACCTGAAAACCGTGGAAAGCGGTGCGAACGCAACGAACAATGGATTAATGTTTTCGGCGAATTATCTCGTTGGTGACGAGGCTACTCTGAAAGCGGAAGAATCTACTGCGGCTGAGCAGGTTCAAGTTGCGCAAGCCACCCTGCACCAAGCGCAACTGCGCCAGCAGGAATTGGTCTATCGAGCTCCATACCCGGGCACGGTTGTGCGCATGTACAAGAGCCCGGGCATGACGCTAGATCGCGGCGAACAAATATTAATCCTGAGGCATGGGGATGGCGAGCGCACCATTGATGCCTATCTCACACAAGCCGAGGCTGCTTCCATCCAGGTGGGTGCCCGCGGTCTTGCCTATGTCCCCGGCACTGACGAACGCTATTCCGTTGAAGTTGTCGAAGTAGATCGCACGCGAGGTTTCGTCAAAGAACTTGAGACTCCTAAACAAACTCAGCCGGGTTATAACTGGCGCGGGGCGGAAGACAAATCAGCGTATGCAAAGCTAGTTTTTGTCTCTCTGAATGACAATGCCCGCCAGAAGTTGGCGGGTGGGATGCCGGTCTTTGTGAACCTTCCGAAGAAGCGATATCTGTCATTTATGGCTTTGTTCCATCGAGATAAAGACGCCACGGACCAACGGAGCACCGGATCGAGTAAGGAGAGGTCCAAGGGTGGGGAACCCAAAAAGACGGAATCCAGCAGCATTTTCTTCAACCTGATTCCGCAGGCCGATGCTGCAACCCAGAAGGTGACGACCGAGCCAGTGCTTTGGCCATCGCAGAGCGTTTTCATGCGTGACCCGATGGCATTACACGTCTCGAAGGACTTTGCTGCGACTAAAGCCGAAGTCCTAGAAGAGGCCAACAAAGCCCTGCAGGAGCCGCCTGCTCCGGTCGAAACCTTGCACAGTTCCGGTGTGAGCAACAAGGACGACCCTTCCTTCCAGGCGACCCGAAAGGCGTTTGGCGATGCCGACAAGTGCGCTCTTCTCGCCATGGCCTATCGCCTTTCGGACCAGTCCAAGTATTTGGCCGGCGCGAAGCGTTACATTCTCGCCTGGGCCCAAGTGAACAAGCCAACCGGAGAGCCCATTGATGAGACTCGGCTGGATGGATTTTTGTGGGGTATCGACCTGGTACGGTCCGAATTTACCGCGGACGAAGAGCATCAAGTAGACGCATGGCTCGAACGCTGGCTGGCCGCGAAGCGCTCGTTCAGTTTCGGACGAATCAGCGACACGAACAATCACAAAACCCATGCACTCAAAATATTGGTAATGCTGGATAAGTTGCTCAACCGCTCCGCTGCTTATGAAGTTGACCTTGGCGACGTGAAGAAGCAGCTTGACGCTAACCTGCTGCCGAATGGAGAGTCGATCGATTACCAGCAGCGCGATGCCATGCACTATCACATTTATGATCTCGAAGCCTGGAACGAGATAGCTCTTGTGACTGGATGCTGCGTAGATCGCATCGATCGTGCATTCGCATTCTTTGACAACACTCTAAAGAACGACCCGGGCCACGTCGAATTTGCCAAGACCACCGCACCGATTGATCAGCGGCGTGCTGCAGCCGGTTTCGATTACGCGCAAGCTAAAAACTTCGATGTCCATGAAGCAGCGCGAGCAATCTTCAGCTATGCGACGCTTCCTGGACGCAAGGTTAACGATGATTTATGGCGGGCCGCGCTGGAGGGCAAAGCTCGCAAAAACCTCTTTTATCTCGCGCGCTTCTACCTGTGGTCGGCAAACTGAGGGGATCGCAAATGCTCCAGCCACGAAGGATACGCATGATCCCTGCGGCCAAGCTATTTCTGCTGGCGTGCGCTCTCACACTCCTGGTTATTCGTCTTCCCAACCACATCTGGGACCCTGTCAAATCAACATTTGTTTTAACATTCGGGTTCATTGCCCTGTGGCGATATCTGTGGTGGACCACCCACTTCGTTCGCTCACGGATCTATCGCCTCCTCGTATTCCCCAAGAAGCGCGTGAAGGCGGCTGCCGTCTGGAGCGACGGCTGGCGGCCTTCCTTTCTGCATTTCATGGTGGTTACTTTTCGCGAGCAATCGCAGACCACGGAAAGGATGCTGGCGAGCATCGTCGAAGAATGTCGCTCGGCAGGCGTTCCGGGCAGGATCTACATTGGGACAGGCGATGTTTCGGACGAACAGCAGATTGAACAATACTTCGCCGCCAATCCTCCCGACATCGAACTCGAAGCTGTGATTGTGCGGCAGAATCAGACCGGCAAGCGCTTCGCCATAGGCTCCGTTCTGCGCGCGATCAGTCGTTACGGTGTGGGTCCAAACGACCTCGCCATCTTTATGGATGGAGACACCATCATGGACCCGGGGCTGATTGCGAAGTGCGCGCCGATGTTTGCCATCAGCCCAAAACTGGGCGCGTTAACTACCGATGAGCGTGCGATCGTGGTTGGTCCTGAATGGGTGCAATCGTGGCATGACTTACGCTTTGCTCAGCGCCGTCTCGCGATGGAGTCGCACTCGCTTTCCAATAAGGTGTTGACGCTCACTGGTCGATTGTCAGTTTTCCGCGCCGAGATAGCCGTGAACCAAGACTTTATTCGCACCATCGAGGCCGACTCACTGACACATTGGCTTTGGGGCCAGTTCCGCTTCATGTCCGGCGACGACAAGAGCACGTGGTTTTGGGTGCTGCGCGATGGCTGGCAAATGATGTACGTGCCGGATGCTTCCTGCGTGACCATCGAGAATATCGGCACAAGTCCCTGGGAGCGGCTGAAGCACAACCTGCTGCGTTGGTCGGGCAACATGCTGCGCAATGGCACGCGCGCCATCGCTCTGGGACCCCGGCGCGTCGGCCCATTTATCTGGTGGTGCCTTATCGACCAGCGCATCTCCATGTGGACGATGTTGACGGGACCCATTGCCGCTGTAATCACGTCGTTCTTATTTGGACCGCAGGCCCTGCTCGCCTACTTTGTGTGGGTTGTCTGTACGCGTCTGATGCTTTCGTGCGTTCTGTTCTACTACGCGGGTGAGATTTATCTTACGTTTCCCGTTTTGCTCTACTTTAACCAGCTCATCATTTCGATTGTCAAAGTGCACCTGTTATTTCGGCTGTCCAAGCAGCGCTGGCTCAATCGCGGCGACCAGAAGAACAAGCAGCAGGAGGGACAGTTACTCATTTTCCAACGTGTAATGGCGAGCTTTATGACGGGTTTTTATCTCACGTTGCTTGTCTTTGCAGTTGCTGTCTACAGCGGTGCGATCCCACTGCCGCACCTTCATACGCTCAATTGGATGTGGCCGCGATAGCCTCGAGCAAAACCCTGAGGAAATTCCGCAAGTTGTTGAAAGATTGGTGGAGCTAGTCGGGATCGAACCGACGACCTCATCGTTGCGAACGATGCGCTCTCCCAGCTGAGCTATAGCCCCACTCGGGGTGAATGTAGAGATTTTATCACCGGTGCACGTGAAACCTCGCCTCACACGGAGGCAGATGCCTGTGGCATATGGCCACG
>Ga0068855_100008413_pt1 | contig 12479 bp, 12 predicted proteins | sample KBSCornC52_FD_66592 | JGI IMG/M metagenome (GOLD analysis project Ga0068855, IMG submission 66592) | Corn rhizosphere microbial communities from Kellogg Biological Station, Michigan, USA - KBS Corn C5-2 | ecosystem: Host-associated > Plants > Roots > Rhizosphere > Soil ...
TGCATACCAGAAAGCGAGGAAGATATTTTAGAGTTGGACATTTCATTTTGATCTTTCAAATCTAAATGGAAAATCCGAAAGCACGCATCGCATTTATAACATTAAAATTAAAATTTTGGCCGGAATTTATATTCATATTCCTTTTTGCAAACAAGCCTGTTATTATTGCAATTTTCACTTTTCAACTTCACAGGTTTTGAAAGATGAAATGGTGAAATCCTTAATAAAGGAAATTGAAATCAGAAGCGAAATTGAAAAATCAAATCAGGAAAGTGAAATGGCAATTCTTTCTCCGGAAGATAAAATAATAGAAACGATTTATTTTGGCGGTGGCACACCCAGTCTGCTTTCTAATAAAGAAATTATTTCTATGATTTCTGCAATCAAACAAAATTATAAAGTTTCGATCGATGCCGAAATTACTTTAGAAGCAAATCCCGATGACATTAATTTTGAAAAATTAAATGATTGGAAAAATGCAGGAATCAACCGTTTAAGTATTGGCATTCAATCTTTTATAGAGCGTGATTTAAAATGGATGAACCGTGTCCACAGTGCTACCCACGCCTTTGATTGCATCAATCTGGCAAGGCAAGCCGGCTTTAATAATTTTTCTATTGATTTGATTTTTGGAACGCCGGGATTAACAGATGAAGAATGGGAAAAAAATATTCAGACAGCTATCGAATTGAAAGTGCCACATATTTCTTCTTATGCATTAACCGTAGAGCCAAAAACTGCTTTGAAAAAAATGATTCAGTTAGAAAAGAAAGAAAATATAAACAATGATGTTCAGGCAGCGCAATATACAATTTTAATGAAAGCCTTACGTGAAGCAGATTATGAACATTATGAAATTTCTAATTTTGCAAAATCCGGTTTCAGAAGTAAACACAACAGCAGTTACTGGCAGTCGAAAAAATACATTGGAATCGGTCCTTCGGCGCATTCTTATAATGGAAAAGCGAGAATGTGGAACCGGCCAAATAATATTTATTATATAAAGTCTTTAGAGCAAAATATCCTGCCTTTTGAAAAAGAAATTCTTACCAATGCGCAAAAAATGAATTAATATATCATGACTTCTTTACGCACAATTGAAGGAACGGATTTGGGTTTTATTGAAAATAATTTTTCAGAGAAAGAAAAAGAACGTATTGAGAAATTATTAGAAGAAAAAATACAAAAAGAAAATTATTTTATCAAAAACAATAAAATTATTCTGACAGACGAAGGAAAATTATTTGCTGATGCTATATCTGTTGAACTTTTTATATAGCTCACATTGAGTGTGATTTTCTGCCGGGCACCTGATGTCAAAATGCCTGTATTTTCATTAAAAATTAGCGACCACTTCAGAGATACAAAAAAATCATTTTTGAATTTCCACTTTATTGATTTTACATTTGCACCCGTAATTGGTTTCCGAATCCGATATAGTAATCGGCGGAATTAAAAGGGAATCCGGTTCAATTCCGGAGCTATCCCCGTAGCTGTAATATGGCCTGTTTATTTTTTTATAAAAAGCACAGGTAACTTCTCTCACACCACTGTCTGTCAACATTTGCGGATGGGAAGGTCGAAGTAAACATTAAGCCAGAAGACCTGCCACTTATCTCCCGATAGCTATCGGGATTATTCAATGCTTTCGGGAGAAAAGCGGAGATGTAAAGTGACTTTGTGCATTTTATATTTCTTCTGATTTCCTTTTTATTTATTATTTATTAAAAAAATTATTGACGAAATGAAATGTAAAATTATTGTTGCTTTTTTATTGCTTGCTTCTGCTGCCTCTTATGCCCAGGATTCTGCTAAAACCCTGAATGAAGTAATTGTTACCGCTACAAAAAGTCCCATAAAGCAAAGCCAGACCGGCAAAGTTGTTGATGTAATTACGCGGGAACAATTGCAAAAAAGCTTTGGAAAATCTTTGGGCGAAGTGTTGAACCAGCAGCCTGGAATGATTATCAATGGGGCTGATAATAATTTGGGAACCAATCAAACAGTTTACACCCAGGGTGCTTCTGCCGGCAATACTTTAATATTACTCGATGGCATTCCGTTATACGATGCCTCTGGAATTACCAGTGAATTTGATTTGAATAATTTTGCAATTGACAATATTGAAAGAATTGAAATTTTAAAAGGCGCTCAATCTACTTTATATGGTTCAGATGCTGTCGCCGGTGTCATTAATATCATCAGCAAAAAAGGCGAGGGAAAGCCTTTTAACTTAAATATTAATCATTCATTTGGCAGTTACCATACTTACAATGATGCGGTTTCGATAAGTGGATCTAACGGTAAGGGACAAACGTATTTCGTTTCTTACAATAAAATTTATAGCCTGGGATTTTCTTCTGCTTATGATTCTACGGGTAAAAATAATTTTGACAAAGACGGTTTTGACAAGGATGTATTTCAGTTGAATTATAGTTTTAAGCCTTTTAAAAAGACCTCTGTTCGTGTTTTTGGCAAATACAATAACAACCAGGCAGATGTGGATGCAGGCGCATTTATAGATGACAAAGACTACACAAATCATAATGATAACACGATAGCAGGCGCTTCAGTTGATTACAAATTGAATAAAGGATTTATCAGGTTTCAATATAATTACAATCGCTTCAACAGAAGCTTTACTGATGATTCATTATATACCAATATTTTTGAAAAATATTCGAAAGGGAAATATTTCGGCACATCAAACTATGCAGAACTTTTTACCAGTTTGAATTTTAATAAAAACGTGGAGTTTCTGGCAGGAATAGATTACAATGAAAACTCAACCACACAATCTTACCTTGTTGTTCCTGATTATGGATTTCCTTCTTTGCCGATATCAGCTGATAGTGCAAAAACAAGCCAGGTAAGTGCTTATGCATCTATCATCTTAAAAACAAATAACGGTTTTCACACAGAATTGGGTGGCCGCTGGAATCATCATAATATTTATGGAAGCAACTTTACTTATTCTTTCAATCCTTTTTATTTAATTGATGACCACTATAAAATATACGCGAATATTTCTTCGGGTTATCATGTGCCTTCACTTTATCAATTGTATTCAGAGTATGGGAACAGAAATTTGAAACCCGAAATTTCTATCAATTATGAAGTCGGGGCACAATATTATTCTGATAAAATAAATGTGCGTGCAACCGGATTTGTAAGAGACATAAAAGATGTATTTTATTTTTACACAGATCCTATAAACTATTCAAGCAAATATATTAATGCCGATAAGCAAAACGACTTAGGAATTGAAACAGAAGCAACCATTCATTTTTCGCCAAAATTTTCAACGTCGTTAAATTATACTTATGTGGATGGAAAAATATCAACAACAAATGCTAATGCAAAAGATACTTCATATTTTAATTTATATAAAAGGCCAAAGAATGTTTTCAATCTTTTTTTGAATTACCACGCAACAAAAGATTTATTTATTTCTGCAACTTTCAAAGCAGTGAGCAAAGCTTTTGAACCGCAATACAACGGCCCTTCTTATGAATTAAAAGGCTATTATACTTTGGGTTTTTATGGCCAATATACCTTCAGTAACTCACTTAATATTTTTGCGGATTTTCAAAATGTAACCGATCAAAAATATTTTGTGACACGCGGATTTACTACAAAAGGTTTTAATTTTAATGCGGGAGCAAAAATCAGTTTGTAAGAAAAAACAAAATGCATTTTAATGGCGTTTAAATCATTTTTTAATTGGAGCGGCGGTAAAGACTGCACGCTCGCCTTATACCATATTTTGAATAATAGCGATTATTCGGTTGAAAAGCTTTTGACGAGCATAAACGATCGGTTTGGCCGTATTTCTATGCATGGAGTCAGAGAAATTTTATTGGAACAACAGGCTGAAGCTATCGGAATTCCTTTGCAAAAAATCTTTTTCGGCGACCTACCTTCTATGAGTGAATACGAAACCAAAATGATGGAAACAATAAACGAATTGCAACAGCAAAACTTTACCCATAGTATGTTTGGCGATATTTTTCTTGAAGATTTAAAAAAATACCGCGAAAGCCAATTGGCAAAGACGGCAATAAGCGCAGTTTTTCCGCTGTGGAAGAAGGACACAACCGAATTGATTCATCAATTTATTGATCTTGGTTTTCAAGCGATCGTCGTGTGTGTGAATGAAAAATTTCTTGACAAAAGTTTTTGTGGAAGAATCATTGATAGAAATTTTATTAATGACCTTCCGCAGAATGTAGATATTTGTGGAGAGAACGGAGAGTTTCACACTTTTGTTTTTGAAGGTCCGTTATTTACAAAGCCAATCTCTTTTACAAAAGGAGAAATAGTATATAGAAAATATGCCGCACCAAAACAGCCGGAAAATAATTGCTTTCAAGCGGCAGAGATTCAGAATTATGGTTTTTATTTTTGTGATTTGCTTCCTGTTTAAAAGCATTTTCACCCTGCCTCTGCATCAACTTTACTAAATTTGAAAAAAAATGAATGCCCAGTTTCTCCAATGTTTCGAAGACTGAATTAATAACTATCACATTCACTTTGTTTGCAGTGATAGATATTCTAGGATCCATCCCTGTGTTGATTTCTTTGAAAGACAAGATGGGCGGACAGATACGATCGTTACAGGCCACGATTGCTTCCGGCGCTTTGATGGTTTTATTTTTATTTGTAGGCGAACAATTTTTAAATCTCCTTGGCCTGGATGTTCATTCATTTGCAGTTGCAGGAAGTATTGTGATTTTTATTATTGGCCTTGAAATGATTCTTGGGGTTGATTTTTTTAAACAGGAAAACAATTCGAAAAGCGGAAGTATGGTCCCTATCGCGTTTCCTTTAATTGCTGGTTCGGGAACGCTGACAACAATTATGTCTTTAAAAGCCGGCTATCATGATATTAACATCCTTCTGGGCATTTTGATAAATTGTATCGTTATTTTTATTGTCTTAAAATCTCTTAATTGGGTCGAAAAGGTTTTAGGGCCAAGTGGATTATCAGTGATTAGAAAATTTTTTGGTGTAATATTAATTGCCATTGCGGTTAAAATTTTTGGAAGTAATATTGCAGCTTTTGGAGGATGAAAGTTTAAAGTTGATTGTTCTAAATTGAAGGTTTTTGGTCTCGTAGTACAATGGATAGTATAAGAGTTTCCGAAGCTCCAGATCCAGGTTCGATTCCTGGCGGGACCACAAAAAGATTCCGAAGCTCCAGATCCAGGTTCCCTGTCTAACCGTGTCGCTCAGGCCGGGATTTCTGACGGGGACCACAAATTATTTCTATTAAAATCTTCCAATCAATCAATAAATAGTTTACAATTCGTGTTTTCAAAAAATACGCAACTTTCGTAAATTTGCAGCTAAAAGTGAATGTAAATATGTTCACTTTTTTTATCGTTTTAATAAAAAATTTAATTACTCAATAATATGTTTGAATCATTAAGCGACCGCTTAGATACTGCGTTTAAAAATTTAAAAGGACAGGGAAGGATTACAGAATTAAATATCGCTTCTACTGTTAAAGATATACGCCGCGCTTTAGTTGACGCTGATGTGAACTACAAAATCGCCAAAGAATTTACAGATTCTATAAAGGAAAAAGCGACCGGCGAAAAAGTGATTAACGCTGTTAGCCCCGGACAATTAATGGTTAAGATCGTAAAAGATGAATTGACCGATCTAATGGGAGGAGTTGAAACTGATTTGGATCTCACCGGAAATCCGGCCATTATTTTAATTGCAGGTTTACAGGGAAGTGGTAAAACAACTTTTAGCGGAAAACTCGCAAATTATTTAAAAACAAAAAAAGGAAAATCGCCTTTGCTTGTTGCCGGTGACGTTTACAGGCCTGCTGCTATTGAACAATTGAAAGTTTTGGGCGGACAAATAAATGTAGAAGTTTACAGCGAACCCGAAAATAAAAATGTAGTTGAAATTGCACTTAACGCTTTAAAAGAAGCTAAATCAAAAAATAAAAATGTTGTCATTATTGATACCGCGGGCCGTTTGGCGATTGACGAAGTGATGATGACAGAAGTGGCAAATATTAAGAGCGCTTTAAACCCAAAAGAAATTTTATTCGTGGTGGATAGCATGACCGGCCAGGATGCGGTAAATACTGCCGCCGCATTCAATCAGCGCTTAAATTATACCGGCGTTGTTCTTACAAAATTAGATGGCGATACCCGCGGTGGAGCTGCAATTTCTATTAAATATACGGTAAACAAGCCGATCAAGTTTGTGAGCAGCGGTGAAAAAATGGAAACGCTGGATGTGTTTTATCCTGAACGTATGGCTCAACGTATTTTGGGAATGGGTGATATTATCAGTTTGGTTGAAAAAGCTCAGGAACAATTTGATGAAGCCCAGGCTGCAAAACTTGAAAAGAAAATCCGCAAAAACCAGTTTGATTTTGAAGATTTTAAAACCCAGCTTCAGCAGATAAAAAAGATGGGGAACCTTAAAGACCTGATGGGAATGATTCCGGGAGTAGGCAAACAAATAAAAGATATTGACATAAATGACGACGCGTTTAAAGGAATTGAAGCAATGATCAATTCAATGACTGTGGAAGAACGTCGCAATCCGGATTTGATAAACGCGAGCCGGAAACAACGGATTGCAAAAGGAAGCGGGAAAGATCTTGCTGAGTTAAATCAGTTTATCAAACAATTTGATCAGATGAAGGCGATGATGAAAACCATGAATAAAATGCCCATGGGTAAACTTGCCGGATTAGGAAGAAGATAAGTTATTTGAAATTTTAAAATGTTAAATGGTCATTTTTTTCAAAAAATACAGCAAATGTTTTGGATATTTCTTCTATTCCCTTATCTTCGCTTTCCTTTTTAGAAACCAAATTTAATCACAACCCAAGAAAATTTCTATTTTTTATGGCTGTAAAAATGAGATTGCAACGCCATGGCTCAAAGAAGAGACCATTTTACTTTATTGTAGTTGCCGATGCCCGTAGCCCACGCGATGGTAAATTTATTCAGAAACTCGGATCTTACAACCCTTTGACCGTACCAGCAAGTATCCAGGTAGATCGTCAGAAGGCATTGGAGTGGCTGCACAAGGGTGCACAACCTACAGATACCGTTCGTCGCATCTTAAGCTTTAAAGGTGTGCTCTATCTGAAGCATTTGCTTCGCGGTGTATCGCTCGGCTTATTTGACGAAGCTGCCGCTATGGAAAAATTTACCAAGTGGAGCAGTGAACACGATGCTGAATTTGCTAAACGTCAGGAGACACACAAAAAAGCAAGAGCTGCAAGTCGCCCTGCATTTACAAAAAGAGCAGAAGCACCTAAAGCAAAGGAACAACAAGCTCCTGCTGCTGAAGCACAAGGTGAATAATCTGTTTTAAGTAAAAAAATTAATAAAGCTTTAGAAAGCTGTCTCATTCGTGAGGTGGCTTTTTTATTTTAAATTTACCGGTTTTGTTAGCATTCGTTTTAAATGCCATCCGCTTTTAGAATGTACCCAGGTAGCTGTAAATGTTCCACTCACTTTTACTGTTTCGTGCAACATTTCCCAAATCGCCATCAGGGTAAATAACAAAGCAATAGAATCGGGATCCATTTTCTGAATATAATGATTATATTGGTTCATTGCCCAGAATCGAGAGGGATGCAAAACAGCAACGAAACATACTTTTGTTTTAAAAGAATAAAATTAAGAATTCCTAATAATTATTGGTTTACTGCTGAGAGGATCCAATCTTTTAAAGATATGAAGGATCATGTCAGGCCATCTTATAAATTTTTCCCGGCAATGAAGCTACAATTCCCTGCATTTCCAACATCAACAAAGCCTGTGCAACCGCGCTGCTGCTGAGTTTGCTTTTAAAATACAATTCATCAATATGAATTTGTTCCAGTGTTTGCAAAATATCAACAACTACTTTTTCTTCCGCAGAAAATTCGATAAATAATTCTCTTTGTTTTTTTATTACCTGCTTTTTGTTTTCTCTCCAGCCCATATTTTCAAGCAGATCATGCACACAGGTAATGAGCATTGCTTTATTATTTTTGATCAGATAATTACATCCGGCGCTTTTTGAATCATCGGCTCTTCCGGGAAATGCGAAAACATCTTTGTTATATCCGTTGGCTAATTCTGCAGTAATTAATGAGCCGCCTTTTATGCCGGATTCAATTACAATAATGGCATCACTGATTCCTGCTACAATCCTGTTTCTTCCCGGAAAATTCTGTTTATCAGGAATGGTATTGCTTTTAAATTCGGTAAGCAGGCCGCCGCAGGAAAGCATTTGTTTTGCAAGCGCAGTATTTTGAGCAGGATAAACTCTATCTAAACCATGAGCCAAAACGCCAACTGTTTTGATATTATTTCTTATAGCAGTTTTGTGCGCAATGCTATCAATTCCAAAAGCAAGCCCGCTCACAATTATCACCTCTTCATTCATCAATTCTGCAACAAATTTTTCGCAAATATTTTTCCCATAATCAGCGTTATTTCTTGTACCAACTATTGCAATAATTTTTGCTGAATTCAAATCTGCATTTCCTTTATAATACAGCAATGGTGGGCTATCATAGCAATTCAATAATCTTTGTGGATAATTTTTATCCGTAAGAAAAAGCGGAGTAATTTTATATTTTTTGATGAATTCAATTTCTTCCTCTGCACGGCTAAAATCTTTAAAATGCTTTATAGAATTGGCGCGTATTGTTCCGATTCCTTCTATTTCGTCAAGTACTTTTTTCGGAGCATTGAAAACAGCTTCCGCACTTCCAAAATAATTCACCAATGCTTTTGCATTTACATCCCCAATATTAGGAATAAGCGTGAGTGCAATCTGATAAAGCAGTTCTTTTTGCATGATGAAATTTAGGTATGAAAATAATAAAAATTTAGTTTTTAGAATTTAAGAATTTCTAATTGCTTACAAATTAAATTACAAAGATTTTTGTCTAAATGAGGATACGCGGGCACAGAAGTTTTTTCCTTTATAATCTTATTTTGATAAATATCGCTTCCCATCATTTTTATGCAGATAACAATTATTGTTTTGTAAATGAGAAAGGAATTAATTTCTTTTTAAGGACATCAGAAGATTATTAAATCTTCTACCAAAATTTTATTTGAATTATCGTACAACTCCGATAAATCTAACACATTTGCTTTCGTTTCTTCAACTGTTTTTCCTTGTGTTAAAACAGCAGGAATTTCTTTTATTGCTCCAATAAAAAATTCTTCTCCCTCGTTTATGACAGTAGTAAGTTTCATTTTTTTAATTTTATCTTTTTAAAATTAATTAATATTTCCCTAATTACTCACCACACTCAATTCCGTTCTGCGATTTTGGGCGCGTCCTTCTTCTGTATCATTTGTTGCGATTGGTTTTGTTTCTCCAAAACCTTTGAAAGAAAGCCGGTTATTATTTATGCCTTTCGATAATAAATAATTTACAACGGCAACCGCACGGCCGGTAGAAAGCTTTAAATTATCTGCTGGTTTTCCTACATTATCTGTAAAACCACCGATCAAAATTTTCATGTTGGGGTTTTCATTCATCAGTCTCACTACATTATCCAGCTCAGTAATTGATGCCGGTTTTAAATCTGTTTTTTTCGTATCAAAAAATACATTTTTCAAAATAATTTTTGCATTGGCTTCAATTGGTTCCAAAGGTATATCTACATTAAAAACCGAATCAGTAGAAGTGGAATCAATATTATAATTCTGTGAGTAAAACAAATAGCCTTTCCTATGAACATTGAAGGCATAATCTTTACCAACAGGAAGTGTAATTAAATAATTCCCTTGCTCGTCTGTTTGTAATTTGCTGATGATCTGCCGTGAATTTATATCGGTCAAAACAACTGTAGAAGGCAAGCCTGCATTGGTTTTTTTATCATAAACTTTTCCTTTTGCCCACAAAGTTCTTAAAGGCCTCAAATCTTTGCGAAGCGTAAAAGTGTAAATATCCAACCCACCTTTCGTATCAATTTTATCGCTGGAATAATAAGCCGTTTTTCCATCTGCATCTACAATCATTGATCCTTCATCGTCAATTGTATTGATAGGGTATCCCAGATTTTCCGGTTTGCTCCATTTGCCATCAGGAAGTTTTCTGGTTACAAAAAGATCCGGCTTTTCGCTATACCCGGGAAGTCCGTTTGAATTAAAATATAAAGTTTGATTATCAGCATGAATAAAAGGCGTGCTTTCATCGCCCGCAGTATTTATTTCTGGTCCCAGATTCTCAGGTATGCTCCAATTTCCATTGTCAGTTCTGTGGCTCACCCAAATGTCTTTTCCTCCATAACCTCCCGTCCTGTTGCTACTGAAATAAAGATCTCTTTTATCGGGAGAAAGTGAGGGTGTAGATTCCCAAAATTCTGAATTCACGTTCCACCCAAGGTTTTGCGGTTCACTCCAGCCGTTTTTGGTAAGAAAGGAAATATAGAGGTCGCAACTTCCCATTCCCCGGGGAAAGTTGCATCCTGTATAAACGAGCCATTGGCCATCCTGTGAAATATTCTGTGCGCCTACATTGTTATCAGGTGAATTTATTTTACCCTGAAGAGGAAACGCTTTTCTCCAAACACCGTTTTGCCTGTCACTTTCATAAAAACTTTCTTTATTGTTAATCCTGCGTGTGAAAATTAATTTTTTGCCATCAATGGTTAAAGAAGGAAAATATTCAAGGTCAGCGGTATTGATGCTGTCACCCATATTTTCGGGAGCAAAAACATAATTTTTTTCAGGGTGAGTGTTTGCATAATCAATAGCAAACTGGTATGTTTTTTTCCTGAATTCGCCTGATTTAATGCTTCTTTCATTCAATTTTGGATTAGACAAAAAAGCATTTACTGCATTCAGGGCGTCATTAAAACGACCGCATCCGGCAAGAGAAATAGAGTAGGGAAGCAGAAAATCTTTAGCATAAACAGAGTCAAGAGAAAACGCTTTTTCAAAATAAGAAACAGAAGAAGTATAATTTTTTAAATCCGCATCTATACCCGCCAGCGAGAGATATGCATCCACGAATTTAGGCTCAATTTTCAGCGCTTCATTTATCATTTTTACGGAAGAAATATAATCCCCATTTCTGGCTTTATTGATAGCAAGGGTATAGATTGTAATTGCCTTATGATCTACTTTTTCCGGATCATACCATTGCGATTTTGATTGTAAAAAAAAAGAAGAAAATAAAATCAGCAGTAATATTTTTTGCATGTGGGAGGTTTAATGATTTTTGAAAGAAGAACGAATTTCGGATGAAATTATTTAATAGAGTTGTTAACTTACGTGGTTCCAAATGAAAATAAAATAAGAAAATTTACATTTCTTCTTTTAATGTTTCCCGTTTTTTGATAATTGTTTTTGAAAAATGTGTCTTTGAAAAATTCATTCAAAATTATCAGTTAATTCTACTTTTGATTAAAATGCTTTCATTAGCATACCGGATTAGCTAATTTTCCTACTTTCACATTTTCAAATTTTCATTTACCATGATACAGATTGACAAAAACGATATAGCAAAACGCTTCATGCGTTATGTGCAGATTGATACGCAAAGCGACCCGCGAAGCGGCACGCATCCATCCACAAAAAAACAAAAAGATTTAAGTAAAATTCTTGTAGATGAATTAAAGCAAATGGAAATTACCGATGCTGAGATGGATGTTTATGGTTACGTATATGCTACCATCCCGTCTAATACAGAAAAAAATGTTCCGGCTATTTGTTTTTGCAGCCACGTAGATACGGCGCCGGATTGCAGCGGAGCTAATGTAAAACCGATTCTCCATGAAAATTATGATGGAGAAGACATTTTTTTGCCAGAAGATAAAACACAGGTTTTGTCTCCGGTGGTTTATCCTTATTTAAAAACACAGATCGGAGGTGATATTATCACGGCAAGTGGAAAAACTCTTCTTGGCGCAGACGACAAAAGTGGCGTTGCAGCTATCATGGAGGCTGCCGATTATTTAATGAAACATCCTGAAATAAAACACGGAAAGATAAAAATATTATTTACACCGGATGAAGAAATTGGTGAAGGAACAGCAAAATTAGACATGCAAAAATTAGGTGCACAATTCGGTTATACATTAGATGGCGGTGAAGCCGGCAGCCTGGAAGATGAAACTTTTAGCGCCGATGGGGCAAGAATAATCATTAACGGTGTTATTTCTCATCCCGGTTATGCGAAAAATAAATTGGTAAATGCATTAAAAGTTGGCGCGGAAATTTTACACTGTTTACCAACCAATGAATGGGCGCCTGAGGCAACTGAGAAAAAAGAAGGATTTGTTCATCCCGTTCGCTTTGAAGGAATTGCAGAAAGGGCTACACTCGAATTTATTTTAAGAGATTTTAATGATGATAAATTAAAACAACATGGTGAACGACTGAAAAAAATCGCCGAGGATGTGGTAAATCATTATAAAGGCGCTTCCGTTGAATTTTCTATTTATGAACAATACCGGAATATGAAAAAGATCCTGGATAAAA
>Ga0068855_100008415_pt1 | contig 12475 bp, 15 predicted proteins | sample KBSCornC52_FD_66592 | JGI IMG/M metagenome (GOLD analysis project Ga0068855, IMG submission 66592) | Corn rhizosphere microbial communities from Kellogg Biological Station, Michigan, USA - KBS Corn C5-2 | ecosystem: Host-associated > Plants > Roots > Rhizosphere > Soil ...
CTGGTCGGGGCCGATCGTGACGGTTGGCTCGTAATAGCGGCCGGAATAGACCACCAGCGCGCCATCAGAGCGCGGGGCCAACCAGCCATCGAACGCAGCTAGCAGGTTGGTTACGACGCCCTTATGTTCATCGGTATGGCTATGGGCGACGCAGCTGCGGTAGCGCGGCTCGGTTGCGGGGCTCTCTGGGTCCGATGCCCATGTGACCTGCGAACCTACTGGGTGATCGTTCGCCAGCCCGCCCGAAAAGCTGACGACCAGCCCGGAAATCCCTGACACTATCCGCGTCTCGGTTAATGACGTGTCGCCGGTCGCCGAAATAACGATCGTCATGCCGCTATCGAGGCCGCTCACCGATGTGACAGTGATCGAGGTGTTGCCGTGGTCCGCCTTTACACCAAGGATCGTTTGGACACCCTTGAGCGACATGGGCAGATCGCAATCATCCGCCGCTGCCGTCCAATAGGCGAGCGTGGGCGCGAAATGCCGAGCCCACCGCTTGTTGTCGCGGACCAGCAGGTAGTGCGCAAGATGCAGGACCGCGTTTTCGGACCATCTCCACGTCGTCGGGTCATCAACGTCCTGCGTCTCATCGCGCCAGTCGAACACGAGTTGCAGGCGCATGACGAGCGATAGAGGAAGTTGGTTTGGGCCGCCAGTCGGATAGACCGTCTGGAAGTCCTTGCCCTTGACCTGGCCGAACCGGGCATATCCGGTGACACAGCCATCGCCGCGGTGATCCGTCGTCCATTGGTCGGGCAGCTCCGTGACGAGATACGAGAACGCCGACTCTGTCGGAAGCCCGAGAGTGGCACCCACCCTGATGATGTTACCGCCGCCATATTCCTTCGCCTCGCCGAGCTGTACCCAGCCGGATCCATTAACCGATACCGTCTTGTCGGCGAGATAATAGGTCTCGATGCCATCGACCTGGCCATCATGGAACACATAGGCATCAAAGGCTGTGCCGTCGTTTGCGACCGTGTAGAGAGCATAGGCCGGGTGCATCCGGTTGCGCCCATAGCCGGAGACTCGAGCCGGAGTTGGCGACTTGAGCGCCGTTTCTGTAAGCTGCGGCTTCGGCGCGCCGGGCTGGGTGAGCGCCGAGAAGATCATAAGGCCGCCCTCAGCGATCAGCGCGGGATTCGCTGTAACAATCCCAGCCACGATTTCGATCGCCCCGACGATGGCGCGGAACACCTTGCTCATGTGCGCCACGCCTTGGTGATTTTGACGGCGCCGTCCGGGATGAAATGGAGGCCGCGCGCTGCCTTTATCGCCCACCTCTCCCCCGTGAAGATGCCGCCCGCCTCATATCCTTGAGCATTAAGGACTGCGATATCGCCGGCCTGCGGCGGGCCATCGACCACTGTGAGATAGTCGCCAATTCCTGCGGCCCAAAGCGCCACCAGCCCGCCCCCTTCTGCTGGAGCGGCCTCGCATGCGCCAGCCTCGGTTATATCCCTCCACGCCCACGCAAAATCGGGATAGCCGAGTGCTACGCACCAGTCGGCGGCGAGCGTCGAGCAATTCCATGGCGAGCAGTTTGCGCACTGCTCTTTCAGGAAGGTGCCGAGATCGATCACGCGTCGCTCGGGCCGAATCGGCGAGACGTACCGGAACTGATGCCAGCGATGTGATCGAAAAACCTGTCTGTCGGCGATCGGCGGCGCTGATCAGCATCGGTCCAGAACGCGATCGGCGCGCGCGACCTGTCCGAATTCTCGCTTCCGATGCTGAGTTTGATTGTGCGAGTTCGTCCGCCCTGGCTGTCCTGGCTGTCGATCGTCGGTGAATCGCACCTCAGTGACGCCAGCCATTCCACCTCTTCGACCTGATAGGCGTCGTCCAGATAGGCGAAGCCGATATCGACATCCGCACCCTGCAGTGACGCCGATTCGTCTCGAAACAGGGCGACGGTCGCAGCACTTACCCCGCTGACACCAACCTCAATGCGCGAGGAAATGCCATTGATGACCTGCTCGAGATCCGGAATGCTGAGCAGCTTACCGCCGCCAAGATAAAGCGCCTCCGCAGATTCGACCGCATCTGCTGGAATGATCACCGGATTGACCCCAGAGCATATCCGCGCGGGTGGATCTGTCGCGATACGCAGAAGCGTCAACCGCCTCATGAGGCGGGATCGCGCATGTCCTCGACCATCGTGATCGAAGCAGTGGAGAACAGCCCCGTGGTGAGTGCGTTGGTCGGCGGACTGACCCGGCGCATGATGCAGCGGACATTATCGAAATCGAGTTCATCACCGATCGCAATGCCCCCACGGATCGGAGGCTGGAACTTGATCGTCAGGCCGGTGTCCATCGTCTCGACCGAGTATATCTCATAGGCGCGGTCGCCCCATACCGGATGAACATGCGTGAAGCGTTCGCCGCCGATAAGCGGGCGATCCGATGTGATGGTGATATCGAGTGAGGTGCAGTTCAGGCCACCCGTCTGGCCATTGTTGACCGCCAAAACTGATGCGGATGCACCACCTGATAGATATTCGCTATCGTCGGAAAAGGGTGTTTCGTCGCTATGCGGGACGAGCGAACTGCCCGCCGCGATGGGTTGGTGGTGCCGATCACAGAACATGAGCACGGCTTGCGCGCCGCCGGACAGGCCGGCGTTGATCGCCCGCCATGCCAATGTCAGGGCCCGGCGGGCATCCTGGCGCCCGCCAAATGCGCCGTTACTGAAATCGGCCTGCCAGAAACCGCCGCCATCGATCTGTATGGGCTCGCTGATGCCGCTGAGGCTGGTGCCGCCGTCAATCTCCGTCCCCATGACGCGAATGTCATGGGTCTGAAATTGAAAGACGCAGAGATGGAGCGTGCGCACGCGCGGACGCTATGGGCGATGGCTGTGACTGATTACGGCGGATCAGGTTGACGTCCGCCTATGGAAGCGTAGTTTGCGCGACGCTTGGAGATGGCCATGTCGCTACTACTCATGATCGCCGCGGCTGCATCACCTCAATCGGTGTTCGGCATCCAGATCGGTCAACCACTCGCTATCCCAGAATGCAAGAAAACCCCTCGTATCGCCTCACTGCCTGACGTCGATTTCGGCTATGAGATGCGCCAACCCGTCGTTTGTCACCAAGCCGCGCGCGTGAATGCTGGCGAGACATGGGCCACCGAGACGATCGTGTTCCCACTGGAATCTATGCCGACAATTGCGCGATCCGGCAAAATGGATGCCATGATCGTAGACGGCAAGGTCATTGGCTTTACGATCCCGACCGCAGGGATTGAGAGCCAGGAAGTCGTCATTTCGTTGCTGACTGAAAAATATGGCAAGCCGGCGTCTGTCACCCGCAGTTCAGTCCAGAATAGTGTCGGTGGAAGCTTTCAGGCCATCAGCGCAATATGGGCGACCGCTGGTTTGGCGATATCCTTCAATGCCGCGCCCTATCGCCTCGACATTGGCGAAGTGATGATCGATACACCCGCTGCGCTGGCGCTTAGAACCGCCGCGCTGTCTCGCGCCAACGCAGCTCATACGCCGCTCTGAGGCTAGCCCCTTTCGCTCTGATAGCGAGACATGGCGGTCGGCACAGACGCGACACTTGCCCGGTAGCTCGCCTGCCCGGCCTCAGCTGCGCGCTGGCTGGCTACTGCGTTGACGTGATTCAGAAGTTCCGGCGTTGTGATGCCGAAACGTGCGTCCAACACGAAATTCTGGTGGACCACGACACCAGCTGCAGATGGGCTTGCAATGCGAGCATTCGACGCGGATACGTTCGGCGACACCGACAGGACTTCGCGCTGACTGACGCGCGCGATTGGTCGCCCGTTCAGCGACAGAATATTGCGGTCGATGCCCGGATTGCCGCCTACCGTCATGGATCCGCCTGATGCAAAGCCAAGGAGTGGCCCAAGGCCGGAGATAAGGCCGCCGCTACCTGCTGATGAAGGGCCGCCGCCGGGACTGCCGCCGAAAATGGCTGATTCTGCCGCCTGGATGCCGATTTGGATCAGATCCTCCAAGAACTGACCGGCCGCGCCGTGGAGCCCGAGCAGTTTTGATAGTGCGGTTCCGAGTGAATCATTCAGCCGCTCGACCCCGTTGACCGCAGCCTTTTCGAAAGCCTCGCCGATCTGATCGGCTGTATGCGGTAGAGACTGCAAATATTGTTGCCATGGTCCAGCATCGCGCCTGTTGATCTCGGCTGCCTGCCCAGCCGCCTTGCCCGGCAATGCACCAAGCCGGGCCTGCGCATCCTCGCGCGCAGCAGGCGTCGTTGCCTTGTCATCGATCAGCTTTTGCAGGGACACGCGCTCCTGCTCAGTCGCGATGGCCAGCAAGCGCAACTCAATTTCGCGGCGCTCTTTTGCCGTCGTCGCCAGCGCGAGTTGCGAGTTCAGTATATCTGTCTGCGTCTCGGCCGCCGTCTGAAGGTGAGCGGCTTCCTCCTCGAGATAACGCGATGTTTCCTTGCGATTGATGGCGTCCAGCTGGAGTTGCGCGTTCCTGTCGTTAAGCGCGATCAGGGTATCGCGGTGCGCATTCACCTGTGCCGCCTCAGCGCCCTTCAGCTTCTGGCTGGCGATCGTCTTTGCCGCGTCGTCCTTCAGTTCGCGATCTCGCGCAACACGCTCAATCTCAACCCGCTGGCGCGCATATTCGTCTTGATCGCGGGTGTCTGACGTGAGCTCCGATAGATAGCTCAACCGCGCCTGCTGTTCGCGCTCCTCTTCGGCCGTAAACTTGCGATCCCGCTCTAGGCGTTCGGCCTCGATCTGCGAGGCAGATTTGCCCTTGGGGCCTTTAGGGAAGCCAAGGCTGTTCAGCAGTTTCGTATTGACGCCGCCAGGCTGCGGGCTTGCGAATTTGCTATCGAGGCCCAGCCCCTTCTGGATGCCGGAAATCCGGTCTTCCTGATTGTCGAGCGCCAAGTTCTTGATATCTTGATCTACCGGCAGGCCAAGACTTTGCTTCGCGCCGATCGCGGCATACCGGTTGAACCTTGCGAGCGCGTTGACCGCAGTCGTAACGGCTCCGGCCACCTTTTCGAAGACCTCAACCAGCGTCAGGATGGCGCTCGCGTTATGAGCGACGACCGACGAAATGTCCGTCATCAGGACGGCCTTGGCCTCTGCCAGCTTCTTCGAAATCTCGTCCAGCTTCGCGATATCTGTCGCCGACAGGATCGCGTTGTTCTTCTGGAGCGCGTCAGACAGCTTGTCGAGGCGTTCATTGCCGCCTGACAGCATGCCATCGAGCTTGGCGCCGGATTCACCGAACAGCGCCAGTTCAACCCGTGCACGCTTGGCCTGGTCCGGAATGCTGGAGATGCGATTCACTAGCGTCGGGAGAAGTTCGCCGGCCGTTGCCGCCGTGTGGATGTTGATGCCGAGCGCTCGAAACACCTTGATCTGTTCCTCGGAGCCCGTGCGGGCCTTACCGAGATTTTCAGAGAACAGGCGCAGGCCAGCGCTCAGTTGCTCTTGCGTGACGCCATCTTGTGCAGCTGCGTGCTGGTAGACCTGAAGTGCTGTGGTGGTGAGCCCGGCTTCCTTCGCCACATCCTGGAGCGCGCGGGCATATTCCGTTGCCTTGCTGATAGCCTCGGCACCGAGCGCAACGCCAGCTGTGAGGGCGAGGCCGGCGATCGCGGGGCCGCCGCCCAAGGCAGCATAGGCGCCGGCACCGCGGGCGAATTGCTCAACTCCGCGCGTGGTGCCCTTGGCTGCCTGCTTCTCGGCAGCGATTGCGCGCAGCTTCTCGACCGCCAACGTCTCGGACTCAGCGCGCAAGATAGCCTGGTCTTCGGTGAGACCGGCCGCTTTATACGTGTTGATGCGACGAAGCCAGTCGACTTGATCTTGCAGTTCACGCTTGACCATCCCCTCCGCAGAGCGCGCCCTTAAGGCAAGGTCGAAGCGATCGGCGAGCAGGTGGTTGACTTCGGTCTCTGCGGCAATTTGCTCGGCCTGTCCGCCTGCCATGACGGCGGCTGGGATAGGCCGCTGTCCGGAAGCCTCATTGGCGACTGTCGCACCGATGCGACCAGACGTAGATTGCGGGATGGCGCGATTTGAAGCGGCCTGCTCAGCCAGTCGGCGATACCTGGCCGAGCGTTCGGCTTCGGCGATCTCCACATCCGCCTTGGCCCTTGCCGCTGCCTTGGCTGAGCGAACCTCTTTCTCATCGGACGCGACAGCGGCATCGGCCCGAGCCTTTCGGGTGCGCGTAACCTTGGCTGTGGTGGCTTCCTCAGCTGCGGCGACTTCGCTGGCTGCCTTCTTGTGCCGGTTCGCGTATTTCTGTGCCTCAGCGCCACTCAGATCGAGTCCGCCCGCCACCTTCGGCATGCTTTTGGTGAAGCGCTCATGCGCGGCAGTCGCCTTGTCGAAATTAGCGACATAGCCGTTATCGCGGACGATCAGCTCGGCGATGATGGAGTCGACAACTTCGGCCATCAGTGAATCATCCTTCCGAACCCGCTCGCCACTAGCCGTTTCTGGCGCATCGCTACATGATCAGCATCTGGCGCCTCAGGTGGCTCATCCTCCAGCTTGTGGCGGTCGTTCCAGTTCCAGAGCAGCGCCTGATATTCCCACCACGTCAGCTTTTTGGCTTCCGATGGCGGGATGCTCATCATGGCGCAGTTCGTGAGCGCCGCCGCGTAGTCGAACCTTTCTTTGGGGTCGCCGGGCTTGCCACCGGCTCGGCTTTTTTTGGCGGCGAGTATCCGTGGGTCAGATCGTGCAGAATGCGATAGGCCGCAGCCCAAAGCTTGGTGAGCCCGAGACGCTGATCCGACAGGCCAAAGAAATAGGTGCTCAGGATTTCATCGACGCGGAAATCGGCAATCTTGATCTCTGCGCCGTCGATCACCGCCGCGCCGCCGCCGATCAATCCCTGGCGCACGACCTCGCGCAACTCCAGCACGCGATATTCCGCCAGTTCTGGGTAGATTTCGCCGTCTAGGAACCCGTAGCGGCCCTTCGAGGTGCGGGCGTAAATCTCGCCCACGCCCGCGTTGCAAAGTCGCTCGAGTTCCTTGTACTGCTCCAGCCCATATGCGCAGCGATATTCGCCGTTGCCGATAAAGACCGACGTGAACGACTGCACGGGATCAGGTGACGGTCAGCGTCTTGGTCGAGACGCGTGGCGTGTTGGTCGCGCCTGCCAGCGTTTCCGTCAGCGTGATCGTCTTCGAGCCAGCTGCCGAGAAGGTGCCGGAGACCGTGCGCGATACGCCAGTGCCGCTCACAGTAAGAACTGTCGAATCGCTGCTGGTCGCGGTCAGCGTCGAACCAGTGGTCGTGACGACAACCGTACCGGAATAGGCAACGCCGCTAGCGACAGTGTTCGGCGTCATCGTCAGCGCGGCGAGCGTGGTTTCGCCGGCAGTCGGCACCCAAAGGATCTGGCCATCGGAAACAAAGGTCAGCTGAACGGTGATATTCGCTCCATCCGCCGCACCATATTGGATATCGGAGCAGACGAAATAGCCCTCGTAATAGCCGGCATCGACCGGATCACCGATGGGCTCACTCAGCAGGAAGCGATATTTCAGCGACTGGCCGGCGATCGTGCGGAGAAGGGATGCCTGCTGCCGATTGAAAAGCCCGGTGCCGGAGATGTTGAACTGCTCGCCAGTCACGTTGACGACGCGGAAAGGGACCATCGTCGGGTCCGCGCAGTCGCGGATATATTCGTCGGACGTGTTGAACTGGTGGGTCAGGTTTCGCGAGGTGAGGCCGCAGAGAATGACCGGTGTAGAGACGCTGGGCGGCGAGAAGACCGCGACGTCGGCATACTGGCCTTTGACAATGCTTGGCACGGACATCGCGGGTAGCTCCTGCAGGTTTCGGCAGGTTCTAGGGGCGAGGTGTATCCGTGATTACGGCGGGTTTGCTGCGCGATCAGTCTTCCGTGGCTGTTGCGCGCAACTCATCGCGAAGGTCCTGATAATCCATCCAAGCTGGGAGACCCTCACATAAGGCAATATAGCCGAACAGCAGCAACCAAGGCATCACGGACAGGATTGCACAGATATCTTCGAACGGCATGCCACAACCCTAACATTTCATTGGGCCCGCGCCAAGCGATTACCCCGCCACCTCGACACCGAACGTCACGGTCACCATCCACGCGTCAGCTTCGTCACCGTCGCGCACGGCGATTGTCTGGATCCACACTATTCGCGCCTTCTGACCGCCCTCAAGCGTCAACGTCGCGCCGTCGATCGCGTCCTTGATCGCGGAACCGATGCGGTCGGCCTGGTCCTCTGCGGAGGCTGTGGCGGCACCACGCGCATTGGCCAGCGGCTTGGTGAAGCCCTGGACGTTCGCCCGGAATGCCGAACTGTCGAGCCCGGACGCGCGAAAGGGAGATGCGGTGATCGCGCCCAACCTCAAAAAGGGGAAAGTGCGGGACACAGGGACCGTGCCGGGATACATGGACCCAGCAGCGATGAGCGCGGTCAACGGCCCGTCATGCTTCATCGCAGTCAGCATCGCGCGGCGCGTCGGGAGCTTGTAATCCTCAGCCATCAGGTGATGACCTCAGCCTCGAAGCGCTTGTGCAGCGCGTCGATCACGTCTTTCCGGTTCAGCTCTGTCGCAGGCACAAGGAACGGGCGCGGCTTCATCTGCGACGTGCCGAGTTCGAGATAGAGGCCATATTCGGCCCCAACGCCGACGCTGGTCTGAACAGTGCCCGGCGTCTCGATGATCTCACCTGCATGGATCGTGCTGACGAGATAGCCGCTATCGGAGTTAGGCGCCTCCCCCGGTGCCGACACGACGTGATGCGGGCTTGGAATGCCACCGTCGAGCACAGACGCGCGGGCATCTTCGGCGATGGCTTCCGCGCCCGCCCGCAACTCCTCGCCGACTGCCGGCATGATGCGCGCGGGGTTCATCCGCAGCAGCCGGGCGAGGTGGTTGTCAGTGACGCGGATCATCAGTCGAGCGATACCACGAGCGATCCGATCGGCCAGGATACGTTGATGCCGGTCGTAATGGACAGAGTCGTGGTGACCGGCCCCGCGAACAGAAGGTTGCCAGCTGACGCCGCATCGAACACACCGAAATAGGTCACCGTCGCTGCGCCTGCGGATGCGCCGAAATCAGCAACCGCGCTGTTCGACATGGAGCCACCGGATGCCGCGCCCATGGTGGCGGCGACGCGGCCAGCCGGCCTGATCGTGGTGGTGACCTCGGTGCCGCCGCCCGCATCGCCCTCTGCAGAGCTGAACAGGCCGATATAGAGACCGGACGGCGCCGTGTAGGACGTGCCGCGAAGGTGATCGAGGATCTTATTCTCGAGATAGTCGCTGAAACTGCCGGGCATGGCTTATACCTCTTCGTTTGGCCAATCGACCGTGGTGGAAAGAACGCCGTCAGCGCGCGCCGCAGCGCCGCCTTCCGGCTCGGGCCAGTCTCCGCCGTTCCATTCGCCGAGTGGGCCAAGGAACCCGACGACGCGCTGGCCATGGGCATCTACCCTGTCCGGCAGATACCAAATGGCGCCGGGAGTCGTGTCGGGGTTGTTGGCGTTGCAAAAGGCCAGATAGGCATCTGCGGATGCGCTCTTTCCTGCGGGGAAAAGGACGACAATGGACATTAGGGGATACCTCCACGAGCTTTGAGAAAGGCGAGCATCTGTGCGGCCTGCGCAGTCGTAAGCGGGCTTGTTATCAGGAAGGCGCTGGCGGTCATGTTCGCGAAGTTGGAGCCAGCCAGCGTGCCGCCAATCCTGATGTTGGTTGTCCCCGTTGCTGGCGTGACCGCCGTCGATACCGAGGTATTGCCATCAACCGAAACTGCGATCGCGCTACCGGTTATCTCGACCCGAGCGACATGTTTCCCGGAATAGTCCACGGCGGTATCGGTAACCTGCACTGCTGACGTGCCGTTGCCCGCATTCGCGAATCCGCGGTTGACTCCGCCGCTTGTTGTACGCGCGACATAGCGTGACGTCGCACTATTGCCCGACCCATAGGCGAGGGACACGCGCGTAGTGGCATCCGCCGCCAGCGCCTTTTGATCGATGAGCGCCCATATCTCTGAAGCAGCAGAGCCGGATGGGAAAGGCTGTGAAGCCGCGAGAAGCGAGTCGTCCGTTCCGTCAAACGTGATGCCTGGCCGTCCGTTGAAGCTAGTCGCCGAATATATCGGCTTTGATCCGGAAACGCCTTGGGTTGGCGCATAGCCGCCCACAACGTCCGTCCATGTGGTGACGCTGGATCCGGACAATGTGATCAGGCCCGGCCGCTCGGCGTCCCAATACCCTAGGAGAGCGGCGCCTAGATCGAGCACGGGGTCCCATAGCCTTGGCGCGCCGGTTGTAGTCGACTGGCCTGCCACGGTCCCGGACAGGCTTGCAGTGCCCGCCAGCGCGCCGCTGGTCGTTGATGCGCCTGCTATCTGGCCGGCAGCGAATACGTCGCCTCGCAAGGCTCCTGAGACAGTGGATACAGCCGAAACCGAGCCCGCGAAAAGGTCATAGATCGTGGGTGCTCCCGACACCGCAGAAACCGCAGCCGTGGCGCTCGATAGCCTCGCATCACCCGCCATTGCTCCAGTCGAAACGCTGACGGCGCCTATACTGCCCGCCAAGAACATGACGGCCTGTGGCGAGCCGCTTAGCGACGATGCTGCGGCAACCGCGCCAAAAAGCCTGCCATCAGCAACGATATCGTCAGATGCCGTTGAGGTGGCTTGCACCGTCCCGCCGAACTCGCGAGAGATGCTGGTCGATGACCGCCGCCCCCGGCAGTCCCAATATACCCCGAACGGATCACTATCGACCGAAGCGATCGACCACCGCCCGAAATATGGCCCGGTGAGAACGTCAATGCTAGCATCAGTGTCGATCGTGCCTTCAAGCGTCGATGCCAACACCAGCAGGCGCATATCTTCATCGGTATAGCCATCGGCCTGGCGCATGGCCTCCGTGGCATTCTCGATCTGGAGCGAGCAATCTGCGATCGTGACGGCGCCGGGCGTTACGATCGAGCCGCCATCATCGGTGATGGGCGCGCCATATCGCACAACCGAGCCCGGCTTGATCGGGCCGCCGAACTGTGCCGATAGCCCGATGCCGAAATCCGCGAAGATGGCCCCCATGTCCATCAGTAGGGCCAATTCCATGGTGGGAGCGGCCCGGCATAGCCGTTGAAGCCATAGGGGCACGGGACGGTGCCTGGAGCGGTCGTGCCGCCGCCGGATTTGTTCTTCGCCAGCAAGCCGAGATATTCGCGGCCATAGGAAGTCGTCGTTAAGCCGCCTCGCGCCTGTTCGGTAACAGCGGTATCGCTGAACTGAAGGTCCGCACTTCCTGATTTCCAACGCACAAGCCCGGCTGCAGCTGCCTGTGCGGCCTCACCGCCCTTGATGCCCGCCGTGTTCGTCTCGCTCATCCGATGCGCGGCATAGGCGATCAGGGCCGGCGCATAGTCGCCCTCGATCCAGCTGGTGTCCACGAACCGCTCTGCGTCTGTCAGCCAGTATTGCACGGTATCATCGCCCACCGCCGCGAATGCCGGGTAGCGGATCTTCAGCGTTGCGGGCGTGGGCTTGTCGTAAGCCATATCCTACCTCACCACGCGCGCGGCATCGACAATCCGGCTCCTCAGGATATTGAGGTAGCCGTACATGTTATTGTGGAGCTGCAGCGGCGCATTCGTATCAGTGATTGCGTGCCCGTTGATCGTGTCCCACAACCCTGAATTGTGGGCGCTTTCCTCGATCGAGGCGATATCCCAGAAGCCGGCCGGGATGATGTTGCCAGCGCTCCTGATCTGACCCGAGCGGATCTTGTCGTTGATTCCGGTGCGCGCTGCGTCGTTCGTGTTTGGTGTCGCGTTCGTGCTGTCCGGGTTCGGCCCGGTCGTGACGAGCCACACCTTCTTGCCGGCGAAATCGGCAATATCCAGCATCGTGCCGAGATCGGTCGCCATCTGCGCGGCTGTCCGTGACCCGTTCACGTCGTTGATGAGATCCGGGCCGGAAATGTGCGTGCAATACTGCGCCTGCTTGCTGCGCTTGGTGTGCGCCGTCAGCCAGTTCTGGAGCTTGTCGCCGCTGGTCGCGCAGTTGATGTAGCCGTAGAACCGTCCGAGTGAGCGCGCTGAATTTCCTGTGTCGCCCGTGCCATCGACAAAGCCCGCAGCGTCGCGGTCGCCCGTCCCATAATCCCGGCTGTTGCCGAAAATGTAGATCGACGGGTTGCGCGTGTACGCCACGATCGCGGTCGGCATGATCGCGTTCTGCACTGAGGCTGATGTTGCGGCCGGCGAACCATTGGTCGCGAAATAGTCTGCGCGGGCGGCGAGCGTGCCGCTGGCGTCCCAAATCTGGGTAGCGACAGCCGGATTGTTGTTGCCCGCAGTCTGGAAATTCTGGTTCGGGTAGTTGTAGACGACGACGCCATTCGCGCTTTCGACGTGAACACCGAGCATGAACGCGGCGCCCTTGGGAATCCTCGTTGCCAGGGTGAGCATGTCCGACAG